>Ga0222712_10004379_pt1 | contig 14794 bp, 10 predicted proteins | sample C33_657DmetaG_FD_165043 | JGI IMG/M metagenome (GOLD analysis project Ga0222712, IMG submission 165043) | Estuarine water microbial communities from San Francisco Bay, California, United States - C33_657D | ecosystem: Environmental > Aquatic > Marine > Unclassified | place: USA: California... | reverse complement strand
GGTGTATGTGTCGATGCCAGCTGCTGTGGTCTTGGTGTAGTCAAGTGCACCGTGGAAGTCGCTGAAAGCGTCGATCTGGATGTCCTTGACGTCACTTACCTTAGCTGTGTTCACTAGAGCAATAGCACCTGAAACTGATGTAACAGCCAATGGCGCAACATCACCCAAAGCTGAAATAGAGCCTGAGTTATCTAGTGCGTAGAAACCGTCTCCGCTCGCAGCAAGAGCTGTGTCCTTAACGTTTAGAGCAAGTGCGGTAATCACTGGAGCATCGCCGAATGAAACAACTTTTCCAGCCTTGGTGATTGCCCAGAAACCGTCTCCTGTTGCACGAGGAACAACTCGAACATACTGACCCTTGGCTAGTGCGCCAGAGGTTGCGTCACCGATACCATCAATCTTTCCGTTAGTTCTTACCAACCAGATGCCCTTACCGCTTGAAGTAGGGACTCCACCGATAACAACTCTTGGGCTTGAGCTAGCGCTTTCGATAACAGGTGCGTTAGCAGAAGCTGAAACTTGACCGTTCTTACCAATTACGTAGTAACCAAGACGGTTGTAAGAAGAAACAATCTGAATTGCTGGCTCGCTTAGAGGTGAGCTTGTAACTGTTGCATCACCTAGAGCAACAATGCGACCTCCGTTTGCAAGTAGCCAAGCACCATTACCAGAAGGAGTTGATACTGAACCAAAGTAACCAGAAGACTTGATTCTTAGTTTTGCGAAGTTGCCAGTTGTTGAACCAATGTTGGTTGTGACACCTTTGTTGTCAACTGCAAAGAAACCAGCCTTTGCAGCTTCTGGGATAACACTTACTGAAGCAGTTGAACCAGCACCAAAGCCCTGGTTGTTCACCGCATAAACCTTGAAAGATGCCGCTGAAGAGTTAACCGCAGGGACAAAAGCGCTGTGCTCAGATCCAGAAACTGTAGTTACACAGGTTCCATGTCCACCGTCAATAACGAACTGTGTGACAGGTGTGTTTCCATTAGAGCTTGGGTCTTCCCAACTCACTGTGAAACCTCCGGCTGCAGGAACTGCAGTCACGTTCTGAGGTGCTGATGGAAGAGAGAAAGTAACAGCGGCAGTGGCTGTTCCTGGTGCAACCACCAGTGCTAGCGCGAACGCTAGTGCGACAAACATAGAGTTAATTCGAATAGAGGTCTTCATAGCGAACAGAGTTCTAGACCAAAGTAAATAACTCCCAAACTACAACCACTAAGTCGCTGAAATATAGGTTTCCAGATCCAGTACGCATGTAAACGCTGAGGTGAACAGAATTCCAAAACACTGTTCAGGCTAAAGAGAAAGCCCGCCGGTTTACCGACGGGCTCACTCTGGATAATTGCTTAGCCAAGCTTCGCGTAGATCACGCGAGTCTTGGTGCGGTACTTCGCATAGGTTGTCGGAGCCTTCATGTCTCTAACGATTGTTATCTTGACGACTGTGTTTGCCGGCACCTTCTTTAGCGCAGCAAGCTGGGTCTTCTCCTTCGCACCTGAACATAGGTTTGGTGAGGTTAGGACTAGACGCTTAGCTGTTGCCTGCTTCTTCAGAGTTCCGAAGTTAACAACACAGGTGTACGACTTCGAACCAACCTTGAACACTGCGGTTCCCTTGATTGGGCCAATGTAGACGATGCTTACCTTGAATGCCAGGGTTCCCTTAGTGCGGTTCCATGACAGTTGAGTGTCACCGTTCTTGACCCAAGCACCAGTCTTAGCCAGTGTGTTCGGGCTAGCTGGGTTACCGTTGTCAACAATCGGAGTTGTTGCAGGTGCAACAAATACAACTGTTACCTGCTTGCTGTCTGATAGCCAACTAGCGTTACCCGCCTGAGTCGCTGTAACAACACATTCACCAGCGGTGATTGGTGTTACGTGACCAGTTGAGTCAACTGAACAGACTCCAGAGGTTGTTGTCGCAAAGGTAATTGCTAGACCTGAGGTAGTTGTTGCAGTCAGGTCGATACCGTCTAGATCAACTTCTGGGTTAGTAGGGCCAGAGAGTGTGATTGTCTGTGCTCTAGGCAAAACAGTAAGTGTCTCTGTGTCAGAACCAGCTAGAAGCAAACCAGATGCTGCAGCGGTTGCCTTTACAGTACAGGTACCTCCAGCTAAGAAGCGCACCTTGTTTGAAACGATAGAACAGACAGTTGGGGTGTCTGAACTCCAGGTAATAGCTCCCGCTGTTCCAGCATCGTTAGGGCTGAATGTAACAGTTGCTGACAGTGTTAGATCGGCTGCACCAAGAGTCACTTCGGCTGCAAGATCCGCAACTTCAACGCTCTGCTCAACACCAGTTCCAACGTAAGTGAAGGTGTCAACAGTTGTCGCACCATCGGCTGTTGTTAGCACGATGTCAACTGTTCCTGCAGAAGACGCAGTTGGAACAGTTAGCTGAAGTGAAGTAGCTGACTTGGTTCCAAGAGTTGCTGCGTTACCACCGATGGTTGCTGAGGTAACTGCGTTCAGGTTAGTACCGGTCAAAGTTACCTTTGTTCCAGCAGCAGGTGTGTTCTTTGAGTACTTCAAGTTCTTTGAAGTAACTGCAGGAACTGGACCTGTTGGGACGGTGTAACGAGAGTCGATCCACTTGAACACGGTTAGGTTGTTTGGAGCAGCTGCGACGCTAAGCAATAGGTACGTGTTCTTGTCATTACCGTTTAGCCACACAGCCTGTGATCCGTTACCAGGTGCGCTTGTGTAAGCAAGTTTTTCACCCATAGTAAGAACACCGGTTGATGCATTTACCCATCCAGCTGCAAACACGCTGTTACCGTTCAGATAGACAGGAATAAGTGTTTCATCGCTGGCAATTCCATAACCACCAACCATAGAGATGATTGGGAAACTGATGGTTGAGGCTGTGATGTCGATAGGTATGGTGGTAAGCGCACCAGTCGATGTAGCGGTTGCCAAGTTAGAAGTTACACCGGAACGCAAAATTCCATATATCTTTCCACTGTTGACTGATGCCATCGATGGAACAAAGTCCGACATAGATGAACCGCCTGAAGTTCCCCAAGCATTTGTTGTAGTGCTTAGAAGAGTTCCGTTACCAGAGAATCTAAGGATTGAGTGATCTGCAACAGTTCCATTTCCTGTTAGGGACAGCTCATTGAATGAGGTGTATAGGTGTGAGCTAACGAACGCTGTGATCATCGGTTCGTTTCCAGTTGCTGAATGGTTTATAGAACTTCTGTAAGTGAACCCATTCGCACTTGCTGAAGGCGTTCCCAAGGTGCCCTTTACAGAAAGGTTTCCTGTTGCAGGGTCAACTGTCGCCAATACCGCTAGAGAAACCCAAGTTGGTGTTCCACCCAATGAGTACTGCTTGTAACAGGTGATGGTCACGAAAGGGTTCGCAACCGGTCCAGGGATGGTTGAAACCATTGGTGAGGATGAAGGCTTCAGAGAGTAACCTGACGCACCTGCATCACAAGCTGCGTTTAGTGCTGCCTTGTTAACATCCTTAGTTGTGGTAGTTGCGTTTGCTGCGTTACCAAAGATGAATTGGATCGTAGGGTCAATTTCATTCGCTTCAAATCCACCAATAGGAATAATCCACTTGTCTTTGTTTGTGCCATAGTAAGCAGGGCTTGATGGCAAAGCACCCTTTGGGCCGAATGATGTCATGTAGACAGAACCAGTGCCGGCGAAGGTGCTATCAAGGGTGGTGTTGCTCATGTGGCGCAATCTCAACTGGGTAAGACCACAACTTGATGAACAGTTGTACTTGTAACCGAAGAGGTAGATACCGCCCTTACCATCTGGAATGGTTTGAGGGTAAGTAGAGAGATCTTCGAGTGGCAAGCTGTTGTCGTTTACCTTAACAACTTTTCCAGCAGCAACTGTACCTGCGTAAGGAGTGGTAATGGTGTAACCACCGGCTGGGATGAGGACATCTGCAGATGGGTCTGATAGCTCGGAGAACTTACCCTGATATGACATTCCGACTCTAACAAAGTATGTGCGACCTGAAGCCAATGAACTAGAGACAGAGCATGAGAATTGGCTAGAACCCATCATTGAGTTGATGTAACCAGTTGCGTACACAACAGTTGGAGCTGATCTGTCATACAAATTACAAACACCGTTGTAACGAGAAGAACCGAGGCTGAAAGTTCCTGAGACGCTTAGCATTCCCATGTTGAATGTGGCTGTTGGAGCAACTGGCTTGGCTGGGGCACAGCTTCCAGATACATCCGATTCGGTGGTGGTGTTGTAAAACTTGTATTGAACGTCGTATTCATCACCTGCAGTTAGACCTGAACGGTAATCAGTCACTCTCGCAGCGACACCATAATCGATGTCGTACTGGGTGATGGTGATTGTCTGGCCAAAGCCATAGTCACGGAAGCCAGGTTCTGAGCCTGATCTGTACTGGCTTCTGGTTTCCCAATAAGAGGAAAATGTATTTGATAGAACATCGTTAGCGTAAATCTCTGGCTTGACCACATCGCCAACCGCTACCTTTGCAGAATCAACACAAAGAGTTGCTGAGAACTGGGTTGAAGTAGCGCCAGCTGGAATTGCAGTAGTGGTACCATCTACGAAGTATGAGGTTTGCAAATTCTTTGCTGTCAGCTCCTGACTAACATCAGTGCCCGCAGCGAATAACTTGAATGTGACAGTGTAGGTTCCATCAGCCAAAGTGCCACCTGTTGTGGAGTTTGCTGCATACAAGTAAATGTATGGGCTGTAGTTTCCTATATAGCCAGCTGGGTTTGCTGGGATGACAAGGCTATAGTCCATGTAGTCGACGTTTACCCATTGACCATTTCCACCGTTTGGAGACACACTTCCGTTTACTCCCTTGGTGTAACCACCAGAAGAAGAACCCGGGTTCATCGAGACAGGTGCAGGTTGACCAGAAGGAGTCAAAACCGAAGCAGTGAAGGTAAGTTTTTCACCAGCGTGTGCGACCAAGAATTCTTCTGTGAACTCCCAACCGCCATCAGTGTTGAAATACGATACGCCTTCAGGGATAACAACAGATGTAGAGTCTGCGGAATTTGTTGAGTAGTAAGTACCAGCAGACGCAAGATTCGCAGAATCAATGTATGACGCGTCAGCAGAAGCTTGGCTTACTGAAACACCGGTGAGAAGTAATCCAGCAAGCGCAAGAGAACTAAGAGACTTTTTGAACATGGGTATTCCTTTGAGAATAGTTTTTATATTTTTGAACTCAGGGAGAGGCCCTGAAAATTCAGCCACTAAGTAGCCTAGTGGCGAAACCTGAAAAGGTTTGCGTAAATCCATTCGGGAAGAGTGTCTTTTGCCGTGAAACCGCTTTCCCTCCCCTAATTGGCTGACAGCCCCTCCTTAGAGGAATATCGGGCACTCGTGAAGTTATGATTATGTCGGAATTGAAAGGAAGAACATGCGCTTCATCATCGCCGTTATTGATAGCAAGAGCAGATCTGCCTCAGGGGATGAGATGGCAGCCATTGACGAGTTCAATGACAAGCTACAGGCCAACGGTCACTGGATTATTGCCTGCGGAATCGATGACCCTGAAAAGGCAGTTGTACTAGACAACCGTAACGATCTAGGTTTCGTTGCAGAAGGACCACTTCACTCAACCGATGAATTCATGGCTGGCTTCTGGCTAATCCATGCTGAGAACATCGAAGAAGCGAAAGCACTGGCTGCAGAAGGTTCCAAAGCGTGTAACCGAAAGGTTGAAGTCCGCCCAATCTTGGGTGGCTAAAGAAACTACTTCTTCTTAGCAAACCCGTTCTGAATTAAGAAGTCACAGGTTTCGGTAATTGACTGCTTAGCAGGCATGAACTTGATGCCCAGTAGAGTCTGAGCCTTGGTTGAGTTTGCTGGTCTTCTCTTTCCAAGAAGAGGAACAACACTCTTAATCTCTTTATCAAAGAGTGAAAGCATTCGAATTACGAAGTTGGGTGCCTGGAAAGTGTTTACTTTTCTATCTGGGTAAGCAGCCTTGATGATCTTGGCAATCTCAACGAAAGACATTGTCTCTGAAGCTGCTAAGAATCTCTCTCCTTTACTTGCATTCAGTTTGATTGCATTGACGTGCATCTGAGCAACATCTTGAACATCAACAATTGAGAACGCAACATCTGGGAGCATTGGGTCAACAGCTTTTAGAACACGCTCCATAACACCAACAGAAGAACCAAAGTTCTTATCTAGAGGAGCGCCTGTAACCAAAGCGGGGTTAATGGTAGTTAGAGCAATTTCAGGAGCTGTGGTCTTTACAAAGTCCCAGGCAGCTTTCTCAGCCAGGGTCTTTGACTTGGTATAGGCAGAGTTACCAAGTGGGTGGTTGATGTCAGTCCACATGGTTTCATCTAAGGAGGTCTTCCCTGCTGGGAAGTCAGTTCCATCAATCGCTGCAACTGAAGAAGTCAGAACAACTCTCTTCACTCCTGCCTTGTGAGCAGCCTTTAGTGCTCTAAGGGTTCCCTCAACTGCTGGTCTAATCAGATCATTTTCGTCTTTAGGTTGAGCGATAGGGAAAGGGGAAGCAGTGTGAAGAAGAACATCAACACCTTCAAGTGCCGTATCCCAACCAGAGTCTTTCTCTAGGTCTAGCTCAACAAAGGTTAGTTGCTTAGCAAGATCAAAGTTCTTTGGTAAGCGAGGAGAGACTGCATCTCTAACTTCATCTGATCTCGATAGTGATCTAACCGAGGCAACAACTGTGTATCCATCGAGCAGCAATCTCAAAGCAACGTGCTTACCGATGTATCCGCTGGCTCCAGTTAGTAATACCTTGGTCACGACTATCTCCTCTGGTTAGTGAACTTCAATCCTATATAAAGGAGTATCCGTTCAAGCCAAGTAATAAACTTCGACCATGGGCAAAGAACCTAAGCGCAAAAGGCATGAGCTCAACCCTGCTGAGCAGCAGGAAGCTTTAGAAGTTGAATGGTTCAGGATTGGGCTAACAGCTCCAGCCAGAAAAGCTTTAGTCGAAGCCAAGCTATACAAAGTTTCAGACTTGAGAAAGATATCTCTTCAAGAACTTCAGGGCCTTTCGGGAATTAGCAAATCCGCTATCGCCCGAATTCAAGCGATTATGCGAGCAAAGAAAATCAATTTCCGCAACTAACGTGTGATGACAGCTCCGTGGCCATCTAACTGCCATGCTCTGACGTAGTCAATCTTTGTTTCGCTGGTCTGCCAGCCTGTGTAATCTCCACCGAATCGGCCAGTTGCATTATTCAAGATCAAGAAGAACGGTTCGTTGAATACCCAGTGGTGTTCTCCGACGTTACCTGGAAAGACGGTAAAAAATAATTCTCGGTCAACATAGAACTGCATAAGATCTGGAGTCCACGCCATACCGTAAGTGTGGAAGTCGCTCTGGTAGTTAGCCTCATCAACAATGTCACCCACTACATACCGGTGGTTATCACAACAGGTTGCAATGTCTTGATTTGAATAGTGAACTGCGCTGGAGTTTCTCGTTGGCCTGTCTCCACCTTGCTCTGCGATGTCTATCTCACCAGAGAGAGGCCAGCCAACATCAGTGATTGAATCCCCTAAAGCCCAGAAGGCTGGCCAGTTAGTTCCACCTGCAGGCATCTTTATTCTGGCTTCGATGTATCCATATTTAAAGGAGACTTTGCCCTGAGTATCAAATCTTCCACTAACAAAGCGACATGGGGCCGCAAGGCAAGGGCCTGAGTTTGCAGGAGCTCTGGTAACCCAAGTTGTGGTGATTACTGCGTTGCCCTGCTCTGAACCATCAAGTGCAATCGCATCCGGAGTGTAATACTGTGATTCGCCAAAACAAGATCCTCCGCCATTGGCTGCAGAGTGCCCGCAATATCTTGTTGTCCAGTTCGAATTCGAAACTTTAGATTTTGCTGGACCGCTAAAAGATTCAGACCACAGTAGTTTTCCAACTGAGTAATGTAACAATTCAGGTGTTGGAACTGCCGATATCCAACGAGCAAAGAGTGTTAGTTTCGATTTTGGTTTCAAGACTGCTCTGTCTTTGTATTTCACCACTCCATTTGGATTAATCGCCCACCCAGCAAACTGGAATCCATCACGAGTAAATTTTGAGGCTGGAAGAGCCTTACCCGTAGTTGGGACTTTGACAACAGGCATAGTTCCTATACCTGCGTTGGCATCAAACCTGATTGAATAATTGGAAGGAGCAATAGCATTTGCGACAAGGCCTGATGAACTTGATAACAACAAGATCGCTACCCAGACAGTTCTAATGAAGTTCTTGCTCATAAACGAACTCTATACCAGCACTTAATACGTTTCTCGGTTGGAAGGTAGCAGGGGTAGCCTTTGACAAAGCCAGATACTCCCGTAGCTACTGCGTAATCTGAACTGTTTATAAGTTCTGCACAGAATTCTAAATTCGATAAGAATACTTCTGCTTGCAGACGCATGGCTGTCTAAGCCAGCTGTTAAACAAAACCCCCGGTACCAGCCGGGGGATCTGTTTGACCTCTTGACGAGGGTCTAATCGGAAGAACCGATTCCGAAACTGCCCTGTGTTTCGAGTATAGGAGGAAATCTTTTTCTTTGAAAGAGGTTATCCACTTCCGGTTTGACCCTCTCTTTAGCCCATGCCTTACGAGAGGAGAGACAAGATGAGTTTTACTCAGATTGTTGATCTGGTGATACTGGTGGTGAAGATAATTGTTTTGATTATCGAAGCCATTATGACTAGGTAGAACCAGTGAGTCCTGGCTTGAAAAGGTCAGGACTCACCTCAACTAATTACTCTTCAAGCAAGATTTCATATCTAATGAAATCACTTTGTTTTGCAACCTTGTCGTAGAGCCTTCTAGCAACGTGGTTGCTTTCTCTGGTTATCCAAAATAGTTCGGAACACTTCTGTTCAATAGCTAATTTCTTTACTTCACTAATGAGCGCTGTCGCTGCACCTCTGCCGCGCTCTGCTTCCTTGACATAGAGGTCTTCAAGGTAGCAGTGGAAGGTATGTGTCCATGTAGAGAGTTGGTAATGGAAGTGAGCGATTCCGACAACCTCTCCATTAGAGACCGCTACCAACCCTTGAACCGCAGGCTCACCCTTCGTTAGGCGATTCCATAGGAGTTCAGTTGAGCTTTCTACTGGTTCACTTTCATAGAACTTAAGATACGCAACATAGAGCTCTTTCCAAGACGCTTTGTCTTGAATATCAATCTGACGCACAGTTACAGTCACGCAGCGCTCCTTGCTTAACAGTCACAAGAGATTGAATTGAGTGGAACTGTTAGAGCATCCTGAGCTCTAACAACTGGACCGTTAACATCTTCGGTCTTGTATCCCTCACGAGCCCAGTATTCAAAGCCCCCAATCATTTCCTTTACCTGGTAACCAAGCAGTGCAAAGTTAAGAGCTCCCTTGTGAGCACCATTACAACCAGGTCCCCAACAGTAAACAACGACAGGGGTATCTAGAGGGATTTCTTTAAGTGCTCGCTCTGATATCTCAGCGTGAGGCATGTGGATTGCACCAACAATATGTCCCTGATCCCAAGAACTCTGACCTCTAACATCAACTAGAGCAAAGTTCTTCTTACTTTCAAGATCTGCATGAACATCTGATGCATCTGTCTCAAACGCTAAGCGTGACGTGAAGTGTGCAACTAACTCTTCTTTACTAGGCATACAGAGAGTTTATTGTAGAGACAAATATTCTCTGTTTTTAGAGGACAGCAGCTTCTAGTTCGCTGACAATGAGTTTAGACACCATCAAACCAAAGCATGTGACTGAGTGTTGGCATAAAGAAAGTCTAACTAGTGGTCTCGAAGGGCGAACCTTCTGATCAGCACCTTAGTTCTCAGGCTTGTCAGCCTTAGCCCCGTCAGGCCAAGCAACAACGCACACCTTATTTCCTGAACGATCTGCGAGGATCCACCAGGAAGGTGCGTGAGAACCATCAACGACTACCCCGCCAGCCTTTACTGCAGCGTCGACTCGAGCCTGAGCACTCTCTTTTGAAAGAGAGACATCTATATGCATTGCATGACGAAGAGCCTTACCTTCTTCTATGTCCTGCATCCAAACAGTTGAACTAACACCTAGTGGATCAATGGCATTGTCTTCAAGCATTGGATCGTAGCCAAGGACCGCACGCCAAAACCCTAGATCAATTGCATCTGCTTTAGCTGCAATAGCAAATTGCACTTCTTGTACCTGGTTAGGGTCACTGACAGCCCCTAGTGACTTAGCTATTTTAGAGATGTCCCTAGCGAGGGTTATGTGATCTGGTTCAATCTTCCAAATCTCACGGGTTAGCCGGACAGTCAAGCGCTTAGAAACAATACTCAACTGAGTGTGCGAATCCTCCAAGCCAGGCAGTTGAGCAACAGCTCGAGCTAGTTCCGCAGCTTCAGCAAGACTAGATGTTAGAAAGACAGCAGATGGCCCACCGTGCAAGACAACCCAATCCTCAAGCCCATCTGCCTGAAGGAACTCTTTCCAATGCGCTTCACTCACCGAGACTCCTGTGTATCTAAAAGTTTCAGCCAGCCTACCAACAACCAAGTACTCGTGAGAAGGAACTGGGTTACGTGCCTTGCGGAGTTCTGTGCTTGAACTAAGCGCCAGAGTAATACCAGATTTGTTAAAGCCCTAAACTCTGGAAAACTCTCTGTGCCGCCAGGTGCTCATAGGTTTGGTTTTCGAGCCCACAGATAGGCAGGTTCAATTTTGCCTCACCTGCTTGGGTAGAGCTAAAAATTTGCCCTAAAAATTGGCAGTCTGTAATCAAATATGTCTTGGAATTTTGAGGATGTGCAGGAGACAGAGATGCGGCTGCTGCCATTCCATACCATCTGAATGCGTCCTTGGCCTTTGCCATTCCGTACATTGAAATAGCCGAACTTCGATTCTGATCCTACATAAGTTAGCGCAAAATTATAAGCCTCGGCCGTTGTCCCTAGAATAACGCACATACCACTATAAACAGAATCGCCCGAGAAACTGACTTTCACAAGTCCGCCTTGGTTAAACCCCTGTTTGTTTTTGGTTGCCTGCCAGTGGAAGGACAAGGGCAGCACAGTCTTGATTGAAACCCCTAACTTAAGGGATTGCACAAGTGTTTGCCCGTTAGAGAGAGTTGTTTTGAATTCTAAGTTCGTATTCGATTTGAATACCGATTTTGTTGCGAATCCGCCATTAACGCTTAACTTATTTTTTATCCAGGGAGTCCAGGCGGACCCCGCCTCTTTGGTTCTGACGAAATAGTAGCCAGGAGGTTTCCCGCAAAGATTTCTAAGTTGTCCGCGGACAGTTGTTGCTGTTCCAATTTGTACGACAGCCTTGTCTGCGGCGACTTGGAAAGAAGACGGTTCAGTCGGGCAGTACCTGTAACTCGCAGACTGGACTTCCGCTGACTTACCGCTCTCGTTCATTCCCTGAACGGAGAAAGTGTACGAATTTCCGAACTTAAGATTTGGAACTTTACATTCCAAGTTATTTGCATCGTTAACGCAAACTATTTGGTTATTCGCTACATTCTTTATTGTCCAACTTAAAGTTCCGTCGCTTTCAAGGTATTGGTGTTCAAATCTAACAATTACTGACCCATTTTCATCTTGCTCAACGACTACATTTTTGGGGGCTGCGGGAGCTAACACGAACACTGGGCTTTCAGTTTGGTGTGCAGTGTTTTCACCCCAGCATCTGACTGCACCCAAAACTGTAACTGCGCAAACGTGTCCATGACCAGCGGATATGTGTTCTATTTGGCCTATATCACTAGGCACTTCGAAGTTCAAACACTTTGCAACGCCAGTGGTAGTCACCACGCAAATGAATGTTGAGCCAAGGCTGACTTCTATTACCGCTCCCAGCTCAGGAACGGCATAGTTGGTTGAGCCCCAACACCTAACAGCCCTGGTCTCTGAGAGCGCGCAAGTCGAGTAAACACCTGCTACGACATTTATGGATTTTCCTAAATCGGTTGGAACTCTAGATTGATTTGACTCGTCTAAACCCCAACACCTAACTTGCCCCGAGATTGACAGAGCGCAGGTGTGTCCATAACCCGCAGATATTTGAGAGACCAGACCTAGATCGCTAGGGATTGTCGACTCACCCCAAGCGTTTTCTCCCCAGCATCTCGCAAGGCTCTGCTCGGTTACTGCACAGGAGTGGTATCCGCCTACAGAGATTTGCTTGACTTTTCCTAGATTTGTAGGGACAAGAGATTGACCAACGCTATTGTCGCCCCAACACTTAACAAGGTTTCCTGTCGTTATTCCACAGGTGTTAGTCCGCCCTGCAGAAACTGTTTTCCATCCAAGCTCATGGGGCAGGTTACTTACTTGACGAAAGCCGTCGTTTCCCCAGCATTTTGCAGAACCGCTAGAGGTGACCGCGCAGGTGTGATTGTAACCGGCTGAAATAATGGGAAGGCTATAAGTAGGTGATGCAGCGTTTGCTAAAGAAATTGAATGTAACGTTGAAATAAGCAAAGATAGCGCCAACAACATTCCCCGAAGCCGATTCATCCAGACCATCAATTATTGGCCTAAGGACTCAAAATAGGTTGCGCTAAGTTTATTGATTTCCAAAAATAACAGTTCCTCAATCTGGCAGAGAAAAATTAGTGCCCCTTTTGTCGTCAATCCCGCCCCTGTTGGAGTGAACTGCCCGTGAAAAGTCACGTGCCGAATTGCCCTTATCGCCGGAAGTAGATCGATATTCCGTTTACTGTTGAAGGCATTCTGAAGCTGGTTTTTTAGTGAGGTGTCAGACTCCTGTATTAAAAAACGTTTGAGTTTGGAAAACTGGTCGGCTCTTAGTTTTTCCGCTAGAGCTTCACTTTTGATAGACAGTGGTGTTGGCTTCATCAGTGACTCTAGACACTCTAAGGCCGAAAATCCCAAACTGATTCTTAGGCTTGTCGCATAGATCTCAGAAGTAGTCTGCGAATAGCCATCCAATGTAATTCCTTTTATTTGACGTGCCATTTTGTATCTTGAAGCGAACCTAGCAATTTTAACATTCGGGCTCTTCCCCGCTGCTTTGCAAGTTCTTACATATTCTCGAAAGCCTTCTGGATTCAACTCTCTCTCCTTGGACCTTGGTAAATTACTCTATTTTGGGCAATCCTACCTTCTGACTTTCGGTGCATTGGTATTAAAAATGGGCAAAGGAGTGCTGGCTACGGTGGCTAGAAATGCAAAAAGCCCCGCAGGACGGGGCTTCTGGCTACAAATCTTTCTGTGCGCTTGGAGGGACTCGAACCCCCAACCTTCTGATCCGTAGTTATGTTTCAGTACGTTTCATAAATCTCCCGAGCTCTTGAACCTGGGTGGGCGAGAATCTAACCGACAAGACCCACTACGTAGAGAGTTTCTCCTCCAGTTGTTATTTCTACTCGAACAGACCAGGTCTGGTTCACAAACGTCGCTCGATACACCGACGAAGAGCTTTCAGTATCAGAGCGCAATTCGAATCCTGCTGCGGCAAAACTTTGAATAGCTCTCGCTTTCGCTTGGGCGGGTTGCTTAGCTTTTACTTTTATCACCCAAGAGTCTGGCCCTGGGCTTATTCCCAGGAGCACCTTGCCTGAAAGTACTGGGATTCCTATTGGAAAATCTGCTGGGACGCTTGCTGGGGCCGCCTCGATAACCGGTCTAATCTGGGATAAAGCAAAATTATTGGACTCGTAAATGACTGCACCAGCTGGAATGTTTGAGACTAAACCTTTTTTAGTCTCGTTGGGTGATTGAGATGCATCCTTTGTAGGGGAATAACTCTCTATGCCGTAGTAGCCATTTGTTGCGCTGGCGTTTTTTTGTCTCAGAACATAAACATTCTGATATTCAGCGGCGACTTCTTGTGAATAGTAACTCGTCTCAATCACTTTTGTCTTTAGTTCCCAAGCAACTAAATATTCAATGCCATGGTCTGCGACCACTACGGAGTTATCAGGCAACTCTACTGTCTTCATTAATGAAACGAATTCGCGGTAGCGATCTGGTGTCGTGACATAGAATTTTCCTCCTGCGGGCAGTGCAATGAGACTCATGACGATGGTTAGGGCCGCTACAGATCTGAGAAGAAACGTGACCGGTGCTATTTGCACCGTTCCAATCAAGACGGTAAAAGCTAGCAAAAGTGGGACGAACGACAGCGCAACGAACCTGGCTGCCCATTCTTGGCCTATGAAAGGTGATGAGAAAAATCCCGCCGCCGTCAGATTGGCGGCGAGAAACGTTAGGGTCGAAGCGTCAAACTTATCTCGATTTTTATAGGCAATCCAGGCCAGCAACACTGTACCAAGCTGACCGGTAATGAGCGCGAAATTTAAGGAATCCAAAAAATATGTTTGCTTCAAACTTGCAATCGCGGGATTTTCAAAAAAAGCAAGCGGGTTCAAAACTAATCCCATGAGCTTTTCGAATCTCGCGTGAACAAAATAGTTCAGCAAAATAGCCGCGCCGATTGCAGCTGAAAGCGCGACCCACACACTGGTCAAAACAAACCTGCGGCTCTTATTGATCAGTTGAAGTACCAGCCAAATAAAACAGATAGCCAAAGAAAGAATTAGGGTTCCGAAATGGGCAAAGGCAAGAAGCGTTTGGGTCAAAATCAGGCTGATGATAGAAACGCGTTTGGGCCAATGGTTCCACTTAACCAAAATCAGGCCGGTAACGAATACAAGTGGAATCGCTGCCTCGTTTTTTATGAAGTCACCTGTTAGAAAGAATAGCTGCACAGGATGAAGCAGAACCAAGAGGACCACTAATGCCGGCAGCCACACCTGTTTGGCATTCCTAAGCATGAAGAAAATAGGGATAGCACTCAGCGCAGGTAAAATTGCG
>Ga0222712_10004378_pt1 | contig 14798 bp, 18 predicted proteins | sample C33_657DmetaG_FD_165043 | JGI IMG/M metagenome (GOLD analysis project Ga0222712, IMG submission 165043) | Estuarine water microbial communities from San Francisco Bay, California, United States - C33_657D | ecosystem: Environmental > Aquatic > Marine > Unclassified | place: USA: California... | reverse complement strand
TGCTGCGTTTGCAAAAGATATGCGACTAGGATATACCGAAGAATTAATTGATTTATATTACGCAGGAAAAGGATCATTAATCACTACATTAAAAACAGCGTATCGTGAATTAAAGGATTTAGGTATTCGTGAAGTATTACAGGGTGATATTATGTTTACACCTGAAATAAAAAAATATCAAATGCTTGACGGCGAAAACTGTGTTACATTTAAACCGAATACAATTGTCTATGCAGTGCCTAATACTGATCCCCTGTATGAAACAATTCAACGTGCAAATATAGGCATTGTATTTCATACTACATATGTCGGGTCAGGTCCTGTAAATGAATTATCGGCATCATTCGGTGCTGACGTATCACAATATCAGTCATCTACTGCCTGGATACAAGATGCACGATATCAAGATGTATCAGGCACCTTAACGTTAACCAGCAGCGAACAGAAAGTAGTTAAAACTATATTAGCTCGCATAAAAACGAATAGTAGAACCTTAACACGGTTCCTTGACATGTTAGCAAGCACTGAGGGTGATTTCGGCATTGCATATCTGCTGAAAATTTTTATTAACAAACTCATCCGTGAAACTACGCCAGTAACCGCGAAGTCGATGTCAGGATTTCAAAAGTTTTGCATTGAGCGTATTGTTGCCAAACAACAAACACTAAAAACAACATCAGGACAAGCAAAATATGATGGATTAAAGGTTGAGATCAATGACTTTTTTAAAAAGCATATGGTACAACTTCGAACGTTATTTACTTTGTATGAAGATTTTATCACCGTAAAAAATATCTTTGTGCAAAAGTTAAATAATTCACAGAGTATTAAAACGTTCCTTGAAACTGAACAAGGATTTCGTGTCACAAATCCGGAAGGATATGTAGCAATTAATAAAAAAGGAAAAGCGGTTAAACTTGTAAATCGGCTAGAATTTTCTTCAGCAAATTTCAATGCCGTAAAAGATTGGAAAAGCCCTGCTCCTGCCCCAATAACTGTCCCTGAGAGCGTACAGCTACGGACACTAGTATTTGCGTTTGGACGAATGAATCCACCGACGATTGGGCATAAAAAACTTGTTGATAAAGTGGTTAGTTTAGCAAAACAAGAAAAATGTGATCATCTAATTGTTATATCTCATTCACAAAATAAAAAGACAGATCCATTAGATCCTGATACAAAATTACAGTTTGCTCAACAAATGTTTCCTGGAGTAAATATTACCACATCAAGTTCATTAAAACCTAACTTTTTCAAATTTCTAGAAGATTTTAATAATAAATATGATCGAATCATCTTCGTTGCAGGATCTGATCGTGTCCCTGAATATAAACTAAAACTATCTGCATATCAGGGTAAATTATATACATTTAAAGTTATAGATGTTGTCTCGGCAGGAGAACGTGATCCTGATGCAGAAGGTGCCACAGGAATATCGGCTAGTAAAATGCGTCAATTTGCTAGAGACAATGACTACAAGAAATTTAGACAAGGCGTTCCTCGTACATTAACAGAATCAGATACAAAATCACTTATGCAATATGTCAGAAATGGCTTAGGATTAGAGGATTAACATGGCACAATATATAAAGCCACAAGACGTACAAGATGGAGAGCAACGATACGAAGTTGTCATGCTCGCTGCAGGAAAGGATGGCAGCGTGGTCGAAATGTCTAATCCACTGCCAGTTACAGGTGCAGATGGGGGATCGTTGCTTGTCAGTTTAGGGGGAACCAATGTAGACGCCTTTGGTCGCCTTCGTGTTAGTGAACCCTTCACGTTATTTGATAGTGCCTTCAGATATGATGACAATGATAAATTCGACACATCATTATCTGGGTCAGGCAGTAAGACCTACAACTCCTCAGACAACACAGTAAGTTTAGCTGTAACAGGTAACGGTGATGCTGTGGTTCGAGAAACCAAACGTGTGTTCCCATATCAACCTGGTAAGAGCTTGTTGATTCTTTCAACATTCACTATGAATACACCCACAGCCAACTTGAAACAGCGAGTGGGATATTTTAGCTCTAATAATGGCATCTTTTTGGAAACAGATGGTACAAACGTGTACATTGTGAAGCGTAACAATGGTACAGATACCAGAGTGCTTAAAGCCAACTGGAATGGTAACACCTTGGCTTCTTTGAATTTATCTAAGTCACAAATTTTCTTTGTTGACATTGAATGGCTGGGTGTGGGAAGTGTTCGCACAGGATTTGTTATTGATGGACAATTCATCGTAGCTCATACCTTCCATCATGCCAACATCATCACAGGCACATATATGCAAACAGCAGCATTGCCTGTTAGATATGAAATCATCAGTACAGGTGCCACAGCCACCATGAAGCAAATTTGTAGTACTGTAATGAGTGAAGGTGGCTATCAAGGAAAAAGTCAATACTATTTTGGCTCCAATGCTCCTATAGGCGGAGGTGGCGGTGTGGATCTAGGTACAGCAGGTACACTCACACCTCTCATCAGTATTAAATTAAAAAGCACACAGCTTGATGCCATCATTCTTCCTTCTGAAATGGATGTGTCTGGGTTAAGCAATCAGGTCATTCGTTATCAACTAATGTTGAATCCCACCTTGACAGGTGCCAGCTTTGCTGACCATGCAGTTAGCCAAGTGCAAGTTGATACCACGGCAACCGCAATGACAGGGGGCACTATTCTGCAACAAGGATTCGTTACAAATAATGGTCGTGTGGAAGTAGGCGGCTTGGAGAATTTCAATTTTCAATTAGGTCGTACAATATCAGGTACCAGTGATATCATCACGCTGGCAGCGTTGGGGTTCCAAAACAACGTGAAGGCGGTGGCTTCTTTAGCATGGTTTCAACTAACTTAAACCGAGGATTCAGATGGATATCCAAAAGCTCAAGGGACATGTTCCCGATACAGTGATCGCACAAATTCCTGAAGTGATGGAGAAGTTTCAAATCAATACTCCACTTCGTCTTTGCCATTTCTTATCACAATGCGGACATGAATCCGGCAACTTCAAAGCTGTGAATGAAAATCTTAACTATGGCGCCAAGGGCTTGTTAGGATTGTTCAAGAAATATTTCCCGACCGAAGCTAAAGCAAAGGAATACGAACGCAAGCCAGAAAAGATTGCGAATCTAATTTACGGTGGTCGTATGGGTAACGGACCTGAAGCATCTGGTGAAGGATTTAAATTCCGTGGTCGTGGGTATATTCAATTAACCGGCAAGGATAATTACGCTGCTTTTGATAAGGTTGTTCCTGAAAACATATTAGAAACACCTGACTTAGTAGCCACGAAGTACCCTCTATTATCAGCTGCTTGGTTTTGGAATTCACGCGGATTAAATGCCTTATCAGACAAAGGTGCGACCGATGCGGATGTTACTGCAATCACCAAGAAAGTGAACGGCGGCACCATTGGATTAGATGATCGTATTAAGCATTTCAAAGAATTTTACGCACTACTCAAGTAAGGTAAATACACATGTTCACAAAGAATATAAAAATGACACTTGCGATAGCAATATCATTATTGCTAATCTTTGTGTACATGGATAATCGCAGTGAAGATAAAATTGGGTCCTACATAAAGGAATATAAAAAGTTTCAAGCGCAAGCTGATTCTGCTGTGAAATTTGCGGATAGTTTAAAAACACAAATTATCATTGAAGAAACAGAAGCTCATATTGCACAAGAAAAAGCCAATGAATATGCTGAAGATGTAAAGGAATTAAAAAGAACTACATCAGTATTGAAAAACAAACGTGATTCATTGATAAAAGAAACCGTCATGCCGCAGACTGTCACGGATTCAATAGATCATATGACCTCTATTATTTCATTACAAGATTCTATCATCGACCAACAAGAAAAAACAATTGATACACAAGACACACAAATTATTCAATTAAATAAAGCACTACAAAGTAAAGACAACGTTATACAATTACTTACAATTTCCCGTGACAGTCTGCAAAAGGTCGTAATAAATATTCCTCCGCCGCCAAAGAATCCAAATAAGATGTTTGGAATTCCTTTACCTAGTAGAAAAGTGATGTTGGTTTCTGGATTCGTTGCAGGAGTAGTAACCGCAACCACGGTGATAAAATGAACGAAGATCTACGTAACTGGTTTCGTGAGAAATGGGTGAATCTTGCGAAAAAGAAAAAGGGCGGCGGTTATGAACCGTGTGGTACATCAGGTGAAAAAAAGGGATATGCGAAATGTGTTCCTGCGGCAAAAGCAGCTAATATGTCTGATAAACAAATTAAGTCTGCGATTCAAAGAAAACGTGCCGCACAAGCAGCCGCAGGTCGTCCAGGAAAAGAACAACCGGGTCAGGGCAATAAACCTATCAATGTCAAAACGATGAAAGAAGAACAATTGCAAGAAAAGAATACCCCAACGAAACCAGAACTTTGGTCCCGGGCAAAGTCATTAGCTAAATCAAAGTTTGATGTATATCCTAGTGCCTATGCAAATGGGTGGGCCGCGAAATGGTATAAGCAACGTGGCGGCGGCTGGCGTTCAACACAAGAATCGGTTGAATTAGAAATGCAAGAAGAATTAGGAAAAGAAAATGAATGGGGGCGCCCTGAACTTACTCGTAAAATGATGTTAATGACACCAGGACAAGGTAAGAAAATGCACACATTTAAAGAATTTGCAACCAATGACATGCTTGATAAGTATGATGATACAATCACACTTGACATGCGGAATGACATTGATCTTGAAAAGAATGATACCAATGATGTTAAACATCGTAAGTATCGCTTAAAGGATTATAGTGCAGCGAATGATTACGAACGGGAAGAAACTGGCGGCGAAACAGATGAATATGATGGCATTGAAGAAGCAGCGACACCTGCCTGGCAGCGCAAAGAAGGAAAGAACCCCGAAGGTGGATTAAACCGCAAGGGCATTGCTTCTTATCGTCGCGCCAATCCGGGATCAAAATTATCACTAGCAGTAACCACGAAGCCATCAAAATTGAAGAAGGGATCAAAGTCATGGAAGCGCCGTAAATCATTTTGTGCTCGTATGCGAGGCATGAAAAAGCGTTTAACTTCTGCTGAAACAGCGCGTGATCCTGATTCACGTATTAATAAGTCCTTGAGAAAGTGGAATTGTTGATTTAGATATTATAAATATACAAATGAAAACATCCATTGAGCCCACAGAACTTGAAAGTAAATTAGAAGACCTTGTACGTGTAGGATTAATCCCCGTGCAAGAATTACCTGTTTTACGACGAGCTCTGCGATATGTTGAACAAGGAACGTTTCTTCCTGCAAACGAAAGAAAAGTGTTCTATAAACTTGTTCGAAAATACATGTCAACTACCTTGTTGGATCCCACAATCAATCGTTTAATCAGACAACGAATTATGACCAATCCCATGAGAGAAGATATTCAAGCTGCTATCGCAGAAGCTAAATCTGCACTAAAAAAGACGAAAAAGAAAGTTAGTGCAACAGATATGTTAGAATCATTATATCAAACAGAAGATGTTGACTTGAAAAAGGCACCTGAAGGGATGTTAATGTCTTACGCAAATAGTGTAAAGACAAAACTTCGTGCAGGTGGCAAACCTAGTGTCACGGACAAGCAATTAGCTTCGAAAGCAAAGAGTGAACTTCGTCGTCGGAGAAACGTGCAGGCGAAGCGCATGATGGGTGAATCTGTTTCATATGCTGAAAAAATGCAACTGGCCATGGAAAAATTTGGGATCTCACAATTATCAGATTTATCACAAGAAAACACAAAAGAATTTTTCAATTTCATAGACAATATTCAAAATTCACAAGGAGAATAATCCATGTCAGGTTGGGGCAAAGCAGACAATAAAACAGCATCAGGAACAGTTGCTATCACCACAGGCGGTGCGGTAACTGGTTCCAGCACATCATTCACCACACAAGCAGCTGTGGGTGATTTTCTTCGTTCAGGTAGTCAAGAATTCATTATCACTGCTATTGCTAGCAATACAGCTTGCACAGTGATTAATGCTAATCCACAATTAACCTGGACGACAATCAATGCAGGAGCTTCATACACATTAAGCGAAAAGCCAACATCATTGGCAAGTGACCCAAGCATCTCATCATTAAATGTATTCGGTGTAGATGTCACAGAAATTTCAGCTGGTGGCGACAATGTTGTATCCGTGGCAGTTGTAGACGGAGGAACATTATATGTAGAAGCACCTACCGTGTCCTTCACTGGTGGCGGCGGTTCATCAGCAGCAGCAACAGCCACTATTTCAGGTGGCGCAGTAACAGCTGTTACTATGACTAACGTAGGTTCAGCATATACAACTGTTCCAACAGTTGTTATTCCTAAGGCTCGCGTAACCATCCCAACATCAGGAGTGACACTAGCGACAGAAGAAATTACCTATGCAGGACACGGATTAACTGCAACAAACGAAGTGAAGTATTTCCATGGCGGCGGCACTGCAATCACGGGACTAACCAATAACACATCGTACTTTGTTTCCGCCCTTGGATTAGCTTCAAACACGTTCCGTCTTGCTGCTTCTTCAGGCGCCGCATCAGGTCGCACTGCACTTGCAGGTGTTGCAATTTCAGGAACAGCAGGACAATTTACATGTACAGGAACAACTTTAGCAGTCGGCGATCATATCAAAATTGACGGTACTATCACAGGTACAGGATCTATCACAGGTCATACCTCAGGTAAGATTTATGAAGTTTCTGCTGTTACAGGAACATCACCTAACGTAACAGGATTTACTCTTACACAAGAAGATACAACTGCTCTTGTTACAACTGCTGGTGATGGCGCTGGGTTAACATATAATCCATTTACCATTGTGTTACTATCAGGCACAGGTAACAACGCTCAATACTTTGAAAAGGTGTCATCAACTGCTGCCACAGCAACTGCTGCCAAGGGTACAGGTGAAACAGGTACATCTGCAGCACACACAGGTTGGGTGCATCGCAAGGTGGGTACAGGGCAACATGCAGGCCGTGTACAATATGAAGTGCTTGTGGCGTTGTCCAAGAATGGTATCACTGGTGACGCTGGTGATGACCTACAATTCCCTGACGCATAATTAGAGAAACAGCATGGCTGATAGTAAAGTCACTGATATGACCGCAGCTACGTCCGTCAATTCGGCGGACGTAATGTATCTTGTACAAAACAATGCGGATAAAAAACTTAGTATTGCTACATTATTAGGAAATCTGCCAAATTCATTAATGAAAGTGGGGGGAAATCTTGTATTAGGTGGAACCCCACAAACATTAGCAGGTGCGGGAACAATACAAACAACACAGACCCTAAGTGTTATTACAAACACAGGATCAAGTGCCTTAACGATATCAAACGGCACTTACGAAGGACAATTAAAAGTTATTTTAATGACGTCTGCTTCAGGTCCTAGTACCATTTCTGCAAATTTAGGTGTATCAAATATTGCTTTTAGTCAAGCAGGACATACTATGCTATTAATTTGGTATAATAGCAAATGGTGGCCGCTTGGAGGAACAGCGACCGTATCAATTTAAAATTTTTATGAGTATTTTATGAATGGTGTTGAATTAAGTCCTAGTAATTTTTTGTTATTTGCAGCAAAGCATTATGAGAATCCTTCATGTATTAGTATTAAAGAGTTTCATGATGATTTAAAGCGTATAAAATATATTAAACGATTACTGAAACGATATAAAAAAACAGGACAGATTAGTGAGCGGTTATTATTAAATCATATTATTCTGTTACATAATGTGTTTAATGAAGCAGTTGTTCCTATTTTATTTTATAAGATTGAAAGCGAACATTGGTCACAACTTAAAACATTTTTAGTATTTCTACAATATCTTCCTGATAAATATGAAATACACACTGATGTTGTAGAAACACAAATTCCGCTCGATAACACTATCATAAATAAATTGAGAAACATATGAAAACGTTTAAACAATTTGCCGAAGAAATTGCGAATACCGTACAAAATGTGCAAGGGTTAGAAACTGAGCCGGTTATTCGTAAAAAGACACAAGTTAAATACTTTCGTCGTAACAAAAAACTTGCACTAAAACTTCACAACATTAAAAAGTAAGAGGATATTATGATTTGGTTTCTTTCATTAGTCATTGTTTCTGTTATTGCCTGGTTCGCATGGAAAAGCAAAGCGACTACGCCTGCTGAAAAAGTAAAGGATGGCGCAAAGCAAGCTGCGACTGAAGCAAAAGAAGTCGTTACACATGTAGCTGAAAAGGCAAAGAAAGTCGCTGATGTCAACAATGATGGCAAGGTTGACCTTAAGGATGTACTCGCAGCGACCGAAAATGTTAAGAAGGAAGTGACACGCCAAAAGAGAAAGTATGGCGGTCGTGTAAAAAAGGAAAAGAAGTAAGTAACCCATGGGCCTAGACACCGAAGTTGCTCTATTAAAAAGCGATGTCAATAGAATGACACCGCTTTTTGAGAAATTAGACCTCGCCATTGAAAAAATGGGGGCTGTATCGAATGATATAGCCCGTATGTTAGCTGTCCACGAAGAACGATTGAATAAACATCAAGAGCTAGACGAAGAACTATTTAGTTTAGTTGAACGTCGCCGCCAGGAAATGCAAGTGGACATTAAAGAATTACATTCACGTATTACAACAGTAACTCGTGAACTATCGAATGATATTAGTGAAACAGAGCAACGGTTAATGAGTGCTATGAATCACAACATGGATGAAATCAAAAAATGCATCACAGAAGAAACAAAAGTTGTGACCAAAGAACAAGCTGACCTCGAAAAGCGTATTGCTGAACTTGAACGCTGGAAGTGGTTACTTATGGGTGGAAGTGTGGTACTAGGATCACTATCACACGAAGTGGTTGGCTCATTATTTAAATAATAGTTGACAATTAGCGCAACATCGTGTATCTTTCGTTATAGGAGGATATACGATGTCTTATTTTATTGATACAAAATATCTAAGTCAAATTAGTCACCGACTACCTTTGTTCGCGCAAAAAAAGCGTGATCTTTGGAATTGTCGGTGTATTATTTGTGGTGATTCGTCAACCAATAAGAAGAAGGCCCGAGGATATTTTTATCGTACAAAAAATGACTTGTACTACAAGTGTCATAATTGTTCTGCTAGTCAACATTTTGGGTCCTTTCTAAAAACATTAGATCCTAACTTATACCAACAATACGTGTTCGAGCGGTACGCGCAAGGTGAGAACGGCCCAAAGGCGCACAAAACTGCAGAACCTATGTTGATGAACTTCGTTGTTGATGAAGCGAAGTTTGAAAAGTCTATACATATTGAACAGGTTGCACAAAGATTAGATACATTATCTGATGATAATGAAGCAGTGATATATTGTAAGCAGCGTGGAATTCCTGTTGACAAATATTCACAATTGTTTTACATTTCATCAGTTAAGGATATTCAACAAATTGCACCTGAATACACATCTATTAAAACGACTGAACCGCGGCTGTTATTGCCATTCTATAATGAACTAGGGCAGTTAACAGGTGTGACTATGCGAGCTCTGCGCGGGGAATCGCTTCGTTATATTATGATTAAATTTATTGAAGATGCCCCGCTTATTTTTGGATTGAACAACATAGATAAAACAAAAAATATAAATGTTGTAGAGGGTCCGATTGATAGTTTATTTCTTGATAACAGCATTGCTTGTAATGGTACATCATTCGGAAAATTGGAAACCTTAGATTTACCTAAAGACAATATAACTGTTATTGTAGACAATCAACCCAGAAATATAGAGGTATGTAAAATTGTTGAAAAGTATATTAACCTTAATTACAAAATTGTTATCTGGCCTTGTAGTATGTTGGAAAAAGACATTAATGATATGGCGCAAAATGGAAAAAATGTTAAGCGCCTCATCAAAGAAAATACCTACCAGGGACTTATGGCGCAATTAAAATTTACAGAATGGAGAAATTGTTGATGAATGTAAAGCTAGTGTCCCACACGATTGCGTGTGATGAATTTGATTTTATTGCTACTCCCACAGACCTTGTAGCGTTTTGTGCGCGTGTAAGTAATCCGAACAATCAGACAAATATGGAAACGGCTGAAAAGCTTATTTCCTATTTGATTAAGCACAAGCATTGGAGTCCATTTGAGATGGTCAATGTGTGTTTAGAAATTGAAACTACTCGTGATATCGCACGACAAATTTTGCGTCATCGTAGTTTTACGTTTCAAGAATTCAGTCAACGGTATGCAGATCCTACAAAAGATTTGTCATTTACCTTTCGTGAAGCACGATTACAAGATATGAAGAACAGACAGAATTCTATTGAAACAGATGATGCATTGCTTAGTAATGCGTGGATTGAAGCACAAGGAGAAGTTATATCTGCTGCAGAAAGAGCGTATAAATGGGCAATTGATAATGGGATTGCGAAGGAAGTAGCTCGTGCCGTGTTGCCTGAAGGATTAACAATGTCGCGTATGTATGTAAACGGGACGTTACGAAGCTGGATTCATTTTATTGAAACACGGTCGCATATTTCAACACAAAAGGAACATCGGGAAATTGCGGTGGCGTGTGCAAACGTTATCAGTGAAATTTTCCCTTTGATAAATAAATTTTCACAGAATGAGGTCGTATGAGAGAACAAACCGATGTAGCAATTTTCATGGAAGCATGTGGACAACTTGTGAATACCACTCCAAATTTTACACAGGAAAATATTCAACAAGCAACGCTCTACATGAAACTTATTCGTGAAGAATTTGAAGAATTGCAAGAAGGATTTGAAAATAAAGATATTGTTGAAACGGCTGATGCCTGCGGCGATCTCATTTGGGTTATTCTAGGATTAGCTAATAGTTTAGGTATTCCGATGAGAGCTGTATGGCAAGAAGTCGCAACATCAAATATGAGTAAGACAGTTGAAGGTAAAGTAATTAAACGTGATGATGGCAAGATTTTAAAGCCTGACACGTATTTCCCACCCAATATTCACCGCGCACTAGGACTAACCACAAATGAGTAAAATGGAATTACCAGTAAAGATTTTATCCGACATTACGGTATTCATGAAGTATGCCAAATTCAATGCAGCTAAAAATCGCAGAGAGAATTGGAGCGAACTTGTTGACCGTAACAAGGAAATGCATTTACAAAAGTTTCCACAATTAAAAGATGAGATTGAAAATGCCTACCAATTCGTGTATGATAAGAAGATCCTTCCTTCTATGCGTAGTCTCCAGTTTGCTGGGAAACCTATTGCCATTAATAATGCTCGTTTGTATAATTGCTGTTTTCTACCTGTTGATCACACGGATGCATTTAGCGAAGTCATGTTCCTTTTGTTGTCAGGAACAGGGGTAGGATATTCCGTACAACGTCATCACGTTGAACAACTTCCCGAAATCAATAAGCCAACGAAGTCCCGTCGTTATCTTGTTGGTGATAGTATTGAAGGGTGGGCAGATGCAATTAAGGTCATGATTGCAGCTTACATGAAAAACAAGGCGATGCCCATCTATGATTTCAGCGATGTGCGTCCAAAGGGTGCTATGTTGTTAACGTCAGGTGGGAAGGCACCAGGCCCCGAACCATTGAAGGATTGTTTGCATAACGTTCAAAAGATTTTAGATCGTAAGCAGAATGGCGAAAAGCTTACCACGCTTGAAGTGCACGATATTTTATGCTACATCGCGGATGCCGTATTGGCAGGTGGAATTCGTCGTTCAGCGATGATTTCGTTATTCAATATTGATGACGATGATATGTTGACCTGTAAGTTCGGTAACTGGTGGGAAACAAACCCACAACGTGGACGCGCCAACAATTCTGCTGTAGTAGTTCGTTCAAAGGTTGAAGAAGAAGTATTTTTAGATTTATGGAAAAAGATTGAAGCATCAGGGTCAGGCGAACCAGGATTCTTCTTCACGAATGATAAGGATTGGGGCATGAACCCGTGCGCGGAAATCTCTCTCCGTCCCTTTCAATTCTGTAATTTGACCACGATTCACGCAGGTGATGTTGAGTCTCAGGAAGATTTGAATGCCCGCGCACGGGCAGCCGCTTTCATTGGCACGTTGCAAGCATCATATACGAACTTTCACTATTTGAGGGATGTATGGAAGCGTACAACAGAGAAGGAAGCGCTTATTGGCGTGAGTATGACTGGTATCGCTTCAGGTTCTGTGCTCAAGCTCGACTTGAAGGAAGCCTCCACTATCGTCAAGGAAGAAAACGCACGTATCGCTTCGTTGATTGGGACGAATCCTGCGGCCCGGTGTACCACTGTGAAGCCGGAAGGTACAAGTTCATTGGTACTTGGAACGTCATCGGGTATTCATGCCTGGCATAATGATTTTTATATTCGTCGTATTCGCGTAGGGAAAAACGAAAGCATTTACAATTACCTCGTGTTAAATCATCCTGAATTAGTAAAGGATGAATTCTTCAAGCCGAATATTCAAGCCGTCATTGAAGTGCCACAAAAGGCGCCTGAAGGTGCAGTCACACGCCAAGAATCTGCGCTTGATTTGTTGAAGCGTGTATCCAAGGTCTGGAAGGAATGGGTGAAGCCAGGTCATCGTAAGGGCACCAATAAAAATAATGTATCCGTCACGGTATCTATTAAACCTGATGAATGGCAGGAAGTTGGAGAATGGATGTGGGCAAATCGTGATAGCTTCACTGCACTATCTGTCCTTCCGTACAGCGATCATACATATATTCAAGCTCCCTTTGAAGATATTACAGAAGAACAATATAATGAAATGGTAAAGACCTTACATAATATTAATCTTGATGATGTTGTAGAATTTGAAGATGTCACAAACTTGCAAGGTGAAGCGGCCTGTGTAGGTGGTGCATGTGAGATTGTATGAAGGATTTGATTACTATTGTTATTCCCTGTAAAAACGAAGAAAAGTATATAGGTCAGTTATTGACAGATATAGCTGACCAATATCATCTTCAAGATGTGGAAGTGATTATCGCTGATGCACAATCCACTGATAACACATTATTGATTATTAATCAGTATCGTCATTTATTAAATATCAAAGTTGTCGAAGGCGGACCTGTATCAGTAGGTAGAAATAATGGAGCAGAACATGTAACCACACCATATATTCTGTTCTTGGACGCCGATGTTCGTTTTTTTAATCGCAATGCAATTCGTGATGCAGTCAATCATATTCATCATAACCAATTAGATTTGGTTACGTTATATCCTAAAAATTATGGAACCGATTGGAGAGCCTCATTATTTTTCAAAGGATTTGGATATTTCAATAAAATATTTGCAAAGTTTACTCCGTTTGCGATTGGTGCGTTCTTTTTGACCAGAAGCTCCAAGTTTTTTGAATTGGGGATGTTCCCTAACAAATATGAAACTTCCGAAGATTACATTTTGAGTGCACAATATAGTAAAAAGAAGTTTGCCATCGTCAATCATTATTTTGGACAAGATGAACGCCGCTTCAAAAAGTTGGGATATTGGGGCATGATGAAATATATGACCATCAACTTTTTCAATAGAAATAATCTACATCACTTTGAGAAATCTAATGTCAACTATTGGAATTGAGTATGAAGCGATATAAAGCCATCATTGTCTCAGATGTACATTTAGGGACAGAACATTCCAAGGCAACCGAGTTCTTGGAATTTTTGGAAAAACATCATACAGATATTCTCATTATCAATGGTGACTTTGTGGATGGATGGGCATTGTCTCGTGGACAAAAGTGGCGTAGTAAGCACACCAAAGTGATTTCCAAAGTATTAGATATTTCTAGAAAGATACCCGTTGTTTGGATTCGTGGTAATCACGATGAGTTCTTACATGAATTTATGCATATGCATCTCGGCAAACTTCAAGTGGAAGAAAATTATATTTTAGATTTAGGTGAAGGAAAGAAATATTTTATTTTTCACGGTGATGTGTTGGATGTGTTTATTACGAAATGGAAGTGGATTGCAAAGATTGGTGGTACGGGATATGATGTCGCGTTGAAACTGAATACATGGTATAACAAATGGCGAGCATGGAGAGGATTACCTTACTACTCAATTTCTAAAGACATCAAGCAAGGTGTAAAAGCTGCAGTAAATTATATTACAGATTTTGAACTAAGTGCAGTTAAGTTAGCAAAACAAAACAATTGTAACGGTGTTATCTGTGGTCATATTCATAAACCGGAAGATAGACAAATTGCGGGAACGCATTATTTAAATTCCGGTGATTGGGTGGAAAATTTAACTGCTATTATGATTGATCAAAATAATAATATAACTATAAAAGAATTTCATCAATAGAGGATATAATGATTACAGTAATGCGATTTACTGCCCCATGGTGTGCTCCGTGCAAAATGCTAGCTCCTGTTATTCAGGGGCTAGCGCAGGAGTTCCCTGACGTAATATTTGAAACAGTAGATGTAGACGGCAATCCTGACATGGCACAGCATTTTAATATCCGTTCTGTGCCGACGGTATTAGTGTTAAATAAAGATGATGCAATTATACATACATTTGTAGGTGTACAACCTCGTCAAACATACATTGAAGCAATTAAAACAGCTCAGGAGATGTAATGGCCAGTAATTCAATTCCTATTTTATTCCCGTCATCATTATCTAATGCAGATGTAATCATAGGAAAAAATACCGTTGGATCAGCAAGTGGATTGCCAGTTCCCCTTCCAGCTGAGCTTGCAGAAGAAATTGCTGATTTTAGCAATGCCACACCTGTCCGCCACGTAGAATTTTGGCACTCAGGTAATACACGATTTTATAATTATTCAAATATT
>Ga0222712_10004376_pt1 | contig 14806 bp, 7 predicted proteins | sample C33_657DmetaG_FD_165043 | JGI IMG/M metagenome (GOLD analysis project Ga0222712, IMG submission 165043) | Estuarine water microbial communities from San Francisco Bay, California, United States - C33_657D | ecosystem: Environmental > Aquatic > Marine > Unclassified | place: USA: California... | reverse complement strand
TTGTACCAGCAGATCCAGAAGTTCCAGACTTTCCACTACTTCCACTTGTACCACTTGTACCGCTTGTACCAGCAGATCCAGAAGTTCCAGAGAATCCACTCGTTCCACTACTTCCACTTGTACCGCTTGTGCCAGCAGATCCAGAAGTTCCAGAGAATCCACTCGTTCCACTTGAACCACTTGAACCACTTGTGCCACTTGTACCTGTACTTCCATTACTTCCACTAATGCCACTCGTTCCACTACTTCCACTTGTACCGCTTGTGCCAGCAGATCCAGAAGTTCCAGAGAATCCACTCGTTCCACTACTTCCACTTGTACCGCTAGTTCCACTAGTTCCAGTGGTTCCACTTGTACCAGCGCTTCCACTGCTTCCACTTGTACCAGCAGTTCCACTGCTTCCACTACTTCCGCTTGTACCGCTTGTACCACTAGTTCCAGCAGTTCCGCTTGTACCATTGCTTCCACTGCTTCCACTTGAACCAGCGCTTCCACTTGAACCAGAGGTTCCACTGCTTCCGTTTGTACCACTTGTACCGCTTGTACCAGAAGATCCAGAAGTTCCAGACTTTCCACTACTTCCACTACTTCCACTTGTACCGCTTGTACCAGAAGATCCAGAAGATCCAGAAGATCCAGAAGTTCCAGAGAATCCACTCGTTCCACTACTTCCACTTGTACCACTAGTTCCACTAGTTCCAGTGGTTCCACTTGTACCAGCGCTTCCACTGCTTCCACTTGTACCAGCAGTTCCACTGCTTCCACTACTTCCGCTTGTACCGCTTGTACCGCTTGTACCACTAGTTCCAGCAGTTCCGCTTGTACCATTGCTTCCACTGCTTCCACTTGAACCAGCGCTTCCACTTGAACCAGAGGTTCCACTGCTTCCGTTTGTACCACTTGTACCGCTTGTACCAGAAGATCCAGAAGTTCCAGACTTTCCACTCGTTCCACTACTTCCACTTGTACCGCTTGTACCAGAAGATCCAGAAGATCCAGAAGTTCCAGAGAATCCACTCGTTCCACTTGAACCACTTGTACCGCTTGTACCAGAAGATCCAGAAGTTCCAGAGAATCCACTCGTTCCACTACTTCCACTTGTACCGCTTGTACCAGAAGATCCAGAAGTTCCAGACTTTCCACTACTTCCACTTGTACCACTTGTACCGCTTGTACCAGATTTTCCGCTACTACCACTGCTACCACTGCTACCGCTGCTACCGCTGCTACCGCTGCTACCGCTACTACCGCTTCCTCCTGAAGAACTAAAAGACCCTGTAAAATCAAAACGAATAGCTTTGGGTATAGAATATGGATCTGTTGTTATTTGTATACCTGTTCCAGCAACAAATTCTATCGTATCTAAGCCTTGAGCAACTAGATCTTGTTGCCCAGATACTTCCCACGTTTTAAACGTGGAATTCATTGTTATTTTTACTGCTCCAGAATTTAAATCTACAACCTCAAAACCAGCATCACTATCAAATCTTAAAGTATTGATTCCAGTAACTATATTAGAAATATTTGATCCACTTATTTCACTTACTGTAAATGAAAATTCAGCATCTGGAGCAGATGGAGAAATTTCAGCGCCACGATAATTTAAATAATTAGCTTCAGTTGAAGATATTGCAATTAATACTGGTTTTGAAACTTGTCCAACGATGTCGGTTTCATATGTAGTATATTCTCCAGAAAAATCAGGAGAAAGGAAATATACATCGCCTGGAGTTAAACCTGTTAAATTTTCAACTTTACCATTTAAAACAAGACAAAATTCATCTCCATCGATTGTTTGAACAATTCCTATTGTTTCTGCATTTTCAGCGGAATCGGCTATTGCTTTATACCAAGTAGTTCCATCAAATCTTAAAAGATTACCAGTTGTGAAACCATGAGATGCTTGAGTAAAACATTCTATTAATGATGTTCCATTTCCAACTCCACTGCTTGGGTCATGTACCAAAAGAGTCTGTTCATCAATAGTGGTTTTTGAAAAAGTAATTAAATCGGAAAAATCTGTATAATCATTATTAGACAAAACCCCTCTTACTCTGACTTGGTAATTTTCAGATACAAAAAATGGAATATAAAAAGAAGGCTCAAATGGCGAAACAACCACAGATCCACTTGGATAATTTAAATCAACTCTTTCCGCAATCAATGCTCCTGTATAATTATTAAGATAACTTATTCCGCTTGTTGTATTAGATACTTGTCCACTAAACAAACCTGAACTGTATGAACCTTCGCTTGGATAATAAATAAAAGAATTACTATTATCATCATAATAATAAACTAAATAAATATTTGGAGAATTTAAAGAACCAGAATCAAAAGATATACTATATAAATTATCTATAGTAGATGAATTGTATACTCCACCTGGAAATGTTCCTCTTGAATCTAAAATTATTGTATGAGGCTTCCATTGAATACCGCTTGCTCCAGAAGGCGCAAATATGGATTCGTAAGAAACTCCAGAATAAAATGGATTTATACCTTGCTGAGAAAAAGATAATTGGTTATCTCCAGTACCTTGAACAATAGATTGTATTTTATCTATCTTCGGAGAATTATAATAATATATATCACTAGCACTAGAATCCCCGCTCTTTAATAATTGTATTTCATAATTAAGAGGAATATTAGACGAATTTCTCGCCCATTTTATAAATAATCGCCTATCAAAAGTGTAAGATATATTATCATAATCTATAGATAAAGCTCCGCTTATATTCTGCGGCTTAATATCAAAACTATTTTCATTTAATGTATCTAATTTAATTAAACCAATATCATAAGATTGACCAGTGTTATAAAAATCTTGAGATATTAAACGATAATATTTTTTCTCTAAATAATTAGGCGAATAAGATATTGAAGACGATGGAAATGAATTGGTTTGATCCTCAACATCATCAAAAGAAAATGAAGAACTTTTTTGTAATATAACTTGGTTAGTATATTGTTTATTCGTCAATTCATAATTAACAAAAACACTATCACTAGTTGAAGCTATAACGTTTTTAAATTCTGGGGTTTTAAAATTTAAAACAAATACTCCAGTAGAAACCAAACCATCAACCGTTGTTGATACTATTTGTATTTTACAATTTCTTAAAAAATTTACATCTCTATATAAACTTTGCGAAAAAGATGGTAAAACTATAGGATCAAAAGAATAAAATTTATCCTTAAATGAAGAATTAAGTATTGATACTACTTCATTATCTTGATCTAATAAAGAAACAGAAAAAGATCCAAAAATTCCATCGTTTACATTTGCTGATTTGTTAGTTATAGGATCTAAAATATCCCATGAAAAATTTATTGTTTGAACATCCACATAAGCAAAAACCATATCTACATCTGTAGAAAACCCATAATCCTGCTGATTAGTTACTGACGACAAGCTTAAATTTGCCGACAAACTAGTAATCTTATATGGACCACTACTAAAAATTGTAGATTCTTTAAACATTTTATATTAAAAAGTTATCGTTCTTACCTATTATATACACTCTCAAAGATTCAAAAGATAAATCCATTTCTGTTTGCGGCAAAGCTATTGTTGTAGAATTAGAATCTCCATCTCTCCAAACATAAGCGATCTTTTTAGAATTTAACACATATTCAATAACCAAACCTTTGATTTGAGCTTTTATCTCGTTTGAAAAAACTGATCTCTGTGTTGCGAAAGTATAAATCGCACTATTAAATATTTCTACTACATTGCTTATGGTATTATATGAATTATCAGAATAATCAAAAGAAGGTATTAAATAATCATATTTATCATTTATATTAAAATTTCTAGATGTATCGCTCACAAATCCTTCTTTTATTACGTCTATAGGCGTATCCGAACTAGCTAAAATATTAGTTGGCACAATATCAGTACTATTGATTTGTTCATTTGAAAACAGAATCGAAGGAGCTAAATTTTTATTATTTTCAACAAAACCAAATTTTGTTACCTCGTATTCTGCGGCAGCTATTTCAAATTCAGTTTGAGTTTTTTCTTTTATAGATACTATTCTATAATTTTTTGAGTAAGCTAATGCGCTCTCGTATTTAGAATCATAAATCCATAATGTTGAAGCCCCAATCGTTTGAATAAGAGATTTTTCTTGATCTGTTAGATTATTAATATTTAAAACAATTTTTGTTCTAAAATTACCATCTAAACCAACTGATTGCACTGTAAATTTATAAATATAAGTCGAGGACAATTCATTTATTCTTGAATCTGAGATTCCATTTTTAGATTCTTCTGATTCTTTATTTAAGACGGATGGCGAAATAGAAGAATTTGGAATTATAAATGCAATCGTATCATTTGCTCCTATAAAATCATATCTATCATCTAAAACTATATCTTCATTAGATACAGAAACTACGCGACCACCTTTTCTTCCACTTACTTTTATTTCATCTGTTATCGATATAACATTTCCTGGTAATAACAAAAGCGCTTCTGGGCCAGCCGTAAAACTTACCAGTTCTTGTTCAATTTGATTTGTAACTAAAAACCATTGTCCAATTCTTTTTGCTTGGGATTTAGAAGTTACTCCAAAACCAATAATTTCTTTTTCAACATATCCATATCTTCTTATATTTATTTGATCTTCGACATAAACAGTTTGATCTTTAAAATTATTATTTTCATCAGAATAAGTTATTTTAGCAACTGTATATCTTGTATCTTTTGATGAACTAGAATATTGAAAAATACCATCTTTCACATTTGAATTATTAAAAAAGTAAGATGGAGATTTAGGACGATCATTATCAAAATTAACAAAATTATTAGACCAATAAACTAAACCTTTAAAAACAGAAGCTATATTATTTAATAAATTAATAACATCCGTTTCATTGCTTAAAGATATATTCGCTCTAAATCTTGGCTCCAATAAAGGCAGAAAACCTTTAAACTCTGAAGCTGCTGTTCCTCTATTATTTATATGAGTTTTTAATTCTTCTTCAGAAAAACAAGACTGAGTTTTTATATAAGATATAAATTCTGTTAATGCTATATTATTTGCGCTTCCTACGGTAGCTGAAGAAGAAACGTTAGCTGGTGAAGAAACTGCCGTAATTAAAGCGTTTAATGATTGCGTGTATCGATTTTCGTATTTTGTATTAGTTTTTAAAAATTCTTTTACAGAAGGAAATAAACTACAAATTCTATGTATTCCAAATTCATTTATTAATTGAATAGTCGCCGTAGTTGAACTAGTTTGGTTTACAGAAACCACTATTTTCCTAAAACTTTTGTAATCAGTGTTTGGTGTTCCATCTTCATCTTTACTTATAAAAGCTAAATTTACGAGATCAACTTTAGAGCCAATTGGAAAATAAGTTTTAAAATCTACTGAAGAGCTTGATTTAACGTTGATGGAATTTCTGTATATATTCTCTATTAATACTGGTTTATATTTAGAAACATTTTCTGTTGAAACTAATTCATCGCAATATTTAGCTATTTTATACATACTCCATTTATCAGCCAAACTTTCTTGAAATGAAAATTTTCCCAATCCATATCTATAATTAGTAATTAAATCGTATAGTATCCAAGCTGGATTATCTGTCCATCTTAATACAGAATCGAATTCTCCATTCCAAAATCCATCATACGTTTTAGATTCCGCATCATAATTTTCTGGAACTTTTATTTTTAATAATTTAAAATCAAATTGTCTATTCGGAGGTTGTGTAAATCCGCGAGCATCAAAAACACTTAAAAAATAACAACTATTAGGATATCTAAATTTTAAAGACGTAATCTCTGTAACAGAAGAAACGCCTATAACTTTCCCGACTTTATTTTCAGTTGCGCCTACCTTTTGATCTAAATTAAATACTTTTATATAAGGTCCAAGGCTAAAATCAAAATCTGAAACGTCGAAAAACAAATTAAATTCATAAGGACTACTGGCTATTCCTGTAACACGATGAACTATATAACATGCATAATCTTCTCTTAATTTATATCCAATTTTTATTCCAAAATTAACAGAATTTGGTCTAGTATTTCCTTTTTTATCAAAAATATACAAAGCTTGAATTTTTAAACTTAATATTAAAAAATCTGTATTAACATCTTTGATTTCATGATAAGCTCCAAAACAAGATTGAAAATTAAAATCACTAAAAGCAGAAATATTGAAAGCTTCTGTTGATTGCTGTGCGGATTGTTGATTAGCTGGATTACTATTAAAATTTTGTTGAAAGTTTGGAGGTAAAGTAGAATTAGTATAAAACGGTTGTTTTTGTGTTGCAGATACCGTAGATTGAGACGGATTAGAAACTATTGGTAAACCACCTCTCACTATTCTCAGTTTTGATGCATGAGTTTGAGAAGAAGAAAATGTTGTTACATTTGCAGCTTCAGGTAAACCATAAAGACTTTTGTCTATTGCGTATGAAACCCCAGGATTAGCAAAAGAAAAAGTACTCCAAATAGAACCGCCATCAGCAGATAGAGCTGATTGAAATTCTGTTCCTGCTCTAGAAAAAATTTCCAATCTATTATAATTGTATGTATTAGTTATATTATTTTTTATAGAATAATCGTTTAGATAGATTCCTTTAAATATTTCACTATTATTTTGCCCCTCATCAAACAAAATCAATTCATTTCCGTTTGGATCAACAAGACCAGCCAGCGGACCTTCTCCAATAAGATCCTGAACATAGTATTTAGTTGTTGATTCTAATATTCCACCATTTGTATTTGATGCAAACGGAGCAAAAGAATGTTTTGCATTTAAAAAATTTTGCAGTTGAGTTCCAAATTGAGATAATGAATCAGAATTTTGTTTCATATTTTTGATGAATAATTTCCAACACCAGCTTCTATTTTTATAGTATTTGCAACAACAGGCTGATAAGATAAATCAAAATTAAATAAAATAGCATTTATTACACTAGTTCCAACTTTTAATCTGCCATAATTTAATTGAATAGGAGTATTTCTAGCAGCAACATTATCTTTGCTAGAAAATATATAAGAAGATGTTTTTATTTGCTTGGGGTCTCCAGGTTTTAATAACATGCTGATTAAATAACTTATTCCAATACTTATAGCCAAGAATAAAATAAATTTACCTACAGCCGCCCAAGTAAGTTTTGCAATCGCGGCTGCTACAAAAGGAGCAACGACAAATTTAAAACCGGAATAAATAAAAATTTCAATAACCGAAGCCATTTTAATACAAGAATCTAAATCATTTTCAATATCGTGATACAAAACACCATCAAGAATTAAACCTAAACCATAATCTTTTTTGAGTAAATTATTCATTTTTACTGAATAATCTTTGGTATTTGCTGACATGCATTTAAAAATATCTTTAATAGAGTCAGCTTTTATGAAAAAAGATTCACAAAACATTTTCTTTAAAATGCCATGTAATATAATTTTTTTCATTTTATAGAAGCGCTTATTAAACCAACTGTTGTTGTTGAAGAAGGTAAACTACTAATATTCTGGTTGTTTAGGACATAACTTAAATCAAAATTTATAGCAAGACTACTTATTACATGAGTTCCTATTCTTAACCTACCGTAATTTACTGGAACTGGAGTATTTCTATTTGCCGCATTCTCTTTAGAAGAAAATATATAAGAAGAAGTTTGAACTTGTTTTGGATTTTTAGGAGTTAATAATTTATTTATTAAAAAACTAATACCAAAAGAAATAACAGACATTATTATTGTATTAATTAAAAAAACACCTATTTTTCCAGCAACCGTTGTTGCAGTTATACTTGTAAACAAAATAGTTGAAGAAGCAAAAGCTGCTAAACAAAGAATCGGCACTAACTCTATAATTTTAGCATTTCTTATTTTTTGATTTAAAACACTGCCATTATCAACTATATTACCATCAACAATTATCAATAAACCATCAAATTTATCTCTCAATTTATTTACTTTAGTTCCAAAATTTTCAAAATTAGCCGAAATACAAGAAACAAGTTCATCGAAAGAATCAACTTTTGCCTTAAAAGAGGCGCAAGCTATCTTTTTCAATAGGCCATGTAAAATAACTTGTTTCATGTTTAATATTTACACTTAAAAAACGATCCCAATTTAAACTATATATTATAATAGGAATATCATAATTTTTAATAAAAAATAAATCATCTTCAGATGGAGTCAATAAATGAAGATGGCTATGAAAAGAAAAAAGGATAGGTTTTCTTATCAAAGTCAAAAAGAAATCATCTGGTGGCATAAATTTATGGCAACTTTGATGATTTGCTGTATATTTATAAACATTAAAGCCATAATCAACTAATCCTCCAGATTCAAAAGGATAATTAGAAAGCAAAAAAGACTTTATATCTTTTAATGTATTATTAAGTTTGATAGTTGTAAGGTCTTGTTCCTGGGAATCCTCCGAAAGGCAATCCATCTTTATGTCCTTTCCATCTTAACGAACATCCTTTTATATTCTTTGAGCAAGCATCTTTAATCCAGTATTGTTTATTTAATTTAGGATTATTATTAGTGTTGGCTTCTATACAAACATAAATTGAAATTGAAATATTGTCTTCTGAAAACTGAAACTTACTTCCAAAAAAATCATAATTAACAGAATCAGAAAAAGTGACAAATTCTCCTGGATTATATGCTTTTGATTTATCCCAAAAACCTTTATAATAATTATCACCTATGTTCAAACCATAACCCTGTTGAGAATAAAATTCTTTATCATTTTCATCCGCAAATGGTATTCCAATATTTGGAATATTTGTTCCAAAAATTTGATCTGCCGTTTTTGTTATAACTTCATTATTAGAATTTGTATAAGTTATGGATTGCTTTTGTCCTGATTGATTGATCCAAGGCAATTTTCCATAATTACATCCACAGCCTCTATACGACCAAGAACATAAATTATCAGATATTTTTCTATTTGGCAAAAATTGATTTTCAAAGTCTAAAGGACTAGATAATTCAAATTCAATAATGTATTTATTTTCAGTTACTTTTCGATTAATAATATAATTTTCTTCAAAAAAAGATTGACCATACCCTTTAACAGCATTGCGTTTAGACCTATAACCAAAAAAGGGATTCTTTCCTTCAGAAAAGTTTGCATCATCTAAATTTTTAACAAATATTTTTAAACGCTTCAATCTTGAGTTTACTAAATCATTTTTATTTTTAATTATATTAGTAATTACGCCATTAATATTTGCTAGACGTATTGATGGGCGACTTTGTTTTCCATCTGCCGAAAACTCAAACCCTCCATATTCTATTGGAGCAGGAGTATAAAAATTTCCTTTATATATCAATGAATTATTAAAATTTTTACCAGCATGAAATCTAAGTATACCTGTTGATTCGCTAATATATATTTCAAAAAGATCTACAAAAGAATCAGGATCTAAGTCAATTAATGATTGTGTAGATATTAAATCAGCCATATTATGTAGAAGTTTTCTTTATTTTACCAAGAATATTTATTTTATCTGTTTCAGAATAATACATATCTGTAGATTGAAATTCAACAGGTGACGAAAAAGATGTTTTTTGAGAATATTTTTTTGATAAACCTAGCAAAACTTTTTCAATATCTGATGATTTTAAATCTATATATATTAATACCTCATATATTTTATTCGAATAATAACATCTAGTGTTAAGATTATTTATTTTTTTAATAGGACTTCCAACAATAAGTTTTACTGTTTTTCCATCTTTTTGCAAAGAACCTATTATATCTTCATTTACTTGAGACTGAGAAACGAATGGTGAAGTATCAGATCCACAACTATAAGTAGTCACCGCTTGTGTTGTATCTGTATTATTTTTAGAAATTAATCTTTCAAAACCATGATAAAAAATATTGAATTTTGATTTATTTTTAATTTGATTTTTTACTACATCTGTCCCATACTGATCTTGCATATACGTTCTATTCCCAATTCTTTCGAAAGACGCATTTATTTCTTGAGGCGTAGTTTGGTCAGAAAATAATTTTTTATCTACAGTAAAAAATACAGAATTAAAAATTTCTTTATGATTAGTAATAACTTTTTTAGCTATATTGTATTGAAGCCCATACGCTGCATTAGAATATAAATCATTATAAAGATCTATATTAGATGGAGGATTTTCATTCCAAATAGATAATTTATTTGATGATGTCGCATCAATTATTGAAACGCTAGAACCTACAGGAAAAATAACCTGATTCGGAGGTACGTTATTTGATTTTTCAACATTAAATGTATATATATTTGTTGTTCCATTTTTTGCAGTTATTTTTGCTTCAACACCATAATATCCACTAGGATGAGATATGTAAACCATATCTCCGACATCAATTAAAGTATCAAAAAATCCACCAGTTGGATTAGCGGTTGTGGCATTAATATTAATTACTCCAGTATTATATGTTGCATATCCGCTAACTAAATCAGTTTGAGCGACATAAAAAACAAAAACACTCGTATTAACATCAGAAAAATTAATAGCTTTTTGTAAATAATATGCATCCTCTATTGTCGAACTATTTCTTAGTTCTAAATAATATTTATTTAAATTTAATTCAGAATCTAATGTTGGCGTTAAAGGGTCTCCGTAAGGATCTGTTATTAATGTGAAAGAGCCTACAGCACTTCCATTAGATAACGAAGTCGCAGAACTTACTCCTCCAGTATATAAATCAGAAAATGGTAAAATCTGAGAAGCGTTATAAATATTTAAATTATCATATGGACTATATTCTCCTATATTAAAATCACATTGGTTAGAAGCATCTGTTTTAAAATCTATAGCATATCCACAATCATTTTCTGTTTTAATTTCGGTTGTACTGTAGTAGTTAGATATTTGGCTAGAATCTAGAGTTAATTCTGAAGAAACTATATTAGCCTCCGCTAAAATAACTTTTGGTTTAAAACTTTTTTCTCCAAAAGATCCTCCTTGTCCTCCTTGCAATATAACCAAAGAAGAAAATGGGTTTTTCTGAGATTTATCATCTTTTTCCTGTTGAGTTAATTCAGCAAGAATTTCTTTTTCTACTACTAAATTTTGAGATTCTATAAATGGCATATTAAGAAGATTTTAATGGATATAAAGATCCTTGAACCGCAAAAATATTAGACAATACATATGGGTTAGAAGATTTATTTAATTCTGAATTTTTAACGTATTCTAAATTAGCTGTAAAATATCCAGTTCCAAAAGAACCGCCTGGACTTCCATAAACAAGACCAGACGGAATTATGGTTGGATCAAAAAAGTCATAAAAAATCGAAGAACCAAGAGTGGAAGCTTTATCTGCATTTATAGTTATATTATTACTTGCGTTAAAAGAAGTGTACATCTTATCTATTTTTGATTTTGTATAAGATGTTTTTGTAAATGGATCAAAAATTTGCAATGACGACAATTCTTCTCGTTTAAAAGTATCTTTTAAAGTTGCAAATTTATTATTAGAAAAATTAACAACGTCTCTTAAAGTTATATTGTCGCCAGCACCAGCACCAGCAACAATAAAAGACGAATTATCTAAATTTAAATTTAATTTTCCGCTACAATTAACATATAACGCATTTTTTCCGGTTTTAACAGCATCTGATTCTGTAGATAATTTACTTGTGCTTCCTCCTTTTCCATAAATAGCGGAATTATTATAAAGATTTATTGTTAATCCGCTTGGCATGAAAGAATAATTACCAGTTATTATGCAGGTTCCTGTTGAATATATATCGTAATTATCAAAAACATCATTTGGACCTATAAAAACATTATTTAAATTCAAAACAATTCCAGAGTATAAATTAAAGTTATCTGCAAAAGTACAATTATTTTTTATATAATCATAAACATCAAAGTAATCAAAATTTTGACTTGTTATCGTTCTGCTTTCTATTTTCTTAGTTAATTTTAAATTTGGAGGCAATGATCCTATTTGATTTAGTATTCCAGTCGTCAATCCTGTAAATACAGCTTCGTATCCAGAAACCGGATCTGATGAAGGCCAAGAATTTATTTCTGCAACTCCGCTTGCAAAAACAGCTTGCCCTGTAACATCAGTATATGTATTATTTACTCCGCTTATTGTAACATAATAATCTGTATTAAAATCTAAATCAGTAAATAACATTTCATAAGTTGTTATTCCTGGAGTTCCTATATCATATAGATAATTAGAAGTATTTAAAGGTATTGATATACTTTTTCCAGTTACTACTGAACTTGGAGAAAAACCACTATTTGTAGATATTCTTCCAGAAAAACCAGTAAAAAAATAACCCGATTGCGGCAATGTCCATCTCACTAACATTGCCACTTCATCCTCATATAAAACTGGAGAAGCTACGCAGTTTTGAACTCCAGATAGAAAATTATAAGGAGCAGAAGATCCATCAGCCGCGCTAGATCCTGTATAATATATCTTAAATAAACTTCCCACTATTCCAAAATTGTCTTGCGACTGATCAACATTAAAATATCCTTCTATTTGAGACGATGCGGTTTTATTTGTTGGGAGTTGATATATAATATTGAAATAACCAGTGCTGCCAGCCATCACATTTATAGTCGCATCTTCTTTTGGATCATGAAGAAATCTATCAATATCTGAACTATTAGATGGAACATTATCAAGTATTGTATAAGATACTGGATATCTTTTTCCGCTGTTTACTATACCATATTCTTTATTTATTTGAAAACCTTTTGGCAAAAAGCCAAAATTAAAACCAGTAGGAATTAAAACAGTAGCAAAATCAAAATTTCGATCAAAATTAAATTTAGATTCAATGAATCTTGCGCTAATAGAATTATTATCTAAAAAGTTATATGTATGACTCCATTCTGGACAATAAAAAGATCTTGTTCCAGTAAAAAAAGTATGCATATCATAATCAAAAAGATCTATTCCATTATGATTTTCTAAGAAATGTAAAATGGCTTTGGCTTCTTTGTCGGAACGGTTATTAAATGTTAATGAAAAATCAAAAAAGTTAGGATTTATACCATCATTTTGATACAAATAAAAATTACCTAAATCATTTTTATAACTATTAGAATTAAATGATAATTGTTGAGCGTTATCTGGTTGAAAATAAAATTTCTGTGTCCAGACTGCATTTGATTCTATTGGATTCGCTCCTTTTGTAGACTCATCTCCAGTATAATAATAAAAACCGGCATTAGAAGATTGATTGTTTAAAAACACATAATCATTCTTAGAGTATTCTACATTTTTATCATAATCACTATTTCCATATGGAATTAATTTTTCTTTCCATTGCGTAATAGAAACAAATGGAGATTCAAGCGTCAAAGAAACTGAATTCAGATCCGCCATTTCAAAATTATTATCTATTGTTTTTAAATAGAATGGCCTGACTTTTGAATGCGGAGGAAACAATGCCATTTGCACTGGTAATAAACCCTGACCATCAGACTGAGAAGGTTTAACGAAAGAGGCTTGATAAAAATGATTTAATGCTTTAGCTTCGTTATCTGTAATATTATTAAACTGTAACTTAGCATCAACTTGAACAACATTTTCGCTTTTTCCAATGATTACCGTATAATCATCTTGGAATTTATTTTCATAATAGTTTGCTTTAAAACTAACCGTTGATCCATAAGTTGGAACAAAGAAAAATTGATTAGTCCAATAATAACCACTATTGTTGCCATCTGGACGATTAAAGAAAAAATTTTCTCCAGATGGTAAATCTGTTTTGCAATAAAAATATCCTGTAGTAAATGGAGCCGCGACAACTCTAGTATTGCCTTTATCATCAACATATGTACCGGGATTCATTCCTGTATAATATACAACATCAAATTCATTGAAAGTCACTCCCGTTTGATAAAACGGAATATTTGGCATTAGTATTCTATAGTCGTTTATAGCTTTCATGTAATCATTGAATAAATTATTTTATATGGATCTTTATGCGACTCTTTACTCGTATCTTGACTATATTCTACTTGCATATGATATATCAAATCGTTCCAAGGTTTATAAAGTTTCCAAGAAGCGCATAACTCTTTCTCTTGTGCATCTGGCGGAAATTCTACTTGACAACCAACTTGTTCTCCATCTTCATTATATTTAGGAATATAAGTTGTAGCTCTTGCTTTAAGGCCCAAATATCTAGCAGGATCATTTTCTGATAAATTCTCTGTATAACACGGATCATCTAAATCTGTAAGTTTATATGAATTAAATTTAGTTGCGATATCAAATCCTGGACTACTTAAATTTAATTCTAAGACATTCTTATTAACCCCAATGGTGCAAATAAAATAATTATAAGAAATATTATTTCCATCTGAATCAACATTTTTATTCAGTAATACTTTTTGTTGAACATTGATAAAAAGTGTTTGATAAAAAAGACTTTGTTTAACGCCATCAATAATAGCATCATTATCACTTTCAATATAAGAACCCACTGCAATTGCTGTCTTAATCCTATCTATAACAGCAGGATAATTTCTGCAATTTTCATTTAATTTTATAACTTGACCATATACATTAAACCAAATTAAATTAGGATCTAAAATCGGTTCTGGCGGCTTAGGGGCAGGATTAGGTCTAGGTCTAGGCGTCACATCAGGAGGAGGAGTTGGAACGAATATTTTTGTAACTGGAGGCAATAGCTCAAAAATTTCAGGAGCATCATTTCCAAATGGAATAGTAACGATATTTCTTTTCTTTGTTATATTCTGAATCATTTTTATATTTGCAACTCCGTAACTAGAATCAGAGACAACATAATTTTGATCAATAATTATACCAGTG
>Ga0222712_10004374_pt1 | contig 14809 bp, 17 predicted proteins | sample C33_657DmetaG_FD_165043 | JGI IMG/M metagenome (GOLD analysis project Ga0222712, IMG submission 165043) | Estuarine water microbial communities from San Francisco Bay, California, United States - C33_657D | ecosystem: Environmental > Aquatic > Marine > Unclassified | place: USA: California... | reverse complement strand
CGAATGCCTCAGCCGCTGCAACAGCGAAACCACGACGAACACGGGTCTTTAGCAAGACGCCATCCTTAGAAAAGTCTGCATCACGAGAGATTGCAGATTCTACTGAGCCACGAACACCATTAATCATCATGTTACGGTTACCTACGATAAGTAGTGGATCTCCAGTTGGAGCTGCGCTTGCTGCTCCTGATGTAGCTGCACCGTATGAAATTACTAATGGGTATCCGAATAGTGATCCTGGACGAGCTCCTAGTGGATCTGGAAGAACTAGGTTTCCACCTGTTGTTTCCATATTACGGATGTGTGAAAGCATCTTTGGGTGTGCAATGAATACTGTGTTAGCAGCATCAAAGTACTTGCTTGACTCAGCAAGACCTAGAGCATTAGAAATATCTGCGAACTCTAAATCTCCTGCTGTGTTGATGATGTTTGAAGCTGAGTTGTATGTTGCTAATGCACGGTATACAGATGTGAACGGTTGTCCGTCATCTCCGTCTGCTTCAGCTGTTACGCCAAGGCAAGCATTGTCATACTTACGAGCCCACTGTGAGGCCCATTCTCTCTTGTATGTGTTGAGTGTGTCAACGAGTGAATCGTTAACATCTTCCTCTGAAATGTTGAAAATTTGTGCATACTTTTTAGCTGTAAGAACTACCTCATCCAGAGTTGTATCTGAATTTGGAATGTCTACGCCTTCTGCAACAATTACTGGAGCATCTGATACGAAGCGTGGAACGCCTTTTGTACGAGATGCCATATTCTCACGACGAGCAAATGCTTCTACTACAGAGTTAGCTAATGTTGCTTGAATAGCAACGGAGCCTTTTTCCTCTGGAATATAACCATTACCTTCGGTGAGATCTGTGCGACCTGCGGCCATGTTAATCTCCTTTTAGTTAGTTGAATTTGAGTTTTTGAACATATAATCGTCCGAATATATTAATCGCAACCCAATCGTCCAATCGGAGCTGCATAAGACTAATTATACCTTATATCCTATTTATTTAATACTAATTTAGCCTGTAAATCTGATGCAGTTTGAGGAACTTGAATAGAAGCAGTTACTCCACTATCAGCTTTGCCAGCCACAATAAATTTTGGATCAAATAACTCTGGGAAGTCTGTCTTTAATGTAGCAATTTGCTCATCAAGACCTGCAATCTCAAAGTCTTCAGTTAAAGATAATGCATCCATTTTAATATATTTATTTAGCTTATCTCCATGTGTAATACCTAATGATGAAAGATGTTTATTTACATGCTCCATCATTAATTTGGACTGGAATTGGGAAATCTTGGAGACTGATTCATTTATCTGTGCCTCCAAGGCTTCCTTTTCCAATCTAAACTTTTTAGCTTCCGCCTTCGCTTTATCTAAAGCATCTAAGACGGCTTTAGGATCACGAATTTCGGTAGATGTACCTTCTACTTGATTCTGTTCTTCCATTTTTTACTCTCCTTGAGTGTTTTCTTCTCGTTCAGCAGCTGCCTGTTGCAGTGCCATGTTATTTGTATTTAAACCAGTTCCTGGCAATTCTACTGCCTGTTGTGGTGTTGCTTCTTCAGCAATTAATTTTGCAATCTCTGGATCATATCCAAGTTCGAGAAGAATTTGTTCCAATGGAACTCCTACTGACTTCTTACGAACTGCGATATCCCATTGATCTAAGGAATCGATTGATTCTGGAGACATCCAGTCAATTTCTACATCTGCCACAATGCCTTCGATTCTAAGCATGAACTTAAATAGATCTCTCCAAGTTGAACCAAGAGCAAGTTGGCGATTTAAAACCTTCTTGAATAATGGTGCTTCAGCAACACGAAGGGCTTGGCCTGATGGCAAGTAATTCGTGCTTGAGAAATAATGAACTGGAGTTGATGTAATTGCAGCCATGTCAGCTACAAACTCATTTACAGGATTTGTAAATGTTGCTGGATCTGCTGCTGGGAATTGACCAACTGAAGATACTCCTTGTAGGTACCAGAGTTGTCCTGGACCATTTTGCAATGCTCCAATGTTTTCTCTAGCTGTATCGTCCTCAGAAAAGTCATCAAATTCGTTTGATGTGCCACCATTTGACAATGCATAGCGCTGTGGAGCACCCTGATAGTCTACTGTGTACATATGAGTTGAGATAAGCTTGTTAATTGCATCCTGTGGACCAAATGCATCAGCATGTTCTGGTCTTCCGTATGGTTTATGTGTGCGGAAGTGGAAAACTGGTATTTCATTCCATGGATTTACTACAGTCTCAATTAATTGAAGATTAGGAACGCCATTGATAGTATCAATCTCGCCTAGACCCTCATATTTCTCAATTCTGTCTGGATAATACATGTTTATCTTGATAATCTTACGATTATTATCATCAGTTATCTGCCACATTTTTGTTGCAAATGACTTAATGCGTGGATTCTCTTGGTCATAAACCAAAGTAGTTGTCATAGGTGAGTTGTAATCTATTGCTAGATTCCCGTCCATATCTGGCCAAACAATTGCGTAACAATCGCCATAAACCAATGCGTTACGGTGAATTTCGTTAATATCAAGCTTTAAATCTGTCTGATCCCAGATTTTATTGATGTAAGCATCTCCTGCTTCTGATGTTGTCTCAACTTGCTCGATTTCTAAGCGATTATGTACTGCATCTACTACAGTCTTGCTGAAATTAAAGCGAAATGGCGTAATGCCTGAAAATCTTGATTGTTCGCTTCTAAATAATCTATACCAGCGCTGATGACTAAAGACTTCATCGTTTGCGCCTTCGTAATATGCCTCAGCAACCATATATTTATCTCTTTTAGAAATTATTTGGTCTAAGGCTAATTTAATATCTGTCATTTTATCTCCTTAAGTAATTTAATTGCTTTGCGAATACTTTTGGAGCGCTATTGTCCAAGAAGTAAAGAATTCCTGACACAACTGCGTCAAGTACGTCGTCGTGACCACTTTTTGGGAATGACCACATTTGTTCTTCTAACGCTGGGAAATGATTAGTGTGTCTAACTTTGCCCTGCTGGTAGAAATTCAAAGCTTTTCCTGCACGGATTTGCTTTGATACTGATTGGCGAATTGATTTATAGCGAACTGGTATATCTTTAAAAACATCTTGCCACAAATCGCCTCCCTGGTTAGTTTCTACATATATAATACCAGGATTATATACATCTACCAGTGCTGCCACTCTATCTGCTAGTTCAGATGGAGATACTTTAAGCTGAATTGCTTCTCTTACAAATATGTTTCCATCTGTACCTCTGCTCAATACAGCTACTCCTGTATAGTCAGAAACCTTGTTCTTTGTTACTGCTGGGTCAATAGAGATGATCGTATTGCCATATTCCTCTATTTCCTCAATAATTACATCTTCAAATGTCCAGAAATTACCATCAAGGTTAACTGGCTTATTCATATAGTTCTTTGCGAAGTCCCGCAGGTGTCTTTGGCTTAAGAGCCACTCTAGAGGCCACTTCTCAGGCCATACAGAGCGTTCTGAGCCATCATCAGCGGTCATGATAGCTGGATAGTAGTGAACATTCACATTCTGGTCTGAAATCCATTCTAAAGCCTTATCACGCTGACCTTCAGAGTATTTTCTGAACTCATCCATCATAGAATTAGGCATGGTTGTGGTGCCCACAATAATCATACGGGCATAAATATTCATTGGGGCTATATCGTCAAAGACTGTTCTTCGCTGTTGTCCTGCTTGGTATTCTGAGTAATTCTTCTCACCCTTTTCGATATCATCAAGAATAATGAGGTCAGGGCGTTGGCCAAATACCTTTTTACCCAATGAGTTAGTATCAATACCATTAGCGTCAAAGATAAAATCATTTGCCTGAATAATACGCCAAGCATTTGCCGCAAGGGAACGCCCAGTTGAACCGACAATCTTAGGTGTGCATAGTTCTGGGTAATCTGCTTTGAGATATTCATTTGTTTCCAATTCATTTTTAAAAGTAAGTAAGTGCGTCTCGGCTTGAGAAGCAGCATCTGAAAATGCAGCCACAAATTTAATATGACCATGGGCGGCGGCCCACATAGGTAGAATTAAGAAGATCCATGTGGACTTGCCACATTCTCTAGGTGCAATAAATGCATCTCTATTTTGTTTAGGAGCAGTTGGCTTATTGATCCATGTCTTTCCATATTCAGCTAGGTCCCAGTGAAATTCAGAAAGTGTAAGCTCATCTTTAGTATTCATCAAATGATGTGGCAAATATGTCAGCGCAAATAGCATTGGATCATATTTAGTAAGTTCAATACGACCTTCAGAAAATTTTAATAAATCTGGATTAACATCACCCATATGTTTTAACATAGTATTCATATTTATTGTCCAAATTTATTTACAGTAGCGCAAATATTATTTAATAAGTCAAGTTTATTTCGGGTAGTCTCACATAATGAGATGTTATTCATATGCATCGATATGTCGACAAATCTATATATCAATTAATAACCTTTAATGAATGTTTGATAGATTCATTCCTTATCTTGGCTTCATTAAGCATATCTATGATTGCTAAATCAGAGCCATCTTTGGAACGGTTCTCATTAATGTTAGTAGATTTACCTTCAATTAGATTGATTGTCTGAATAGCCTTATGTATAGCATTAGATAATTTGTTTATATCTTCTGCTAGTAGGTCTTCTTCATATAGTTTCTCTATAGATCTATCTAATACTGCCTGTGCCGCCAGCACCTTTTCTTTATCATTATAGAAAATGTCTAATTGTTTTGCCATAACTGCTAATGTATTAGCTGTAGGCATATCTATATTTCTTTGTACATAGAACTTCTTAGCTGTATGATAGGATTTTGGATATCCTAATGTTCTCATTGCTGGCCCAATTCCCATTTCATTGGCCATATCTATAAATTCTGTAACCATTTCTTCTGTATATGTTGGATATCCCATTATTTCCTCCTATTTTAACATAAATGTTGCCTTTACGAGGCACGTCTGCGATCTTAAATACTAATATATCAATATCTGTGGATATATCTGTGGATAACTTTAGTTAACCTGTGGATAACTATTTATCCTGTGGATATTTCTTTTTCTTTTTATTAAACTTCTTTGCTGCTCTATATCCAACTGCTGGATATTCTCTTCTTATTCCATGTTTATTGATATCTACTAGTATTCTACTATTGGACTTTTGAGTCATTCCGCCTCATCTCCTAGAGTTCTATCTAGGAATCTTCTCATTTGAGGACTAGCCTTGAATGAAAAGCTAAACTCTTGAGTATCTTCTTCGTTATACATTTCAATGGTCATAACCAATATGCCATCTGGTCTATAAAATAAGTCTTTGGCATAGGGATACAATTTGTATTCTCCTGTACCTTGGCTGATATAATCTCTAGGATCCACTAGTTCTTCCGTCCTTGCATTATGTACTAAGTATACATCAAAACAAAAGAAAACCCAACCTAAAGGGGTGAGGTTGGGCTTTCTAGTATCCAGGAGGGATACAGTGTCAACTTTGGCAACTGACGATATTATTTTATCATATTCCTATTTACAAAGCTAGAGTTAAAGGAACTATTTATTTTTCTTGGTCCCTTTTTCTTTGGTTTAGGATCATATACCATTGTTGGATACCACCAAGATTTATCACGCTTGATGGCTTCTTCTTGATATTTGACTAGCCATTCTTCTATCTTAATATCTAATTCTTTTGCTGATAATTGGATAATATCTACCATCTTATGATTAGACCAAAATGACCTTATTGCTCCATTTTCTTTATGATGTCTTCCTGTAAGATCTTGGTTTCTTTTATAGGGAGCCCTTTTGCTTCCTATATCCACCCTTTTCTTATATGGTCTACGCTCCATGTTTCATCTTTCTTGTAGCAATTCTTACTCTTTCTCTCCAACATGGTTTACAGTATATGTTGTGTTTGTCAGGGCTTATTGCTCTTTTACCAAATTGGCTTATAGGCTTTTCTAAGCCACAATCTCTGCACTTCTTAGACTGTCTATCATACTTGGGCTGTGCGGCCTTCCTAGCGGCATTGTAGGCCTTGTAATAGGCACTCTGGCAGGACTTACAGTAGCTAGCTCTGCCATCTCCATACTTTCTGTTACTGAAATTAAATTCAGTAATTTGTTTTTCGGTAAAACACATTGCACATTCTTTCATTTTACATAGTCCTTATTCTCTATAGTTTTCTTTCTATGACATGGCTTACATAATGTCTGTAAGTTTTGTGGTTCATTATTTGATTTGTCATTATCGATGTGATCTACATCTAATAGCTTTTTATCATCTGGAGCTGTAAGGCATTTCTCACAATACCCTTTTTTGGCCTTCCGTGCCCTTCTAAGGCATGTTTTACAATTCTTCCTATACATTGTCTTACCCAAGCCACTAATGCCCTTTATATCGGCGTTTGTGCCGCATTTACATTTTCTAGGATTCATCAGTTGTCACCATAAATCCCAGCACGGAGGCGGGGGCGGAACATGCGAAGCACACATCATCATATCTCAATGATAGCTGACAGTCATCACAATAATAAATAGTTCCTTGTTTTACCATGATAATAATTCCTCTATCTTTTCAGCTGATAGTATTTTCTCATTATTAACTTCATTATTAACTTCATTATTTGTTGCTCTATCAGCGTATGGGTATTGCTCTGTATGATTAGAGTGTATGTTCTGTGGGAACAAAGGCCTATAAAGATTGGAGTTATCAATCCTTCTATGAACTGATAAATAACCTTCCTTTACTAATTCCTTTTTGGCCCTAACTACTGAACTAATTGATAATCCAGTTCCAGCTGCCAGCGTTTTATTACTTGGCCAGCACATTTCGTTTTTGGTCCAGTTATAGTATGATGATATGATCAATGCCGTTAGCTTGGCATGTGTAGATAGTTTTGAAGCAAAAATTGCCTCATGGTAATCCATAACCTGCATTTGTTATCCCCTTTCTGGTGAGATAACCTAATTATATAATGCTATATTTTCTATGTCAAGCCCTATTTATCTTTATTCATGAAATATAGGTATATCTCATGCTGCTTGGCTTCAAGTCTATTTATCTGATCTTTGATCGATGAGCCTGAATTAGGAATAAGTTCTGATAGATAATGCTTAACTAACCATTTAACCATTGCTACTAGTTGTAGTTGGATAGTTATGATTCCGCCCACTATTGATAATACTAACTGTGTATCGGTCATGTATCGTAACCTACTATCTTCCAGTTCCCGCTTGCAATTGCATCTGCCAAAGCAAATGGTCCAGGTATTTCAGCCTGTGCAATTATTAACTCAGTATTATCTTCAGCTGTATTTATGATTATCTCAATTGCTTCTGGATGATTTGATTTCCAGTTTATTTCTCCGCTTGCACTTATGTCTACGCCGCCAAATCCATCATAATCTACATCAACAATAACTAATCCGTATGCTTCATTTGTTAAGCGTTCAACCAAGACTTCCTGCCCAGGATTTCCAGGCATATCTTGAATTACTTCTGTAACAAACTTAATACATTTGTCGGTTATGTCGAATGATGGCATTAGATATTACCAGCAATTATCCTTGCACGATATCTGTAGCCAGCTTTAATTCCCATAGGCCCAAGTAATGGTGCTGTTTGAAATATTTGCCATTGTCCGCCAACATATATTTCTTCACCATTGGCATCAAGAACATTTGATAGATAGGCATTTAGCTGCATCTTAGATTTGCTTTCAATTACAAGGTCTCCAAGCAAATTAACAGACAAAGCCAAAGATACTTGTGTGGGAACTTCGGTGTAAACTCTTTCAGTTACTGATCCGTCTGCTGATGTTACCAGCGTGTAACCATACAAATCACCAGTGTATGGATATTGTTTGGTTGTATTGGCTTTCATTAAATGCGTCTCCAGTCAATGTATGTAGGCCACTGGAATATTTTTCCAGTCTTGATGCTGCGTGGCTTCTTAAATGACAGGCCTTTTGCAGCCATTACGGCTAGTGGTGCAATAAATGGTGCTGACATTGCTGTGTTGAAATTCTGGACTGAATCTCCTGCACCTACTGAATTGGCAGCTATTTGTGTATAAACAATACCTTCATTATCAAGCATATATGCTGACTGATATGCAGTCATTTTATCTAGCAGTAGCAAGTCTGAAGGATTGTCGATATCTATTTCATCCTTGCCAACAAATATCTCAATTACCGCCTGTGCTCTTTTGATTAGGTCCAAAGTAACATCAGCGTCTGTATATTCTTTTACGCTATTAACAGTTGTAAACATTATCTATTTCTCCTTCCCAATTCACGCACTCTAATTGTGTGAGTTGTTGTGAAGTCTAATTTGCCTGTCCCGCTTAATTTAAGCTGGAATACATAGTCACCAGCATAGTCAAAAAGACTACGGTCTGTTGGCCATTCAAAAATAATTATTCCAAGATCTTTTGCGGCTGTGTTAAGAGTTGCACCTGTAAGGCTTATCTCTTCATTTCTTGTTCCCAGCAAAACCGCTTCAATTGTAGTATAGGCAGAGAGGTTAAAATCATTTCCATCCTGGTCCTTTACTTGAATCGAAAGAGGTCTAGCAGGAATTTGGTCTATCCAGTATTGACTAATCATTTGATTACGTCCTCTCTTATATATAGTATTGGGTCATAGTGTATTACTTGTAGTATAACTTGGTCTTCTGAAGCAACTTTAGCTCTGTTATTTGCAAACATTCCTGCATTTGCAAGCATTGGAGTAACTCCAATTGTTGATCCTGGTTTCACAATTGTAGCACTTGCTTCCATAGGTAGAGCAATGACTTTTCTTTCACCACTGCTAAATTGTGTTTCTTCTATCAACGCTGATGCAACCATAGATTGAGCACTAAAGTCTATTACTCTATCTGGAACACCCGCCGCATTTGGCATTGCTGCAGCTGCTGCAAAGGCTTGTGGTCTAATGACAGTTCCGTCAAGAACTTCTCTATTAGATAACCAGCGGAATCCTCTTGTAGGCATAGATGGAACTTCAAAAGAAGCCAGTGGATATCTCCATGAATATGTACTAGAAAAGAATACAGAGCCAGATGGAACAGACTGGAATGATATTCCACCATTTTTATTTACTTTTCTAGTTTTAATTGTATCTTTTTGTATACCTTTTCTAGAAAAATCTGAATCTAATTCAAATTCTGAACTAGCTTGTTGCAAAAGATTCATTCCATTAAGTGACCAATATGGAGTTGTATTTTGATTATATTCTTCAGCTAATAATTCATCTCTTGTAGCAAGATCAATCGCTCCATTTTCATACGCATAATTTACCCAGTAATCACTTATAAGTTCAACAGAGCCATTTTCTTGACACTTATTAATCTCTTCAGTAAAGTTTACAAATATTCTGCCACCAACCTGTGTTCCATCAAGAACATCGCCTGGCTCAAGAATAATAGATTGAGCATAATTTCTATAAGGATTTTCAATTAAATCTACTCCTCTACGAACTGTATTAGCAAATGCTGTAATAATCTTTCCAGCTTTTACATTTTCAAATGGTGTGGCAAGATAACCATTTTCATTATTATCTCCATCTTGTCCAGTAGTTGAAATTACAAATTCATCTCCAACCGCAAGAGCATCTTTATGTTCGTACTTTGCAAATATTCTATCTGGTCCACCCCAACGAAATTCATCTGAATTATGCCAGAAAGCTTGTTGTGTTTTTATTAAGGCTGGGTAATCAGTAATTCCAGGGTGTGTATTAACAATTCTAGTTCTATTGTTTTTCCATGTGTCCCACCATCCAAGAGGCTCATCATATTCTGGTGGAATTGGAAGGCTTGCGGCATCTACAATTCCAAACATTTGTGTAATTGCATATGGATCGTTGTAGTCACCTTGACCCACATTGTCATCCATATCTGGAACAGTCTCTACACGATCAACAATCTTAAGGTCAAGAGCAAGCTGAGCATTTGCAACCATTAAAGATAATCCAGTATCAACAGCTGCACGAAGGCTCTTTACAAAGTCTTCAAATATCTTTGATTCTCTTAGGTTAAAGTATGCGTCAACAATCTCTGATCCACTAAATGCATCTTTTTCATTTGGATCATTTGGATAGTTCTTAAACATAATCATATCAAACTTAGACAAGTCAATATCATTAATTAAATCAATATATCTTGGCGCATCTGTTAATGGATCTCTAAATGTTCCACGAGTATTAAATAAAGCAATGTTTGCTTGTGATGTATTTTGATATGGACTAACAAATTTTATAAAGTTAGTCGTTCCAATATTTTCAGCTCCATAAGCTTCAACTTTAACAAGATCTGAAACCCAGCGTCCAGTAACATCTACTGGGAAAACATCCCAGCCTTCATAATCTTGTGGAGGCTTGGTAAAGTAATCAAGAGTTGTAAGAACATCTGCAGATTCAGTGCTTGTATAAGGAGAAATTCCAGCTCCAAATCCAGTTCCACCAATTTGCTGAGAATCTGTTGGCCAGAAGTAAAGCATCAATGCTCTTGGTCTATTTCCTTCAGCCTTTGAACCTTGTCCAATTTCTGCTGTGGCAGTTGCTGGCTCAGCCTTTACTGGTTCATATTTAATCGATGCTGTGTAATGCTGTGTTATGTCATCTGAATCAACAAAGAATGCTGCATCATATGACCAAGCTGATGTTTCAAAGTCTGACTGCCATCTTGTATTTGAGTGGTTTGATCCAATAATGTATGGACGAATTCCAGCACCTCTTGCAAACTTGCTATCTGCAAAGAACTGGATATCTAGTTCTCCATCAATCCAGAACTGAACACGACCATCAAATCCATATTGGATTATTACATGGTGCCATGCTCCATCTGCAATTGCTTTGTTTCCATATGCAGTAATTAAGAAATCAGGATTAGAAACAAGCTTTATGTTATCAGGGTGAGCAAATATTGTAGCTCCACCAATTTCTTGTGTAAGACGAGTTGCATACAACTTGCCATCAATTAAACCAATAGAAGATGTTGCTCTTTGGTAAGCCAAAAAGCTTTGTTGGAATCCTTGTGCAATAACTTGATTGGATTTTGTTGACTTAAATGTAAATTCAAGGCTGTATCCATTATTTGAAACAAAGTTATTCTCAGGAATTTCAAATTGAATATTTCTAAATCTAACTGCTTTTCTTTCATAGTCATCAAATGTTCCAGTCTCAAGAACTGGTGTTGGAGTAGCTGTTAAGAATTGGTTTGCAGCATTTGCATATTGAATAGCTGTGCTGGTATCTCTTGGGTCATCCCGAACAATGCTACGAGGTAGATTATTAATAATTGTGTTTGTATTTGCTCCGCCGACATCAGATGTAACATCATCAAACAGCTTCAAGAATGCTGAAGCTGAAGGTGAGCCAGTAGTGCTAGGCAAGTTATCAGTTTTAAATCTTTCGCCATTAACTATAGAATGCTGTAGGTATAACTTCTGATACCAGATATCATCTGTAATTAACTTGTAAGCAGGTGGTGTTACAAATATTGCTTGAACTGGAATTGATTGTGCAATAATTAATGCTCCAAGAGTAGATGATATTGCTGGATCAACCATTTCTGCTGGGTTAGCAATTGCTGGGCTAGCATTCCATTTACCAGGAATTAATACTCTTGGATCTGGGAATGATGCCGATGCATCCATGTGAACAACTGAGTTATTTTCCCCAATATTAAATCCTGGATTTTCTGCTTGAGCGTCTGCAAGCATAGGATCGGCAAGATTATTTGTATTATCAATTGCCTCAAAGTTAGGTTGTAAGAATATTGCTTCTGCCACAAATGGCGGAATGAATGGAAATACGTTTGGCAATTCTGCAGATGCATCCATTGATAATACTGCAACTGTTGGGCCAAAGCCACCAGCAACTGCTGGATCAACTGCTAAAGAAGATGCCGTCCAATCAGATTTATTTTGTATTGCCTGATAAAGTTCAAATACTTCTTGTGCACTAAGTCCGCCTGGTAGTACTGCAAATTCATCAATGTAAGTATCTTTAGATGCTGATCCTTGACCAAAGGAATACTTACCTTCAGCAGATACGCCCCATGTACCAGAATCGGCTGGAGTAATTGCTGAGTTAGTTATTCCAGTAAGCTTTTTGCCATCTAAGTAAAGATCAAAGTTAGATCCATCTTTAGTTGCTACTGCATGGTGCCATTTATTATCTCCAACATTTGTTGTAGAAGTTAAAGATTCGTTGTCTGTACCGCCAAATCCTCTATTTAGTCTAGCTGTTAAATGGCCATTAGAGGCACTCATTGCAATTGTAATACCAGTTCCAATAAAGCCATACATACCAGTAGAAGCAAGTATTTGCTCAAAACTTGTATATCCATTTGCCTTAAATACTACGGATACTGTTTGAGCAGCAGGTGTGGTAAATGTTCCAGTTGGTGCTGTCCAGTCACCTTGTAAATAGGTAAGAGCATTTGTAAATCTATATGATTTATTGTTTAAAGAAACATTGCCATATGTAACATCTGTTCCATTAATACCAGCTGAGAAGTTGGTAAGAGATCCAAAGTTAAATGGTAAGCCAGTTGTGTCATCTAATCTAAATTCATGTGTAGGTGTATGTGTCTGTATTAAATCATTAAATGCATTCTCAAATCTTACTCTAGGGTCTACCATGCCAGCAGAAGCTTGAATAGGAGTTGCGGCAGCTGTAATCATAGCTGCTCTTTCAGTTGATGTTATTGAATCGTATCCAGTTACAAAGTAATGAGAAATGTATGCATAGTTATTATTAGTTCCACTAGTGCCAGCATCTCCAAAAAACATGCTATCAATACTTGGGAATGTTCCGCTTACAGTTGTGCTTGCTTCCGTTCCATTATTAAGACTTAGTTTAATTGCATCATTTGTATCAGATACTCTTGCTTGAATTAAATGCCAGCTTCCATCACAAATATTTGTAGAAATTTGAACAGTTTCTGATGTACCGTTTGGGCGGGTTAAAACAAATTCAGGATATCCAGCTGATGTAATTCTAAGGTTATAGCTGCCTGCTGCAAATGGATTATATATATAAACTATATTAGGAGTTTTAGTTTTATACCCAGAATCAGCCTTAAACCAAAGTCCTATAGAAAATTCATTGTCTGTTATTTCTGTTGAATATGGTTGATTGACACCAAATGCTAATTGAACTTTAGCGCCCTGTTCTCCTTTAAGTTTTAATGCACCAGATCCTTGAATACCGTTTTGTGTTTCAATTGATGTATTTGTAAATGCCCATGCTGTTGCAGCATTTCCACCAGATCCATAGTTAGTAATCTTGCCTAGTTCATCAAACTTATACCATTGTTCAAAGTTACGTCCAGAATTATATCCATCAAGCATTGTAGGAGTATTAAAGTTAGATACTTGAACATCTCCAATATCTGCAGATGCTGTAGCAGGCTGTGCTGTGTATCCTGAGTCAATAACTAATGATGGCAGAACTGATAAAGCTGATGCTGTAGCTACTGGAGCAGTAACAGTTCTATCTGCAAATTCTGCCATATGATTAGCAACAAATGTATCTACCTGTGCATTAGTTAATGAAGGTCGATAAAATGCATAAAAATCAATTGTTGCTTCTGAATAAGCTGATGGAGTTGTACCACTTGTTGAAGAATATGAACCAAGATTTACAAATCCGCTGTAATTTAAATTACCTACAGTTGCTTTTGCTTGAACTAAAGTACCATCGACATATAATCTAAATCCATTTGTTACTCCAGCCATATAGGATATTAAAACATGGTGAAATTTTCCATCACAAATATCAACTGAGCTAGTAATTGTATTATTATTAGATGAACTTTGCACATATGCACTTATTGTTCCATCTGTATTAAGAAATAAACTTGATTGATTTAATGAAGTAAATAAGGTTACTTGTGAACCTGGGTTTGTATCTCTTTTAAATACTATTTCGTGAATAAAATCTGCTATACCAAACCCGCCACCCCATTGATGTAGTACACGACCATTTGAGCTAAAATCATAAGAAGCATTTCCAGTTAGGGAGTTAGCATTTTGGGTAACAGTTCCATATTGAGCAGATGATACGGATATACTAGAAACATTTGCTTTTTCAGTTGAAGATGAATCTAGATTTGTTGCAAGTGTAAATCCTGTCTCTGCTTGGGCTAATGTATATAATGACATAAAAATAGGCTGCTGGCGTTAAGCCGCAGCCCATACTCCAATTCTAGTTAGTTCTGGGTTAATTGTTGAAATGCTGTGTCCGCCTATAGAAATGATTGGAGCAAAGGTGAGGTTGGAAACCACTGGAGAAAATACATTCCCAGAAAGAGTCTCGACGGTGGTTTGGACTACGACTAAACAAGCATTTGCTTGAAGTGCGCCAACCTCTACCTTTGCATCCATAGCGTTACCTTACGCTACTGTGATTCGAACAATACCAGTCGAATCCCATGTGATTGTAAAGTTACCATTGGTTGAAGACTGGTCTGAACCGAAATCTACATATCCAATGAGTGGGCTTGTTGAAGCTGTTCCTGTTGAACCATAAACAACTGCATAACGAGCTGTGATAGTTGATGAAGACCATGTAACATCTGCAGCGTCAAGAACGATTACGTTTGTGCCTGAATCGTATGTTGCTGTCTTAGATGCTAGTGTGATTCCACCAGCTGTATAACCTGTACCTGATACTTCATTCGCTGAAACATCGTTGAAGTAGTCATGTGTATCTTGGTTAGGTGTGTAAGATGATGTAAGTAGAGCAACCTTGATTGTGTCAGAGTCGAAGTCTACTTCCTTGTTAAGTGCCTTAAGTAGGAA
>Ga0222712_10004373_pt1 | contig 14813 bp, 7 predicted proteins | sample C33_657DmetaG_FD_165043 | JGI IMG/M metagenome (GOLD analysis project Ga0222712, IMG submission 165043) | Estuarine water microbial communities from San Francisco Bay, California, United States - C33_657D | ecosystem: Environmental > Aquatic > Marine > Unclassified | place: USA: California... | reverse complement strand
CGTCCGTCGTTGTTCACGTCGGTGACGTACATCTGGGCGCCGCCCTGGCCGAACTTCGCCGGGTGGAAGGTCCAGTCGGAGTCCTTCGTGGTGTCCTTGGGCTGCTCGTACCAGCCGTCCTTCTCGAGGATGTCCATCCGGCCGTCGCCGTTGACGTCGCCGGCGCCGTAGCCGTGCGTGTACTTGAAGATCTTCTGGTCGTTCGCGGGGGACTTCGGCGTGATCGGGCGGAAGCGGGCCTTGCCCAGCGGGTTGCTCCAGTCGATCTCGGCGTAGCCGAACTGACCGCCCGACTTGCCGCCCTTCTTCACGAGATCGCTGCTGTGGCAGAGCAGCTCCGGCTTGCCGTCGCCGTTGATGTCGACGAAGCCCGGCGACTCGCCGTCGGCCACGTCGAAGATGTTATGCCGGGCCCAGTCGCCGCCCTTGCCGGCCGGGTTCACGAAGACGTAGGCCGGGTCGCCCGGGAGCCCGTAGACCAGCAGGTCCGGCCAACTGTCGCCATTGAAGTCGTAGGCGAACTGGATGAAGTAGTCCGAGTAACCCGTCGCCGGGTTGTACGGCGTCTTGGTCATGCCGCCGTTGTTGGCGCGCTCCGGCGTGTAGGCGACCTTCTCGGTGAAGTCCGGCCCCAGCCAGATGAAACGACCCGCCGCCACGTCGAGCTTCCCGTCGTGGTTGAAGTCGGCGACCGCGCAGCCCTCGGCCACGAAGTCCTTGGTGAGGGTCTGCTTGGTGAACGTGACCTCGGCGGCCGCGAGGGCGCAGACCGAGGCGAGGAGGGGGAGGACGGGGCGCATGGGCGGGGGTGGGGCTTGCCTTGTAGACAAGCCCTACCGCCCCGGGTTGCGAGGCAAATGGGGCTCCCGTCAGGCCAGGACCGCCTTCACCACCTCGCCGTGGACGTCCGTCAGGCGGTAGTCGCGGCCTTGGAACCGGTAGGTCAGCCGCTCGTGGTCGAAGCCCAGCAGGTGGAGGATGGTCGCCTGCAGGTCGTGCACGTGCACCTTGTCCTTCACGCCCGCGAAGCCCATCTCGTCGGTCTCGCCGTAGGAGAAGCCGCCCTTCACGCCGCCGCCGGCCAGCATGATCGAGAAGCAGTCCGGGTAGTGGTCGCGCCCGAGCACCGAGCCGCCGGCGGTGCGGCCCTCGCGGAACGGCGTGCGGCCGAACTCGCCGCCCCAGACGATCAGCGTGTCGTCGAGCAGGCCGCGCTGCTTCAGGTCCTTGATCAGGGCCGCCGCGGGCTTGTCGGTCATCGCCATCTTCTTGGTCAGGCCGTCGCGGATGTCCTCGCGCGGGTTCGTCCCGTGGAAGTCCCAGCCCCAGTCGAAGAGGTGCACGAAGCGCACGCCCTTCTCGACGAGGCGGCGGGCCAGCAGGCAGTTGTTGGCGAAGCTCGCCTCGCCCGGCTTGGCGCCGTAGGCCTCGAGCGTCGCGGCGGACTCCTTGGAGATGTCCATCACGTCGGGCACGCTCGTCTGCATGCGGAACGCCAGCTCGTACTGGGCGATGCGCGTGACCGTCTCGGCGTGGCCGAGCTCGTCCTGCTGGCGCTGGTTGAGGTCCTTGAGCGCGTCGAGCGTCGCGCGACGCAGGTCGCGGGTCATCCCGGGCGGGTCGTTGGCGAAGAGCACGGGGTCGCCCTTGCTCCGGCACTGCACCCCCTGGTAGACCGAGGGCAGGAAGCCGCTGCCCCAGCAGCCCTGGCCGCCGCTGGGCTGGGTGCCGCTCGAGATCAGGGTGACGAAGCCCGGGAGGTCCTGGTTCTCCGTGCCCAGGCCGTAGGTGGCCCAGGAGCCCAGCGACGGGCGGCCTTGGCGGGCGTGGCCCGTGAACAGCAGCAGCTCGGCCGGCGCGTGGTTGAACTGGTCCGTGTGCATCGCGCGCAAGAGCGTCACGTCGTCGGCCACCGTCTGGAAGTTCGGCACGGCGTCGCTCATCCACAACCCGCCCTTGCCGTACTGCTTGTACGTGCGGGGCGAACCCATGAGCTTGGGCACGCCGCTCGTGAAGGCGAACGTGCGGCCCTTCAGGAACGAGTCCGGGCAGGGTTTCCCGTTGTGTTCCACCAGCGCCGGCTTCGGGTCGAAGATGTCGAGGTTGGGCGGGCCGCCCGACATGTGCAGGTAGATGACGCGCTTGGCGCGGGCCTTGAGCGGTGGCCGCTTGGGCGCGAGGGGGTTGGCGGGCTGGGCGGCGGCCGCGAAGGCGTCGCCCGAAAGGGCCTGGAGCGCGATGGCGCCAAGGCTGAACTGTCCGGCGCTGCTCAGGAATTGGCGGCGCGTCTGGAGGCGGAGCTGCTCCTCGCGGACGGGATGGAGGTAGGGGTGGCTCATGGTTCAGCGGCGCATCAGGAATTCATCGAGGTTCATCACCACGCTCGCGACCGCCGTCCAGGCGGCCAGCTCGGCGACGTCGGCCCCCTTGTCGGAGGCGCCGATCGGCTGCGTGGCCATCTTGGTCGCCAGCGCCGGATCGGCCCGGTAGGCCGACAGGGAGCGTTGCAGGAGGGTCTCCAAGGCCTTGACCTCCTGGGCGTCGGCCCCGCGGGCGACGCAGAGGCGGTAGGCCAGCTGGAGGCGGCCCGCCGTGTCCTTGGGGCCCTCCTTCAGGATCCGGCGGGCGAGCCCTTGGCTGGCCTCGACGAACACCGGGTCGTTCAAGGTCACGAACGCCTGCAGGGGCGTGTTGGAGCGGCCGCGGCGGAGCGTGCACGTCTCGCGGTTCGGGGCGTCGAAGGTCGTGAAGCTAGGGTAGGGGCTGTTGCGGCGCGTGTCGGTGTAGACGCTGCGGCGGCGGGCGTCCTCGCCGGCGCTCGTCGTCCAGTCGTTGCTCCCGCCGAACGCGGCGGTCAGGCCGGAGGCCGGGCGCATCGGGCGCACCGGCGGGCCGTACATCTTGGCGCTGAGCAGGCCGGAGACCGCGAGGGCCTGGTCGCGCAGCAGCTCGCCGGAGGGGCGGAAACGCGGTCCGCGGGCCAGCAGGCGGTTGTCCGGGTCGCGTTCGTTGAGGGCGGCGGAGCTGGCGGAGGTCTGCTGGTAGGCGCGGCTCGTGAACATCAGCTTCAGCAGGTGCTTGGTGTCCCAGCCGCTGCGGACGAACTCGCCGGCCAGCCAGTCGAGCAGCTCCGGGTGGACCGGGAGGTCGCCCTGGCTGCCGAACTCCTCGCTGCTGCGGACGATCCCGACGCCGAAGACGGTCTCCCAGAGGCGGTTGACCTGCACGCGGGCGGTCAGGGGGTTGCGCGGGCTGACCAGCCACTGCGCGAAGCCGAGGCGGTCGGCGGGGGCTTTCACGGGGTAAGGATGCCAGGCGGCCGGCACGGCCGGGGTCACCTCGTCGCCCAGCGCCTGCCAGTTGCCGCGCAGTTGCACGAAGGTCTTGCGCCGCTGGGCCGCGGGCAGTTCCTGCAGCACCGGCACGGTCGGGGGCTTGAGGGCGGTCAGCTGCTGCTTGAGTTGGGCGGCGGCCTCGCGTTCGGCCTTGGTCTCCGGGGCGACGTTGCGGACGTAGTAGTCCTGGAGCTGCTTGGTCTGCGCGGCCGTGCGCTTCTCCTTGGCCAGCGCGAAGACCGTCGCGACCTTCTTCTCGGGGATGTTCGCCTTGGTCGCGAGCCAGGCCTCGTAGCCCTTCAGCCATTCGGGGCGCACCGGATTGAAGGCCGCTTCGGCCGCGACGGAGCGCTTCTGCAGGTCGTCGCGGGTCGCCTTCTGCTCCGGCGTGATCACCTCGATCGTCGGACGCTCATCGGCCTTGTCGGAGTCGGCCGTCTGGTTGAGGAAAGCGTAGGAGCGGAAATACTCGGTGATCGTGATCGGGTCGTACTTGTGCGTGTGGCACTGGGCGCAGGCCATCGTCGTGCCCATCCAGACCGCGTAAGTCGTGTTGACGCGGTCGATGACCGCGGCCGTGCGGAACTCCTCGTCGCTCGTGCCCCCCTCGTTCTGGGTCATCGTGTTGCGGTGGAAAGCCGTGGCGATCAGCTGGTCCTGGGTCGGGTTCGGCAGGAGGTCGCCCGCCAGCTGCTCGACCGTGAAGCGGTCGAAGGGCAGGTTGGCGTTGTAGGCGCGGATGACCCAGTCGCGGTAAGCCCAGATCGTGCGCCCCGGGTCGCTCGGGTAGCCCGCGCTGTCGGCGTAGCGGGCGAGGTCGAGCCAGCCGCGCGCCCAATGCTCGCCGAAGGCCGGCTGGGCGAGGTAGTGGTCGACGACCTCGGCCTGGGAGGCGCGGGCGAAGCGCGTCAGCTCGGCGGGCGTCGGCGGCAGGCCGGTGAGGTCGAGGGCCGTGCGGCGGATCAGCAAGGCTTGGTCGGCGCGGGCGGAGAAGGTCAGCTTCTCCCGGCGCAGGCGTTCGAGCAGAAAGGCGTCGATCGGGTTGGCCTCGCCGTTCGCCGGGACCTTGACCGCGGCCACCGGCTCATAGGACCAGTGCTTGCCCCAGGGCGCCCCTTGGCGGATCCAGGTCTTCAGCAGGGCGAGCTGCTCGGGCGAGATGGTCTTGTGCTGCTTGGGCGGCGGCATGACCTCGTCCGGGTCCTTCGATTCGATGCGCTGGATGAGCGAGCTCGCCTCGGGCTTGCCCGGGACGATCGCGATGTCGCCCTTGCGGTCGGACTTCGCGGAAGCCTCGTCGTCGAGCCGCAGCTTGGCCTTGCGCGCTTTCTCGTCGGGCCCGTGGCAGGCGATGCAGTTCTCGGAGAGGATGGGGCGGATCTGACGGCCGAAATGGACCGGCTCCTCGGCGACGGCGGCGAGGGGCAGCGCGAGGAAGGCGAGGAGGTCGGGACGCAGGCGCATGAGGGGTAGACGGGGCGTCCGTAGGTTTGGTTCCGCCCGGCGTTCCGCAATTCCTTTCCGCCCGCTATCCGGCTTGTCGCCCCCTCGCCGGCCCCCTAAAAAGGCCTCCCCATGCGCCTCCCCACGCTTCGCCTGTCCCTGCTAGCCGTCCTGACGGCGGTCCTGCCCGCCGCCGAGCCGGCGGTGGCGCCGAAGATCCCCGACGGCCTCGTGGTCCTGACCTTCGACGACTCGGTGGCCAGTCATGCGACCTTCGTGGCGCCCTTGCTCAAGAAGCATGGCTTCGGGGCGACCTTCTACATCACCGAGGGCTTCGAGTTCCTGCAGGACAAGGAACACTACCTGACCTGGGAGCAGATCAAGGCGATGCACGCGGACGGCTTCGAGATCGGCAACCACACCCGGGCCCACAAGGGGGTCAACAGCCAGAAGCCGGCGGAGATCGCCGCCGACCTCGAGCACATCGAGAAGCGCTGCGTCGAGCACGGCATCCCGGTGCCGACGACGTTCTCCTACCCGGGCTATGCGACCAGCCCGGCGGCGACGGTCGTGCTGCGCGAACGGGGCTACCGTTTCGCGCGGGCCGGCGGGGCGCGGGTCTTCGACCCGGCCAAGGACGACCCGCTGACCTTGCCGCAGGCGTTCGACAGCAAGCCCGCGGGCACCCTGGAGCAGTTCAAGGCCGCCATCGCCCAGGCGCGCGACGGCAAGATCGCGGTCATCACCTTCCATGGCGTGCCGGATATCCGCCACCCGTGGGTCAACACCGACCCCGCCAAGTTCGAGGCGTACATGTCCGCGCTCAAGGAAGCGCGCTGCCAGGTCATCGCGATGCGCGACCTCGCCCGCTACCTCCCGGCGCCCAAGAAGTAGGCCGGTTCAGGCGATCAGCGCCTTGACGATCTTGGTCGGCAGCACCCCCGTGAGCTTCTGGTCGAGGCCCTGGTACTTGTAGGTGAAGCGCTCGTGGTCGTAGCCGAGGAGGTGCAGCACTGTCGCGTGGAAGTCCGGAAGCGGCAGCGGGTCCTTCACGACGTTATAGCTGAAATCGTCCGTCTCCCCGTAAGCCAGGCCGCCCTTGGCGCCCCCACCGGCCATCCACATCGAGAAGCAACGCGGGTGGTGGTCGCGGCCGTAGTTGGACTTCGAGAGACTGCCCTGGGAATAGATCGTGCGGCCGAACTCGCCGCCCCAGATGACAAGCGTGTCTTCGAGCAGTCCGCGTTGCTTGAGGTCCTCGATGAGGGCGTGGCAGGGTCGATCGATGTCCCGGCATTGGCTCGCCATGCGCCCCGAAAGGTTCGCGTGGTGGTCCCAATTGTTATGGTAGACCTGCACGAAGCGGACACCGCGCTCGACCAGGCGGCGGGCCATCAGCACGCTGTTGGCGAAGCTGCCGCGCTGGCGGGCCTCCTCGCCGTAGAGTTGGAAGACGTGCTCCGGTTCCCCGGCAAGGTCGGCAAGTTCGGGGACGCTCGCCTGCATACGGAAGGCCATCTCGTATTGCTTGATCCGCGTCCGGATCTCCGGATCGCCTACTTTGCCATGATTGAGTTCGTTCAGCTGATTGATGGCGTCGAGCGTTTCCCGGCGCAGGTCGCGGTCGACGCCGGCAGGGTTCCGGATGAAGAGAATCGGGTCGCCCTTGCCCCGCAGCGTCACGCCGGAGTGCTCACCCGGGAGGAAGCCGCTCGACCATAGCCGGCTGTTCACCGGCTGTTCCTGTTCATGGTTCGACGGCGACGCGACCAGGACGACGAAGGCGGGCAGATTGCCGTTGGCCGAGCCCAGGCCGTAGGATGCCCACGAACCCAGGCAGGGTCGGCCGGTGTTCTGGTTGCCTGTCTGCAGGGCGCAAATGGCCGGTTCGTGGTTGATGGCCTCGGTGTTCAGCGTCCGGATGAGGCATAGGTCGTCCGCGTTTTTAGCCAGGTTGGGGAGGAGTTCGGTGTTCATCCAAAGGCCGCAGCGGCCTGCCTGACCGAACTTATATTTCGAAGGCGCGATCGGGAGATGGGTTTGCCCGCTGGTCTGGGTGGTCAGGCGCTGGTCGCCGCGGACGCTTGGCGGCAGGTCCTTGCCGTAGTGGTCGACGAGCCCCGGCTTGTGGTCGAAGAGGTCCATCTGCGAAGGTCCGCCGACCATGTGCAGGAAGATGACACGTTTGGCGCGCGGTCGATGGTGGGTCGGGGTGGCGGCATCGGCGCGCCCGGAGCCGAGCAAGCCGCTGAGCGCGGCGGAGCCGAGCAGGCCGGCTCCGCGTCCGAGGAAGCGGCGGCGTGTCTGGTCTCCCCGCCAATCTTGAAAAGGGTTCATTTGTTGAGGGCCTCGTCGAGGTTGAGGAGTTCGCTGCAGACCATGGTCCATGCGGCCAGTTCCGGAGCCGGAACACCTTCGGCCGCGGGATGGTCTCCGACTTTCAGCAAGGCCTGCGCCTGGAGGGGGCGTTGGCCGAAGGTCGAGCGTAGCTTGCCTAGGCTGCCGAGCACGACCGTCAGTTCTGTCTCGTCCAAGGGGCGGGCGAGCGCGCGTTCCGCGGCCCATTGGACGCGAGTCCTGTCGTCGGCGGGCCGGCTTAGGATACGTTGGGCGAGGAGCCGGGCCGCTTCCACGAATTGGGTGTCGTTCAGGGTCGTCAAGGCTTGGAGCGGGGTGTTGGTCCGGTCGCGCCGGACGCAGCTCACCTGCCGCGAGGGCGCGTCGAAGAGGTCGAGATTGGCCGGAGGGGCCAGTCTTCGCCAGTAACTGTAGAGCGAGCGGCGGTAGAGTTCCTCGCCCTTGCCGACGACATAGTTCTGGAAGAGGGGCGGTGAGTGATTGACGACATCCCAGACGCCCTCGGGTTGGTAGGGTTTCACGGGCGGACCGCCGATGCGGGGCGAGAGCGCTCCGCTGACCGCGAGGGCTTGGTCGCGGATCATCTCGGCGTCCATGCGGAAACGCGGGCCACGGCTCAGCAAGGAGTTGTCGCGATCCTTCTCGGATTTCTCGGGGGTGAAGAAGGTGGCTTGCCGATAGGTCGCCGAGGTGAGCACCAGCCGGTAGAAGTTCTTCACATCCCAGCCGGTCCGGCGGAATTCGACGGCGAGCCAGTCGAGCAGTTCGGGATGCGTCGGCGGAGCGCCCATGATGCCGAAGTCCTCGGAGGTCTTCACCAGACCTTGTCCGAAGATTTCCTGCCACATGCGGTTGACCGTGACGCGGGCGGTCAGCGGGTTGGCCTCGCTGACCAGCCAGCGGGCGAGCCCGAGGCGGTTCTTGGGCCAGCCGTCGGGGAGTTTGCCCAGGGCGGAGGGAATCTCCGCCGCTACCTGTTCCCCTTTCTTGTCATAGGCGCCGCGAATGAGGATGTGGGCCATCGGCATGGAGCCCTTGCGTTCCTCCTGGACGTGCGTGAGCGGCGTACGGTCCCGGAGCGCCGTAAGCGCATCTTGGAGGACCTTCGTCTGCTTGGCTAATTCGGCGATATCCGGACGATGTTCAGCCAGGTACTGGTCAAGTTTCATCGTCACCCAGGGGCCGCCTCCGGCCTGGGCCTTCTTGAGGTCGGCCGCCGCCTCGACTTTGGCCTTCTTGAGCGCGGTTTCAGCCGCGGCGACCTCGCCCGGCAGTCTTTTCCAGAGCGCCTGGTCGGCCGCGGCCGGGAGGTAGAGCACGGAGCTCGCCCCATCGCGGGCGTTGCCGTCGAGTCCCGACTGGGTCGTGTTGCGGAAGAAGGCCGCCATGGAGTAGAAGTCCTTTGTCGTGAAGGGGTCGAACTTATGGTCATGGCACTGGGCGCAGTTCATGGTGAGGCCGAAGTAGACCCAGCCCATGGTCTGGACCCGGTCGGCCGCGTAGTTGGCGAGCGCCTCTTCCACGATGGTGCCGCCTTCGTTCGTGGTCACGTTGCAGCGCTGCAGTCCGGTGGCGATCCGCTGGGCTTCCGTCGGGTCGGGCAAGAGGTCCCCGGCGATTTGTTCGATCGTGAACTCGTCGAAGCGCTGGTTGGCGTTGAACGCCTTCGTCACCCAATCGCGGTAGGGCCACATCTCGCGGGGGTAGTCCACATGCACGCCGTGCGAATCCCCGTAGCGGGCGGCATCGAGCCAATAGCGGGCGCGGTGCTCGCCGTAGGCCGGCGTGGCCATCAGCTCGTCGACGAGCGCAAGAACCTGGGTGTCGGAGAGTCTGCGCCCGTCTTTAGGCAGGTGTTTGGCGAGGAGCTCGGGGGAGGGCGGAAGGCCGGCCACGTCGAGGCTGAGGCGACGGATGAGCGCGCGGGGTTCGGCCTCCGGGGCGGGGTCCAGGCCGGCAGTCTTGAGTTTGGCCAGCACAAAGCAGTCGATCGGGTTCTTGGCCCACCCGGTGGGGTCTGCGGGCGGCGTCACCGCGACAGGCGCTAGCAGTGACCAGTGCGGTTGCCACGGCGCACCTTGTTCGATCCATGCTTTGACGCGTTCGATTTGCTCGGGCTTGAGTTTCTTATGCGACTCCGGCGGAGGCATGACTTCGTCCTCGCCCTTGGAGACGATGCGCTGGAACAGGCTGCTCTTATCGGGTGATCCTTTGATGACGGTCGGCGGCTCCACCTTGCCGTTCTTGCTTTGGCGTGAGGCGAAAAAACCTGTCTCCGTGTCCAGTCTTAGCCCCGCCTTACGGGTTCCGGGGTCGGGTCCGTGGCAGTGGAAGCAGTTGTCGGCCAGTAAAGGCCGGATATCACGGTTGAAGGTTAGACCCTCCGTGGCGTTTACGGGTGAAAAACTGCCAAGGCAGAGGAAGACAAGGGGTAGTCGGGCCATTGCGCCCCGCAATTTCAAGCAAAGATGGCCTCGGGGTAAACTTTAAGTCTCGTCGGATTTACCCTAGAACAAATGTTCGCCCCATTAAGCGATCAGCGCCTTGACGATCTTGGTCGGTAGCACCCCCGTGAGCTTCTGGTCGAGGCCCTGGTACTTGTAGGTGAAGCGCTCGTGGTCGTAGCCGAGGAGGTGCAGCACCGTCGCGTGGAAATCGCGGATCGGCAGCGGGTCCTTGACGATGTTGTAGCTGAACTCGTCGGTCTCGCCGTAGATCTGGCCGCCCTTGGCGCCGCCGCCGGCCATCCACATCGAGAAGCAGCGCGGGTGGTGGTCGCGGCCGTAGTTCTCCTTGCTGAGCCCGCCCTGGGAATAGATCGTGCGGCCGAACTCGCCGCCCCAGATGATGAGGGTGTCGTCGAACATCCCGCGCTGCTTGAGGTCCTCGATGAGGGCGTGGCAGGGCTGGTCGACGTCACGGCACTGGCTCGGCATGCGGCCGTTGACGTTGGAGTGGTGGTCCCAGTTGTTGTGGTAGATCTGCACGAAGCGGACGCCGCGCTCGACCAGACGACGGGCCATCAGCACGCTGTTGGCGAAGCTGCCGCGCTTGCGGGCCTCCTCGCCGTAGAGCTTGAAGACATGCTCCGGCTCCTTGGTCAGGTCGGTCAGCTCCGGCACGCTCGCCTGCATGCGGAACGCCATCTCGTATTGCTTGATGCGCGTGTGCGTCTCGGGGTCGCCCACGGCCTCGTAGTTGAGGCGGTTGAGCTGGTTGATGCCGTCGATGGTCTGCTTGCGCAGGTCGTCGGGCACGCCCGGCGGGTTGTTGATGAAGAGGATGGGGTCGCCCTTGCTGCGGAAGGAGACGCCGGCGTGCTCGCCCGGCAGGTAGCCGCTGGACCAGAGGCGGCTGGAGATCGCCTGCTCCTGGTCGCGGTTGGTCGGCGTGGCGATGAGCACCACGAACGAGGGGAGGTTGTCGTTGCCCGAGCCGAGGCCGTAGGACGCCCAGGAGCCGAGGCAGGGGCGGCCGGCGATCTGGTTGCCCGTCTGCATCGCGCAGATGGCCGGCTCATGGTTGATCGCCTCGGTGTTGAGGGAGCGCATCCAGCAGATGTCGTCGGCGCTCTTGGCGAGGTTCGGGAGCAGCTCGGTGTTCATCCACATGCCGCACTTGCCGGCCGGGCTGAACTTGTACTTGGTCGGCGCGATGGGGAAGCGGGCCTGGCCGCTCGTCATGGTCGTGAGGCGCTGGCCGTTGCGGATGCTCGGCGGCAGGTCCTTGTCGTACATCGCCTGCATGCCCGGCTTGTGGTCGAAGAGGTCCATCTGGGCGGGGCCGCCGACCATGTGGAGGTAGATTACGCGCTTGGCCTTGGGCAGGTGCTGGGTGCTGATGGCGCCCGGCGCGGCCTCGGCCAGCGAACGTCCGAGGAGCGAGGTCAGCGCGGCGGCGCCGAGCACGTTGGCCCCGCGGCCGAGGAAGCGGCGGCGGGTCTGGAGATTATTCCACTCGTGGAGGATGGACATGGGATTATTTGTTGAGGACTTCGTCCAGGTTGAGGAGCTGGTTGCAGAGCATGGTCCAGGCGGCCAGCTCGGGCTTGGGCAGGGCGGGGTCGGCCGGCGTGTCGCCGACCTTGAGCAACGCCTCGGCGTCGGCCGGCTGCGCGGAGTAGTGCTTGCGCAGGCTGGCGAGGCTGGCGCTGAGGATGTCCGTTTCGCCGGGCTTGAGCGGGCGGGCGAGCACGCGTTCGGCGGCGGTCCGGAGCCGGGCGGCGTCGTCCTTGGCGCCGAGCAGGGCGCGCTGGGCGAGCACGCGAGCGGCCTCGACATACTGCGGGTCGTTGAGCGTCACGAGCGCCTGCAACGGGGTGTTGGTGCGGTCGCGGCGCACGCAACTCACCTCGCGCGACGGGGCGTTGAAGAGGTCGAGGCTCGCGGGCGGGGCCATGCGGCGCCAGTAGTTGTAGACCGAGCGGCGGTAGAGGTTCTCGCCCTTGTCGGGGCGGTAGGCCTGGATGCCGACGCCGACGACTTCCCAGATGTTCTCGGGCTGGTAGGGTTTGGTGCCCGGCCCGCCCATGCGGGTCGAGAGCAGGCCGCTGGCCGCGAGGGCCTGGTCGCGGATCATCTCGGCGTCCATGCGGAAGCGCGGCCCGCGGCTGAAGAGGCTGTTGTCGCGGTCCTTCTCGACCTTCTCCTTCGTCTGGACCGACGCCTGGCGGTACGTCGCGGAGGTCAGCATCAGGCGGTAGAAACCCTTGACGTCCCAGCCGGTGCGGCGGAACTCGACCGCGAGCCAATCGAGCAGCTCGGGGTGCGTGGGCGGCGTGCCCATGATGCCGAGGTCTTCGGAGGTCTTCACGAGGCCTTGGCCGAAGATTTCCTGCCAGAAGCGGTTCACCGTGACGCGGGCGGTCAGCGTGTTCTGGTCGCTCACCAGCCAGCGCGCGAGGCCCAGCCGGTTCTTGGGGGCGTCCGCGGGGAGCTTGCCGAGCGCGGCGGGGATCTCGGCGGCGACCTGGTCGCCCTTCTTGTCGTAGGCGCCGCGCAGCAGGATGTTCGCCATCGGCATCATGTCCTTCCGCTCTTCCTGGATGTGCGTGAGCGGGCTGCGGTCCTTGATGGCCTTGAACTCGGCCTCCAGGGTGGTCTGCCGGGCCGCGGCCGCGAGGACGTCGGGCCGGCGCACGCCGAGGTAGTAGTCGAGCACCGCGGCGCGATCCTTGCCGGCGAGCTTGCCCGCCAGCTTGGCGCGGATGCCGTCGACGCGGGCGAGCGTGAAGGCCTCGGCGCCGGAGAGCGCGCGGTCGTAGAAGCGGACCTCCTGGGCGTTCCCTTCGTAGAACTCGCTGGCGCTGCGCTGGCCCAGGCGGGTGGGCGTCCTGGCCTGGCTGGAGGTCGTCAGCTTGTTGATCTCGAGGTTGAGCGGGACCATCGCGCCATCGACGTAGAGTTTGATGCCTTCGGCCTTGCCGCCGCCGTCGTAGGTCAGCAGCACGTGCTGCCAGGTGTCCTTCTTGGCGATCGGCTTGGCGGTCGTCACCTTGATGGCGTCGGTCGGCCACTTGCTGATCAGGTAGAAGCCGTAGTTGGCGTTGGCGAGGAAGAGCGACCAACCCTGCGCGGCCTTCGGGTCGTCCATCCGCGCGACCAGGGCCTGCGTGCCTTGCAGGTTCGCGGGGCGGAACCAGCCGCCGACCGTGAAGGGCTTCATCGTGTCGAAGTTGCCGACGTCGCCCAGCTCCAGGTTGGCGCCTTTCTTGAGGAGCGGGGCGGGACCGGTCTGGCCGTCCTTGCTCCAGGTCAGCGGACCGCCGGCGCGCGTCTGCGCGGGCGTGCCGGCGCCTTCGTTCAGGGCGAAGCGCCCCAGCAGGCCCTTGGCCGGGATGTCCTGGTCAAGGTCGGCTGCTTTCAGTTTGGCCACCCAACCGTCGAAATCCTTCTGGGCGGTCGCACGGATGTCCTGGGCGGTCTTCTTGGCCGCCTCGATCTCGCCCGGCAAGGCCTTGAAGCGGGGACGGTCGGCGTCGGTCGGCAGGTAGATGACCGGGCCGCGGCCGTCCTTCACGTTGCCGTCGAGGCCGGGTTGGGTCGTGTTGCGGAAGAAGGCCGCCAGCGAGTAGAAATCCTTCTGCGTGAACGGGTCGAACTTGTGGTCGTGGCACTGGGCGCAGTTGGTCGTCAGACCGAAGTAGACCCAGCCCATCGTCTGGACGCGGTCGGCGGCGTAGTTGGCCAGGTTCTCCTCGACGATCGTGCCGCCCTCGTTGGTCGTCACGTTGCAGCGTTGCAGGCCCGTCGCGATCAGCTGCGACTCCGTCGGGTTCGGCAGCAGGTCGCCCGCGATCTGCTCGACCGTGAATTGGTCGAACGGCTGGTTGGCGTTGAAGGACTTCACCACCCAGTCGCGGTAGGGCCACATCTCGCGCGGGTTGTCGAAGTGCAGGCCGTGCGAATCGGCGTAGCGGGCGGCGTCGAGCCAGTAGCGGGCGCGGTGTTCGCCGTAGGCCGGGGCGGCCATCAGTTCGTCGACCAAGGCGCGGACCTGGGCGTCCGACAGGCGGGCGCCGTCCTTCGGCAGGTACTTGGCGAGGAGCTCGGGGGAGGGCGGGAGGCCCGTCACGTCGAGGGCGAGCCGGCGGATCAGCGTGCGCGCCTCGGCCTCGGGGGCCGGGGTGAGGCCGGCCTTTTCGAGGCGGGCGAGAACGAAGCGGTCGATCGGATTCTTGGCCCAGCCCGCGTCCTTGGGCGTCGGCGGCGTGACCGCGACGGGCGGCAAGAGGGACCAGTGGGGCTGCCACGGGGCGCCTTGTTCGATCCAGGACTTGATCTGGGCGATCTGCTCGGGCTTCAGCTTCTTATGTGTCTCCGGGGGCGGCATGACCTCGACCTCGTCCTTGGAAAGGATTCGCTGGAAGAGGGTGCTTTGCTCCGGCTTGCCCTTGATGATCGTCGGAGGGATTTCCTTGCCGTCCTTGCTCTGGCGCGCGGCGAAGAACCCCGCCTCGGTGTCGAGGCGCAGGCCCGCCTTGCGCGTGCCGGGGTCCGGGCCGTGGCAGTGGAAGCAGTTGTCGGCGAGCACCGGGCGGATGTCGCGGTTGAACTCCACGGCGTCCGCGGCGAAGGCAGCCGCGGTCAGGAGGGGGAGCACGGAAAGGCGGAGGAAACGCATGGGCGGGGTGGCCGGATCAACGGCAAGTTAGGGGATTAGACGCCTAGGTCCAATCCGATGTTCCCATAAGGGCGGGAACGAGGGCTTCTTTTACGCTCGATTAGGTCAGAAGTCCCACCGGCGGGCCTTGCCTCCGGCCGGCTTCAGTTCGACCCAGTCGAGTTCGACCGGTTCGGCTGCGTTCGGCAGATAAAGACGAAGGATGCTCGTCTCCCGTGGGGACGCGAGATCGACCTCGATTTCCTGCCATTCCCCGGCCCGGGCGTTGAAGGCTATGCGGGTGATGGAGTCGGCGGGGGTCTCGACCTTTGGGACGAGGTCGATCGCCCCAGCTCCCTCCTTCGGGCAGCGGAGGCGGAACTTGAGTTTGGCCGGGCCCGCCAGGGCGGCGCCCACCCCGAGGAAAGGCGTCGCGTTCTCGCCGCGGGCGGTCAGCACCCCGTCCTTGACCGTGGCCGCGCAGCCGCGGTTCTTCCAGCCCTGCAAGGGGTCGGCGGCGACCGGCGGCGTGGGGGGCTTCTTGGCCGCCGCGGCCGGGGCGTAGGTGGGGTTATG
>Ga0222712_10004368_pt1 | contig 14825 bp, 12 predicted proteins | sample C33_657DmetaG_FD_165043 | JGI IMG/M metagenome (GOLD analysis project Ga0222712, IMG submission 165043) | Estuarine water microbial communities from San Francisco Bay, California, United States - C33_657D | ecosystem: Environmental > Aquatic > Marine > Unclassified | place: USA: California... | reverse complement strand
TCTTCTGATTTAGCGGCTTAGTCGCAACCTGCGCTGCACCACGCGTTTCACGGCGCTGCTGATCCTGCGCACGAGCGAAGATGCCTGATACCGGTATCTCGTGCTCATTCTTCCGAATCCAGGATGCGGAACGTTCGGCTCTGAGATCCCAGCGGTGACAATCAGCGAATACATCATCCCTGCGGCACTGCGCACATCAGAGTTGCGCTGCGTTGTATCCGTTGCGCTTGCAGTGCCGTGCTGGCTTTGGGTGATCGGCGTGGCATAGCTCTTGAGGTCCCCAACCACCGTGCAGCCGAGAGCCTCGATGTTTCGCGCGATCGAGGCGTTTCTTTCGATCACAGCGGGGAGGTGCTGACTCGGGATGCTGCTCTTCTGGATAGCCCCCAGTCGGATGCTGTTCACGTATCCGTCAAAGGTTCGCAAGATGCCCGCACGGTACTCCCGCAGGGTTCCCCCCTTGGCAAAGAACATCTGGTTGAGTTCTGCCAGGACGTCGGCCTCGAAAGCGGAGAGCGAGGGATTTGTGCGCTTCGGCGCTCGCGCGAGCGTCTCCTCGGGAATCTTCAACAGACTTGCAGCGTCTCTGAAAATGCTGCCTGGGCTTCGCTCGTCCACGATCAACACCGTGACACGCTCCCTTCCGACAACCTCCACCCAGCGTGTGGCGATCGCATCGTACCCGTGCTTCATCCACACGCGCTTCGCTCGCGGATGGTCTTGGTTATTCAGGACCAGTTCGAGCCAGTCCACCAGACCTAGCGTGCCTCCAAGCTTCAACCCTTGCTGCCATGCTGAGGGAAGCGTGGAGGTGAGTGGGCGGATTGCAAGAACCACCTGCAGGCGCTCTTGGCCGAGATCACTGACGATTCGCGCGACTGCCGTTGGGTCTGCGCTTGCAAACCATTCGCTGCTGATGAGCGCGCTTCGACCTTCGCCACGAGCGCGTCGCGACCATTCAAGGAGCGACAACCACTCAGAGATCGGTGGGACCTTTCCAGAGACTCGATCGGGGATGCCAACCACAGATTTGGCCGCACTGGTCCAGTGAGCTCGGTCCCCGATGTATTCGACTCCAACACGCTTGAGAGGATCTCGATTCAGGTAAAAGGCAGACTGGAGGGCGGTCGAACCGCACTTTGGAGCACCGATATGGAGGATCGTTCGACCGACGGAATCCGTATGAGTGTTCATGGTGAAACGGTGGGCGATTTGACTTGGATTGTCAACGATCGCCAGTGCGGCCACTCTTCTCGCGAAAGATCCCAAGTAAGGCGTAGGTAATCGCGCCTACCCAGGCGGTCACGATCACGACATATACGGCGAAGAAGGCCTCGCCAGTGACCCCGACGGCCGACATGACGACACGAGCGTTCGTGAAGCAGATGAAGCCCCCCACAACCACGCCGAGTAGGCGTGCGTCGAGATGACGCACCATGTACGCTGCGATCGGGGCGGCCACGAGACCCCCTGCAAGAAGCGCCAAGACAAATTCGATCTTCACACCCTCACCACCGAGAGCGGTGAAGAAACCTGCGCTTGCAGAGAGGGCAACGACAAATTCACTTGCACCGACTGTCCCGATCACTCGATTCGGGGCGAGGCGACCGTCCGCGAGCAGCGTCGGGGTGGTCACAGGCCCCCAGCCGCCGCCACCCGTCGCGTCAATGAATCCACCGAGCATTCCCAGCGGAACGAGAAACCTTGCTCCGGGGCGACCGTGTCGTTGCACCCGAGCCTTGCCCAACAAAAAGCGCAACAAGACGTAGATGCCCAGCACGAAGAGGAGGCCGCTCGCCAGTGGACGAGCCGCCTCGGTGGACAGCGATGAGAGCAGGGTTGCGCCAAGGAAGGCTCCGATTCCTCCTGGAACGGCAATCCGTCGGACTACATGCCAGTCCACGTTGCCGAATTGATGATGTGCGATCCCCGAGAGCGCGGTCGTGCCCACTTCTGCGAGGTGCACAGAGGCGGAGGCCATTGCGGGAGAGAGTCCCGCGAAGATCAGCAACGTCGACGAAGTGAGGCCATAGCCCATGCCGAGGGAGCCATCTACAAGCTGTGCTGCGAGTCCAGCGATCGCGACGAGGATCAGTGTCTGCATGGTGCAACCAACCTTTCTCTGCGGCGCACGCCGCTTATTGTCTTTATAAAATAGTGAGAATAGATGGATATTGCACGGGGCGGCTGTATATGGCAGTCGGTCTGAGGGTTCGGCTCAGCGCCAGGCCTTCGGATCGTCGAGGAGGCGCTTCACCCGGGCGCTGAAGCGCTCGTGAAGCGCGTCCGCAAGCGAGATCCCCTCCAGCACCTCTCGTTCCGCCGCGCGTACGGCCACGAGTGCCGAACGTAGTCCGCGTGCGGCCCCCCGATAGGACAGCTTCTCTGGTCGGGTTCCTGCAACGTTGGCGAGGGTTCCGTCTACCGCGCGGATGATGTCCGCAAGGCTGATCTCCTTCGGATGTTTTGAGAGTGTCCAACCACCTTCTGGTCCGCGGCGTGCCCTGACGATTCCGCCCCTGCGGAGGTCGGCGAGCACCGCGCCAAGATAGGAGGAAGGGATCGATTGACCCGTCCCAAGCGCGGTAGTCGTCAGGGGCCGATCACCTGCCGCTGCGAGCTCCAATGCCGCTCGAAGCGCATAGTCGGTTCTGTTGGTCAGGCGCATGGTTGGAGCATACCTCCCTCCGCGTCTGGTGAGACAGCACTACACTCATGCAATGAGCGCGCAGACAACGCCTGTTTGAGGATGGACCGAAAATGAGCGATCCGATGACGCTCCCGATAGGGTCCCGTTTGCTTCATATCGGTCCCCACAAGACGGGAACGACTGCGCTTCAGAACACTCTGATCTGGGACCGAGAGAAGCTGCCGGCTCAGGGGCTCGAATACCTTGTCGCGGGGGATCGGCGAAACGCAAACTTCGCCGCACGTGCCATACGGCAGCGCCCAACGCAGAAGCTGGAGTCCCCCGACTCGGTTCCGATGCATCTTTGGACCAACCTTGTCGCTCAGACAAGAACTACGAGCGCCTCCCGCATACTGATTAGCGGGGAGGGCTTCGCCGATTGCAACTCAGATGAGATCAGTCGAATCGCCCACGATCTGGACCCGAATCGGCTCCACGTTGCGGTCACGCTTCGGCCGCTTGCGAAAATCCTGACCTCCCAGTGGCAGCAGTACATCCAGAACAACATGAAGCGTGCATCACTGGATCGATTCCTCCATGAGACCTTGGATCCGGAGCCGCAGAGCACCGAGAGTGGATTCTGGAGACGGCATCGCCACGATCAGCTGGTAGCGCGATGGGCTTCTCCGATCGGCGCTTCAAACCTCACCGTAGTGGTGGTGGACGATCGCGAGCCCGAACTCATCATGCGAGCGTTTGAGCGGTTGACTGGACTTCGGGAAGGAACCTTGACGCCGAATCGAAACCCCATCAATCGTTCGCTCACGCTTGCGGAGACCGAGGTGGTCCGTGCCTATTACACATTAATGGAGCACCACGGCTACAACCCGCGTGTGTACCGCAAGGGGGTGAGCATCCGTCCGGCACTCTATCTGAAGGAGCAGCGAAATCCGGGGCCAGATGAAGAGAAGATCCAGCTTCCCGAGTGGGCCGTCGAACGTACGCGAGACATCTCACGCCAGATCGTGGACGGCCTGCGCAACTCGGGCGTGCGGGTCATCGGCGACCTTGAAAGCCTTGCACGAGTGAGTGGCAGCGCAGGAGACCGGCACGTACACATTCCAGCAGAGCTCGCTGCCCACCTAACCGTCGGCATGCTGGTAAAGAGCGGACTTGCTCGCAAGCGCAGCGAGCCGAAGCCGATCCCAGCGCGTAGCACTCTCAAGAGGTTTGCTGAGCGGATCTCCTCGTCTTCGAGGCTCGGCAATGTTGCGGTCTCAATCGCCCGTCGCGCGGTCCGCAGATTCATCTAGGCACTGCCAATGAACGACCTTCTGCTTCCTCCCGGCACTCGACTTCTCCACATCGGACCGCACAAGACAGGCACGACAGCCCTGCAGATTGCGCTCGGAAAGAATCGCGACGCCCTTCTACGCCAAGGAGTCCGCTATATCTGGGGGGGTGAACATCTAAACGCCAATCTAGCTGCACTGGCGGTAGCCAAACGTCCAACGCGTCGATTCTCATCTGCCAAGCCAGTGCCTATCGAACACTGGACCTCACTGGTAGAAAAGGCCAATTTGGCGTCCGCAGATGAACGAGTGATCATCAGCGGCGAAGAGTTCTGCAGTGCGCAGGAGCCAACGATTGAGAAGATCGTACATGACCTCAACCCGAGCAAACTCCAAATCGTGATCACCTTGCGTTCAATTGACAAAATCTTCGCGTCCCAGTGGCAGCAATACGTTCAAGCGGGGGCAGTAACCAAATCCCTTGACGAGTGGCTCAGAAGCGCTCTTGGGAATGAGACGGACATTGAAAATATTAGGAGATTCTGGGTTCGGCATCGTCATGACCAACTAGTAAAACGATGGGCAAGAGCAGTAGGAAAGGACCGAGTTACCGTTGTTGCATTGGACGAGAGCAATCGGGAACACCTCTATTCGACATTTGAGCAGATGCTAGGTCTAATGAAGGGAAGTATCCGCGCGGAAGATCGACTGGTAAATCGGTCAATGACGCTATTTGAGGCTGAGGCCGTCAGATCAATGTATTCACTGTTGAAAGATCAGGGTATTGGTGAACTAGCAGATCACGTGAGATTCATGATCTCTCCATCTGAGCTGATAAAGCGTCACCGAAAACCGCAGCAAAATGAACCAAGGATAAAGATTCCTGAATGGGCACGAGGGCAAGTGCACAAACTGGGTGTTGATATGATTAGTGAGATAAGGGGTATAGGTGTCAGGATTGTCGGCAATTTAGAGTCAATTGTTCCACCAGAGAAGAGCGATGGTAAATCGAATAATTCTCCTCAAAGTGAAGGGCATGCGACGACAATACCCGTTGACCTGGCAGGTTGGACCGCATACGGAGTGATTGTCAGTTCGGGAATTTCCCGTGGAGATCTTCCTCCAGCGCCCACCTCTACTCTCCCGTTCGTCTGGCTGCGGCGGGCCACGGGTTCGCAGCTGATGCGCGAAGTAATGCGACGGGTGAGGATTCGCTTGCTACAGCCGTTCTCGCGGCTGAGGAGCGAGAAGAAGAAGGGGGACGGGCTGTGAACGGGCAGGTTCGCCCGCTGCCCGAGGGAACTCGCCTGCTTCACATCGGCCCTCCCAAGACCGGAACGAGCGCGCTGCAGAGCGCATGTCACGCTTGCCGTGCGGCGATGAGAGCACAAGGAGTCAGGTACGCGGGGGCGGCGCGACAGGTATCCACGGCGGCCTACGCCGTGACGAGGCGTGCGCATCCGAGTACCGGAAAGCCGCCCTCGATGCGGCATTGGAACTCCCTGATGCGCGAGGTCCGCAAGGCACCAGAGTCTCGCGTGTTGATCAGTAGCGAGTTTTTCGCCGGGGCGTCAGATGCGCAGGCGCGAACCATCATCCGCGACCTTGACCCATTGAGGGCACATGTGGTTGTCACGCTACGTCCGCTCGCGAAGATTCTCGCCTCTCGCTGGCAGCAGAATGTTCAAGAGGGTGCGCGAATTCCCTATGCCGAATGGTTGCGTGAGGTGCTGGACGCTCCGGACGGGGAGCACGGAAAGAGGTTCTGGTCACGACAGCGACACGACGCGCTGATTCGACGGTGGGCGGACGCGGTAGGCGCTGAGCGAGTCACGGTGGTCGTCGTCGATGAAAGCCATCAAGAGGCCCTCTTGACGCGCTTCGAAGAGATGCTCGGTCTGATCGGCGGAACGCTTGTCTCGCAGAGGGACGCGTCAAACCGCTCACTCGTTGTCGACGAGATTGAGGCGGTGCGTGAATTTAATCGTCAGTACTTCGAGGAGCATTTCAGCAAGTCGCTTCACTACAAGATGATGGCGCGAGGTGCGGCGCTGCATCTGAAGGCACGGACTCCCTCCCCGAATGAGCGAAAACTCGCGACCCCCTCGTGGGCAATCGAGAAGGCGAACCACTTCGGCCAGGAGGTTGTCGAATCCATCCGCACGCTCAAGGTGCACGTGGTCGGTGATGTGAAGGCGCTCGTTGTTCCCGTTCCGACAGACGCAAACATCGACGCGGAGAACGAGGCAACCCAGGTCTCAGTGGCGGTAGCGGGCCGCATGTCCATGGGCGTGTTGCTTGCCAGCGGAAGGGCACGCGGAGAGCGGGGCGCCGGCAAGGGGCGCGTCGGTCCAACGTGGAGCGAACCTCAGGAACTGCTGCGATTCGGTTCTCTCGAGCTTGTTGGTGTTCTCATACGCCGAGTCTGGTCGGGGAGCATTGAAAAGGTGGCTGGACTTTTCGAGCGACACGAGGCGCCGCGCCGCTGACGATCCCTAGGGGGTCGGTGTGAGTCGGCCCATCTCGTCGAGGATGAGCTTGACCGCCTCTTCAACGGGCAGAACAGAGGCATCGATGACAAGAGTGGCATCACGTGGTGGATCGTACGGCGAGCTGATGCCCGTGAACTCCTTGACCTCGCCCGTTCGGGCCTTCGCGTATAACCCTTTGCGATCTCGCTCTTCACACACATGCAGCGGGGTGCTCACATATACAAGCAAGAAAGGACCCACAGCCGATGCAATCTCGCGCGCACGGGCGCGCCCCTCCTCGAACGGTGCGATCGGCGCGGCAATCGCTACACCCCCGCTCGACACGATCTCGGCCGCCGCTTCTGCAATGCGCGCGACGTTGGTGTTCCGCGATGCTCGGTCGAATCCGAGGTCCTGAGAAACTCTCCGCCGGACCTCGTCGCCATCCAACAGGACGACCTCATTTGTCAAACGCGCCCGAAGCTCCGCGGCGAGCGCGCGTGCAATAGTCGACTTTCCCGAGCCAGAGAGGCCCGTGAAGAAGATCGTTGCTGGGGGCTGGGCTGAACGCGATCGGGCGCGCGCGAGTTCCGTGCGCGACGTTGCTGGCAACAGGAGGTCTGCATCATTATCGTCGATCAGGTTCTGGTCGCCGCCGACGAGGATTGTGGTGGCGCCAAAGCAGGCGAGAAGCTCGCGCACCTCGCCCTCTCGCTCGTGCAGGTCATCCGTCGTGCGAAGCGGCCAGGGAACAGCGAGCGGTACAACGCGCGTCTGCCCGAGGCGGGCGGAGAGTTCAACGGCAGCCGCTTGAACTGAGCGAACAAGGCCCTCGGGTCCGACGCGAGGATGTGCCTGAGTTGACGAACTCCGAATCCCTCGCGAGACGAGTGCAACGAGGAGCAGCGTGTCCGCATGGACGCGTGCGACTACTGCCTCCACGTCGCGAAGCTCTTGGATGCTCGGTGGTGAAGCTAGGGCGAGTGCGACCGTCTGTCTGTCACGATGCCCGTCTCCATCCCAGAGTTCACTGGGGGCTCGACGAACTGCTGGGTCCCACTGCGGCCCACTTCCACGGGCGAGTGGTCGTAGCGGTGCCAAGGTCCCGGATCGGTATCGCCCGATCGGCGTGCTCTCGCTGTCGCACAGCACCACCTCCTCGGCAGGTACACGGTCAAGTCCGAGCGCGCGCACAAGCGCGCTGGCAGGCGCCGCACCGATCAACACCTGCTCTAGGCAATCGACTTCGTCATCTACGAGCGCGAAGGTGCGATTGGGAGCGCGATCCAAGCCTGAAGATTCCATGACGAGAGATTACCCCCTAACCTGTGGGCTCATGGTGACCAGCCGAGACGACGCACAGATCGCGCGAACGATAGCGGCCGAGGCGGCCCGCGTCCTCCTTCGTCTCCGAGCGAACGTAGATGAATCACACGACACCACGGTGATGTTCGACGCCGCGGCGCTCCGCGCAGCCGGTGACGCCGCGGCACAGAAGGTCATCTCCGCAGCGCTGGGAGAGGCATTTCCTGCTGATTCTGTGCTTTCTGAAGAGGCGGCCGACAACCTCGAGCGACTGAATGCCGACCGCGTATGGATCATTGATCCGCTCGACGGCACGCGCGAGTTTGCCGAGCGACGTGAAGATGGCAAATGGCGCGACGACTTTGCGGTGCATGTGGCGCTCTGGACGCGTTCCCACGGTCTCGCGCTTGGGGTAGTGGGGTTGCCGGAGCGCGGCGTAGTGCACGGTAGTGATGTCCCACCTCTTCTACCCCCGAGTCCGCATGCAACGCTTCGTATCGCAGTGAGTCGCACCCGACCCCCCGAATTCATCGCCGCGCTGGAGGCTTCGGGCGACGCAGAGCTGGTGCCGATGGGCTCCGCGGGAGGCAAAGTACTAGCCGTGGTGAGCGGGGAGGTAGACGCCTATATCCATGCTGGAGGTCAGTACCAGTGGGATTCGGCGGCACCAGTCGCGGTCGCCGTTGCTTCGGGCTGCATTGCCACTCGTCTTGATGGATCACCGCTCAGATACAACGAGCGCGATCTCCGGCTCCCTGATCTCGTCGTCTGCCATCCTGAACGGGCCGACGAGGTTCGCCGACTCCTCGCCGCGGCGGGGTATTGATCTTGGCGAGGGTATGTTCGAGCACCAACGATGGGTTGGCCGAAGGTGCGGCAGAATCAACGCCATGAGGAGTGCAGTATGAAGAGCCAGGTGCTCAGCCAGCTCGCGGCGTTGGAGGCGGAGAGCATCCACATCTTCCGTGAGGTCGCGGCGGAGATGGAGCGCCCCTGTCTTCTCTTCTCCGGCGGGAAAGACTCCATCGTCATGTTGCACGTGGCGCGCAAGGCGTTCGCCCCCGCGCCGATCCCGTTCCCAGTGATGCATGTCGACACTGGCCTTAACTTCGCCGAAGTGATTGCCTACCGCGATCAATGGGCGGCCCAGCTTGGTCTGAGACTTGTCGTTGCTTCGGTGCAAGATGCAATTGATCGAGGTGTCGTGAAAGAAGAGCCAAACGGCTCACGAAATCGCATCCAGACGCCGGTGCTGCTGGAGGCAGTGGCGCGTGAGAAATTCGACGCACTTTTTGGAGGCGGACGTCGCGATGAGGAGAAAGCTCGCGCTAAGGAGCGTGTCTTCTCATTCCGCGACGAGTTTGGCCAGTGGGATCCAAAGAACCAGCGACCAGAGATCTGGAGTCTCTACAACGGACGAGTCTTCCCAGGCGAGAGCATCCGCGTCTTCCCGCTATCGAACTGGACCGAGCTCGATATCTGGTCGTACATCGCCGATGAGCAGATCGAGATTCCGTCGCTCTACCTGGCCGCCGAGCGCGATGTGGTGGAACGAGACGGGATGCTGTACGCCGTCAACGAGTTTGTCGCCCTGAAGCCCGGAGAGACCTCCATGAGGCGAAGTGTGCGCTATCGCACCATGGGCGACGCGAACCTCACTGCCGCCGTTGAATCGGTTGCCGACACCGTGGCGAAGGTCGTGGAAGAGATCGCCGCGGTTCGCATCACTGAGCGCGGTGCCACCCGCGGTGACGACAAGGTCTCCGAAGCGGCCATGGAAGACCGGAAGAAGGAGGGCTACTTCTGATGGAGGCCGATCTGCTCAGGTTCGCGACGGCGGGGTCCGTCGACGATGGAAAGAGCACGCTGATCGGTCGCCTCCTCTTCGACTCGAAGTCGCTCTTCTCGGATCAGCTTGAATCGGTCGAGCGCGTGAGCCGAGAGCGCGGCGACGAGTACACAGATCTCTCGCTGCTCACAGACGGTCTCCGCGCTGAGCGTGAGCAAGGAATCACGATCGACGTGGCCTATCGGTACTTCGCTACGCCACGACGCAAGTTCATCATTGCGGACACGCCCGGCCACATCCAATACACCCGCAACATGGTCACTGGTGCATCCACGGCCGATGTCGCTCTGATCTTGGTGGATGCGCGAAAGGGGATGACGGAGCAGAGTCGCCGACACGCGTTCATCGCGACGCTGCTCGGCGTCCCCCACATGGTGGTCTGCGTGAACAAGATGGATCTAGTCGAGTGGTCCGAGGAGATCTTCGAGGGTATTCGCCGAGAATTCACCGAGTTTGCCGCGCGTCTGCGCCTGCGCGATCTCACCTTCATTCCGCTCTCGGCGCTGAGCGGCGACAACGTCGTGACTCGGTCGGCCAACATGCCTTGGTTCGACGGTGCGCCACTCCTAAGCCACCTTGAGCGACTCCACGTCGCGAGTGATCGCAATCTCGTTGATGTCCGCTTCCCGGTGCAGTATGTAGTACGACCGCAATCGCACGAGAATCGCGACTACCGTGGATATGCGGGAACCGTGGCGTCAGGTGTGTTGAAGCCGGGGGATCGCATCCGAGCGCTGCCTGCCGGCCTGGAGAGTGACATCGCGTCGATCGAGACGGCAGACGGTCCAGTCGCAGAGGCGTACCCACCAATGGCAGTGACGATCACGCTGAAAGACGAGATCGATATCAGCCGCGGTGACATGCTCTGCCGGCCGAACAACGTCCCAGCAGTGATGCAGGATATTGACGCGCAGATCTGCTGGATGGACGAACATGCGGCGCTGACAACGGGAAAGACTTATGCGATCAAGCACACCACGCGTTGGGCGCGTGCAATGGTGAAGCAGATTGACTACCGCATCGACATCAACACGCTCCATCGTGTGGAAGGGGTAGAGGGCCTTGCTCTCAACGAGATTGGCCGCATCCGCCTCCGTTCCACCAAGCCACTTTTCGTTGATCCATATCTCGCGAATCGCCAAACTGGTGCATTCATCCTTGTTGATGAGTCCACGAACCGCACCGTTGCGGCAGGGATGATCGTGCGGGAGTCGGCGAGCTGAAGGTTTAGCGAGGAGTCTCAACGCACTCAACTGGCAGGCGGCTGCCGCGGTTCAGCCGGAAGAAGTTTCCTCTCCAGTCGCGTGCCAACCGACACGAGACGACTCGCGTGCAATCCATTAGAGCCATCGCAACCGCAGATCCGATCGGGGAGCGATTGGACGTGAAGCGGGGACCAAAAGGGGACTAGACTGCGACGGATGGGAAAGGCGAGCCGCAGAAAACAGGACCCGTACGCTGGGGTAAACGGAGAGGGAAAACCGCTCTTTCCGGCGGACGAACGTGCCCAAACGACCATTTCCGGAGTTCCCGCAAGCTGGATCGTGGCAGTCGTGGCCGGTGGGCTCTGGGTCGCCGCACATCTGCTCGCGCCCGCTTCGTTGGCGTTGACCGTCGCGTACGTTGGCTGTGGTCTCGCTCTCGGCCTGATTAACCCGACTCTTGCAGCCATGTTCGTCGTTGCGCTAGTCCCATTCCAGGGTGGAGGCACATCTCAAGGGCTGGGCGAGTTGAGCCGCAGTGCGCCAATTCTGGGCGCCGCACTTCGTCTTCTCTGGAACCGTTTCTCCGTACGGGGAGATCAGGCTTCACCGTGGCAACCGAGTCGCATTCTGCTTGCCGCCGCCGTTCTGGCGATGCTTCTATATCCCCTGACACGAATCACCGCGAATGGCGCGGAATGGGCCCCCGAGAGCCGACTGGTAGACGACCTGCTCTTCATGTTTGGTGCACCAGCGGCTGCGTACGCCTCGTGGATAGTATTTAGTCATCTTTCGCAGGCAGAGATCGGCCGAATCCTGCGAATGTTGCCTATCTCACTCGCTGCAGCTCTCGGCGTGGCTGTTGCCGCATGGATGGGCATCACGCTTGCAGATCCGTTTGCCTTCGAAGGAATTGTCTACGGCCGATTGGGCGCACTCGGTTATCCGACTCCGACCGCGATGGGTGTAGCGATTTCGTTGCCGGTCGCGGGGGCAGCCCTCTGGGAACGGAGCCGCCGCAGCGCAGTGCTGCTGATCGCTATCGGAGTCGTCGTCATCGTGTTGACGCAATCACGCGGGCCGCTTCTCGCGCTCATCCTCGGCGCTGGCGCGGTTGCGTTGATCCGGCGGCAGATCCCTCGCAGATATGTGATCGGTGGCGCAGCAGTTGCACTCTCGGCATTGACGATTCTCCTTCTCGTGCGATATCCCGATCTCATTCGCAAGCTCTCGAACGGACGTCTTCCCAGTCTCCGTGGCGATGAGCTTCGAATCATTTCGTGGATCGCCTCGTTCCAAATCGCGCTCGCGAACCCGCTCACAGGTGGGGGCTGGATGAGCGTTCGCGGATGGAACGACTCCGAACTCGGAAGCAGAAACGTAAACCTCAGCCACAACATGGTGCTACAGGGGTTGGCCGACGGTGGCGTTCCGCTCGGGGTTGCCCTGGCAACCGTGGTTCTCGGTTCCCTCAGGAGCGCATGGAGGCAGCGCCGTCGCATTCCGGCTTCGTGGCTGTGTGCGGCGCTTGTCGTGCTGGTCTGCGGACTGTGGGACATGCCGCAACTTCGCGCGTACGCCGCAGTGATGGCGGGGGCTGCGCTCGGACTCGTTGCCCGACGCTTCACGGATGAAGATGAAGCCCTCGCATAGCCGATCGGTCCCGCTGATTGGTCGAGGTGGAGTGCAACTCGTCGCGGGCGACGTCATCATCGGATCTGCGTCTCTTCCGCTCGCGGCTCTTATTCGGGAGTTGTTGCAGGCGCTCGGCTCTCCTCTAGGGGTGCCGGAGAGCGGCTTCAAGGAGATCGATCGTCCCGCTCTTTGGTTCGTTGCTGCGTTCTCGGCACTTCTCTGGCCACTGGCCCTGCGCGCGGTCGATCCTGGATATCCATCAACCAACGTTCCTCTTCGCCGGTTCGTCATAGCATCGCTTCTCTGGCTTCTTGCCGGCTCTGGTGCGATCTACCTGATGGACAAGGATCTGGCATCTCGTGCTCTCGTGCTGTTTGCGGCGGTCATCGTTGGTGGACTATCTGTCGCGCAGCGGGTGTTGAGACGCCCGAAATCATCGCAGGAGATCGCGCCACGCGCCGAGCTCCCCCAACTGAGTGGCGAAGCTGAACAGGCGCTCGCCCGTGGCGAGCCGGTCGCAATCTCAATCGAGCGACTCGAGCGCGCGCTCCCACGCCCAATCGTGATCATGGAGGGTGGAACCATCTGGATCTATCCGAGTGCACTAAGCCCTTCGGAGCGACTGCTAAAGCGGATCGTCGACGTGTTCTTCGCCACCGTGCTGCTCGTGGGTCTCTCCCCAGTGCTCTTGGTCGTTGCTGTTGCCGTGCTGGTGAAGGACGGCAGGCCGATCTTTTACTCGGATCGACGGGCGGGCCTGTTCGGACGACCGATCACGATCCGAAAGTTCAGAACGATGAGAGTAGGGGCCGATCGTGAACGTGAGGCCCTCTGGTCGAAGAGCGAGACCAGTGGACCGGCGTTCAAGATCGCGGCAGATCCTCGGGTGACACCACTCGGGCGCATCTTGCGCCGATTCAGCCTCGACGAACTGCCGCAGCTCTTTGATGTGCTTCGCGGGAGGCTTAGCCTAGTTGGCCCGCGTCCCGCGGGCCTCGATGAACTTGCACGATACGAAGATCGGCACCGACTTCGCTTGACAGTGCGGCCCGGCGTGACCGGTCTCTGGCAGGTTCGCAGAAGGCTTGACGATGACTTCGAGCAACGCATCAACGATGACCTGGAATACATCAAGAGATGGTCGGTGGCGTTCGATCTCGAAGTGATCATGCGCACAATACGCGTCGTCCTCTCTGGACGCGGTGTGTAGTGGCTCGCGTCTTTGTCGCGATCAACGATCTGCTCGTCTACGGTTCGGCAATCACGCGACCGACTGGTATCCAGCGGGTTGCGGAGGGACTAGGTTCGGCGTTGATTGGGAGCATTGGCGCTCGAACCGTTGTTGTGTCCGATTCAGTAATGAGGGCTGCGAACCTACCTTCGGCCACCCAGCGCTCGCCACTTGCCCGCATATCCGAGCCTGCACTCTGGTTGCTGGCGCGAACTCCGCGCAGGGTGCAGGAGTCGGTGCGGACCGTTGCGCGGAAGATACTTGGCCTCGCGGCGAGCCGACGCGGCGGCGACCTGATCGTTCCAACCTCCGGCGACTGGATTGCGGTCATCGGCGCGCCGTGGATTGCGCCCGGCATGGCCTCAGCCGTCGCGGCCCTTCAGGAGTCGCACGGTGTGCGTGTCGCGCTGCTCGTTCACGATCTTCTTCCTGCGACCGCGCCCCAGTGGTTTGCCGACGCGCAGGGTGCCGCTGCGAAGCGAGACGTCGAGTCGCTCATTTCGTGTGCCAAGAAAATCTTCACGGTTTCGAGCGAGGTCCGAGACGAGCTCTCTCGGCGCTACGGCAAGCCTGCTGAGCTTCTCCTCCCAGCAGATCCGATCTTGGATCCTTCGCGATCTAATCTGCCGATGCCGTCTACGCCTCGGGCAGAAGAATCCGAGCGAATCATCCTCACGGTGGGCACGTTGCACCCAAGAAAAAACCTGGTTGCCCTTGTCCGCATCTGGGATCGTTGGTGTGCGGATGAGGCGGCACGCGGTTCACGCGCCGAGAAGATCCCGTTGCTGGTACTGGCTGGTCGCCGACACCCACAGGACGGAGATCTGTTTCGCGCGCTACGGGAGCACCCTCAAGCTGCTCACAGGATTCGATTCATCCATGATGCCGACGATCGAGAGTTGGCACGCCTCTATCGTCAGTGCCGCTTCCTAGTGATGCCTTCGCTCGCTGAAGGTTGGGGTCTGCCAATCCGAGAGGCGCTCCTTGCCCGCCGGCCCGCGATCGCATCCGATGCCGTGCCGGCAGCGACCGGGTCGCCATTTGTGCATGTAGTTCCGGCTGGCGATGAGCAGGCCCTTGAAGAAGTGATTCGCTCTTGGTGGGAGGGCGATGCGCCAGAGCGGATGAGCCAGGAGATTGCCGAGTATTTCCGGCCACGTACCTGGGCCCAGGTCGCGGATCAGCTCGTCAGATCGCTCAAGGCCGTCGAA
>Ga0222712_10004367_pt1 | contig 14828 bp, 21 predicted proteins | sample C33_657DmetaG_FD_165043 | JGI IMG/M metagenome (GOLD analysis project Ga0222712, IMG submission 165043) | Estuarine water microbial communities from San Francisco Bay, California, United States - C33_657D | ecosystem: Environmental > Aquatic > Marine > Unclassified | place: USA: California... | reverse complement strand
AAGACTTTAAAGCCTCTGCCAAGACAGCCAAGAAAGGAAAGCGATAATGGCCTCGGGTGTTAAGCACTATTTTAAAGATGGCACTGAGTACAAGGGCGCTACCCACAAGGATTCTAAGGGTAGGCTTATGTCTGGTAAGACCCACACTGCCAGCAGCCAGTATCTATTTCACAAAGCTGACCTTCCCAAGAAAAAATAAATTGTAATATCGTAAAGGAGATAGGATATGATGAAGAATACGAAGGCCAAGCCAACCAAATCAAAGGGCAAGAAGAAGAAGTCTAATGGAAGCTCAAAAGGAAATACTTACTCAGGATATTAGCGAAGTTAGTTGCGAAGACGGCAACGAAAACAAGCTAGAGATAAAGCGAGGAAGGGGCAGGCCGAGGAAAAAAGATCGGCTTATGACCCGAGAGCAATGGGAAGAGCAGAAGAAACAAGTTTCTGGTCGACCAAAGGGTATGCGTACTGCCATTAAGAAGCTGGAAGAGCGGCTTCTACTTGCCAACAAGATAGACCTTGTAATCGATGCTATAGTAAGAGCGGCCTGCGATGATGAGAACAAGAACCAAGCTGCGGCTTGGAAGCTCATTATGGACAGGATGGCTCCCATGAGTCATTACGATAAGAACAAACTTGGCGACAGGCCAATGATTAATATCAATGTGACTACGGCAGGCGATACTACAATAAAGCAGGTCGGCGAAGTATACGAGCAAGACCCTGAATAACCTCTACCATGAGCATTCCTGATGGACTTGGATATATCGTTATTGCGTTGGCAACAAGATGTTTGGAATGATCCCACAAGATTCAAGGTTGTTGCGGCAGGTAGACGTACAGGCAAGTCCAGGCTAGCTGCCTATCTTTTATTGGTAAACGCCCTTCAGACAGACCGTGGGAACATATTCTATGTTGCCCCCACGCAAGGTCAGGCAAGGGATATTATGTGGAACACTCTTCTTGATTTAGGCCACGGCCTTATTGAGAGTTCCCATGTCAATAATCTACAGATCAAGCTGATTAATGGGATTATGATCTCCCTAAAGGGCGCGGATAGACCGGAAACCATGCGAGGCGTAAGCCTCAAATACTTGGTTCTGGATGAATATGCCGACATGAAGCCTGATGTATGGGAGTCAATCTTGCGTCCAGCCTTGGCTGACCTCAAGGGAAGTGCTTTGTTTATTGGCACTCCAATGGGCAGAAATCATTTCTATGAACTTTACAAGTCAGCAGAGCTAGGTCTTGATCCTGACTATAAATCATGGCATTACACTAGCTATGACAACCCAATACTAGACAAAGAAGAGGTTGATAAAGCCAAGAGGTCTATGAGTTCCTATGCTTTTAGGCAGGAATTCTTGGCATCTTTTGAGGCCAAAGGCTCTGAAATGTTCAAAGAGAGCTGGATTAAATTCTCAGAAGAAGAGCCTGTTGGGGAATATCATGTTGCCATTGACCTGGCTGGCTTTGAAGAGGTTGGCAAGAAGGTAAAGTCCAAGAAACTTGATAATACAGCTATAGCTGTGGTAAAAGTCGGCCCTGACGGCTGGTGGGTTAAAGATATAATAGTTGGCAGGTGGACTCTTGATGAGACTGCCAACAAGATTTTCCAGATTGTGCGTGATTATGAGCCTGTTTCAGTGGGAATAGAGAGGGGAATTGCCAAACAGGCAGTAATGTCTCCTCTTACAGACTTAATGAAAAAGAGTGGCAGGTTCTTTAGAGTAGAAGAACTAACTCACGGCAATAAAAAGAAAACAGATCGAGTTATGTGGGCATTGCAAGGCCGTTTTGAGAATGGCCTTATCTCCTTGAATAAGGGAGAGTGGAATATGCAGTTCATGGATGAGCTTTTCCAGTTCCCAGATGTCTTGACCCACGATGATATGATTGACGCGCTGGCATATATTGACCAGTTGGCTAAAGTATCTTATTCCTCTGAGTATGAGGAAGATGATTTTGTTGCACTAGACTCTGTTTCTGGATATTAAATATGCTTGATTCTAATGAAGAAACAATATCCCAGACCCAAACAATCGATGGTTGGGTTATGGACAAGTGCAGAACATGGCGCAATCACTTCGAGAACAACTACGAAGATCGATTTGATGAGTACAACCGTCTTTGGCGTGGAATCCATGCTGAAGAAGATAAAACCCGTGAATCTGAACGATCCAAGATTATTTCCCCAGCCCTTCAGCAGGCAGTCGAGTCATCTGTAGCGGAAATAGAAGAGGCAACATTTGGTAGAGGGCGTTTCTTTGACATAAGAGATGACCTTCAAGACACAGATTCCTCTGATATTGAGTATCTAAGAGACCAGTTATATAGAGACCTCCAAAGAAACAAGGTTCGCAAGGCTGTAGCTGAGTGCTTGATTAATGCGGCAGTCTACGGCACTGGTATTGCAGAGATAGTGATCGAGCAAGAAAAGGAAATGAAGCCTGCAAGGCAGGATATGATGGGCGGGCAGCTTCAAGCCGTTGGTGTCACTATCGCAGACAGGACTGTTTGCAAACTCAGGCCAATCCTTCCTCAGAATTTTCTTGTTGACCCTATTTGTACCTCTATTGATGACTCTATTGGGGTTATTATTGACGAGTTTTGTTCACCCCACGAGATTGAATTACTTCAAGAGTCAGGCGTATATCGAGATGTTCCTTTCAATATCGCATACCCAGACATGAGTTTGGATGTTGACCATGAGCTGATAGACCAGCCTGACGACAAAGTGCGAAGAACCAAATACTTTGGCTTGGTTCCAAGAGAATTGCTTGAGAACTACCAAGACTACGAAGCTGATGATGACGATGACTCATACTATGTTGAGGCAATCATCGTTATTATTAATGGCGAGATAGTTGTTAAGGCAGAAAAAAACCCTTACATGATGAATGATAGACCTGTTATTGCCTTCCCTTGGGATATAGTCCCCGGAAGGTTCTGGGGTCGAGGTGTATGCGAAAAGGGTTATAACTCTCAAAAAGCTCTAGATGCAGAGCTTAGAGCGCGTATAGACGCTCTTGCTCTTACGATTCATCCCATGATTGCAATGGACGCATCTAGAATGCCTAGAGGAGCACGGCCAGAGGTGCGCCCAGGCAAGATTATTATGACCAATGGCAACCCAGGGGAGATTCTTCAGCCGTTTAATTTTGGTCAAGTTTCTCAGATTACATTTGCCCAAGCTGGCGAGCTTCAGAGAATGGTTCAGACAGCCACTGGCGCTATTGATTCTGCTGGTATTCCAGGCTCTATTAATGGTGAATCTACTGCTGCTGGCATTTCCATGTCTCTTGGCGCAATTATCAAGCGGCATAAGCGCACACTCATCAACTTCCAAGATTCATTTTTGATCCCAATGATCGAGAAAATCTCATGGCGTTATATGCAGTTTGAGCCAGAGATTTACCCAGTGGCAGATTACAAGTTCAACATTACTTCATCTCTCGGTATCATTGCCAGAGAGTACGAGGTTACTCAGCTTGTTCAACTGCTTCAGACTATGCCTCAGACATCTCCTGCTTATATGTCTCTGATTGAAGCAGCCATTGATAGCATGAACCTCTCTAATAGGGAGGAGTTGATTAAGATGCTTAAAGAGGCTGGTCAGGTTAGCCCAGAACAGCAGCAGGCGCAGCAGGCTCAACAAGAAGCCGCAATGAAACTTCAGATGGACTTCCAGCAGTCTCAGACAAACGCCCTTAACGGCCAAGCTAAAGAGTCAGAGGCTCGCGCTATCAAGATGATGGCTGAAGTAAAGGCAATCCCAGTAGAGCTTGAGACAGCCCAAATCAAAGCTATTACAAGCAACTTGGCTGTTGGGTCTGAAGATGACAAGGAATTTGAAAGACGCTTGAAGGTTGCAGACAGGGTAATGAATGAGAAGAAGATAAATCTTGCTATAGCCAAGGAGTTAATGTGATAACACCACAGGATTTAAGGGAAGTAGTAGCACAGATAAATGGCATAATGAAGAACTTAGAAGAGCGCATTTCCAAACTAGAAAAAGCACAAGAAGAAAAGCGCGAAATTCTCAAAAGGAATTCTAAGTGATCACGGATCAAGAATATTTTGACGCTATGGATGAGATGTTTGCATCCGATGGCTGGAAGTTTTTAATAGGCGAGCTTAAAGAGAATGCTCGAAACATAAATTCTGTTGAGGCAACAAAGGATGTGGATGACCTGTTCTTTCGCAAAGGGCAGTTAAACACCCTGTCTTTTATCCTCAATCTTGAATCTACCATAGACCATAGCAGAAAAGAGATAAACAATGAGAGTCTTTGATTATCAATGTAAAAATGCTCATGTATTTGAGTGCTTTGTCAGAGATGATTCAGAGCATTATTGCCCTCACTGCAATGAGATTGGTAGCCGTATGATCTCTGCCCCACGAGTGTATTTAGACCCGACATCTGGTCACTTCCCAGGTGCTACGATGAAGTGGTTGAACTCAAGAGACAAGCAGATCGCAAAAGAACTTAAGGCAAACCAAGATTAGTCCGTTGTCACTGCTGCGAAACAGTGACGCGGGTAGCTAGATTGGTCTTATGAGGCTTAATGATGGCAGAACTAATTGATAGCGTAGAACAAAATGAAGATGATTTTTCCGTCCTTGAAGAATCTACCGACCAAGAGGCTCAGGTAGAGGAAGAAAGACAACCGGAAGTACCTGAAAAGTACCGCAACAAGTCTATTCAAGACCTAGTAAAGATGCACCAAGAGGCTGAGTCGCGCCTTGGTCAGCAAGGGTCGGAGGTAGGCGAACTGCGTAAGGTCGTAGACCAATTCATTCTCTCGCGATCAAACGAAAAAAAGGCTGAACCCGCAGAGGAAGTTGACTTTTTTTCTGACCCTGATAAGGCCGTAGACAAGCGTATTTCTTCTCACCCTGCAATCAAGCAGGTTCAAGAGTTAAATGCTAGAATACGGAGTGAACAGGCAAAGAGTGTGTTGATGTCAAAGCATCCCGATGCAGCCGACATTGCTGGTGATCCTGCATTTGTAGAATGGGTTCAGGCAAGTAAATGGCGAAAAGAGTTGTATTCACGAGCAGATAGTCAATTTGACGCAGATGCAGCAGATGAGTTGTTCTCCCAGTGGAAATCAACTAAGAGCGCATCAGCAAGTTTGCTAGACGCAGAGAAGGCATCTCGAAAGGAAACTTTGAAGAAGGCATCAACTGGATCGTCAAAGGGAAGTTCTGAGCCGAAAGGCAAAGTCTTTTACCGTAGGCGGGACATTATTGAACTCATGCAAACCAATCCAGAACGATACCATGCTATGGAGCCTGAAATAAGGCAGGCTTATGCAGAGGGTAGAGTTCGCTAAATAGAGGTTATATATCATGGCTGGCGAAACTTCAGGCGCGTTCTTCACGGCGAACGCAGTAGTAGATAAAACAGCGGCAGATAAGTTTATTCCAGAGATTTGGTCTGACGAGGTGATTGCCGCCTATCAGAAGTCTCTTAAGATGGCTCCGCTTGTCAAGAAGATGAACTTCAAAGGCAAGAAGGGTGATGTTATCCATCTGCCCAAGCCGGTTCGTGGCTCTGCATTTGCCAAGGCAGAAGCAACAGCGGTAACGATTCAAGCAAACCTTGAGTCTGAAACCACTCTGACAATCAACCGTCACTTTGAATATTCTCGTTTGATTGAGGATATTGTTAACGTCCAGGCTCTGGCATCTCTGCGTCAGTTCTACACAGAAGATGCTGGTTATGCGCTTGCTCGTCAGATTGACAACGATTTGTTCCGAGCAGGTACTGCATTCGGTAATGGTACACTTGACCTGACTGTCCCCGTATCAGGAACTTGTACTGGTACTGCTTGGGTTAACAGCAACTCTTACTACATCGACTCTTCTACCGGATTGACTCCGTATGCAGTTGATACAGTAGTTACAGGTGATGTGTTCACAGATGCTGGATTTCGTGCGTTGATTAAGAAAATGGATGACGCAGATGTCCCAATGACTGATCGTTACTTCGTGATTCCCCCTGCATTGCGCTCTGCAATCATGGGCGTTGATCGCTATGTATCAAGCGATTTCAGCGATTCACGCGGTGTACAGTCAGGTCTTATTGGTAGCGTATACGGCATTCAGATTTATGTGTCCTCCAATTGCCCGCTGATTGAGGATTCTGTTTCTAACACTGCCGGTACTATCGATGTTCGTGGCGCTTTCTTCTTCCACAAGGATGCACTTGTTCTTGGCGAGCAGATGAGCGTTCGTTCACAGACTCAGTACAAGCAAGAGTACCTGTCTACCCTGTACACTGCCGATACTCTGTATGGTGTTCAGGCTCACCGCCCAGAAGCAGGATTCATTCTTGCTGTTCTTGATGCGTAAGTAACAAACAAGGGGAGGGGTAATACCCTCCCTTTGTTTTCCCTCATTAACTTATAGGGCTGCCAGATGAGCAATTATACAAAGACCACAAATTTTACAGCTAAAGACACTTTAGTATCTGGTAATCCATTGAAGGTTGTTAAAGGCGCAGAGATTGATGCCGAGTTCACTGCAATTCAAACAGCGGTTAATTCTAAATCTGATGCAGCCTCTCCATCATTTACTGGCACACTATCCTTGAATGGTGTGGCTATTACATCAACAGCCGCAGAATTAAATATTCTCGACGGTGTAACAGCCTCAACAGCAGAGCTAAATATCCTTGACGGCGTTACTGCAACGACAGCAGAAATTAACCTTCTTGATGGCGTTACCGCTAGCACAGCGGAGCTAAATATTCTTGATGGAGTAACTGCATCAACAGCAGAAATTAATATCCTTGATGGTCTTACATCGACAACAGCGGAACTAAATATTCTTGACGGGGTAACGGCCTCAACAGCGGAACTTAATACCCTGGATGGGATTACTGCTACAGTTACAGAATTGAATTATACGGATGGCGTTACAAGCTCAATCCAAGTACAGCTAGACAGCAAAGCCCCTTTGAATTCTCCAGTTCTTGTTACCCCTAATTTGGGGACTCCATCAGCAGCCACATTAACTAACGCCACTGGACTTCCAATTGATGCTGGTACTACTGGAACTCTTCCTACTACCCGTGGCGGCACTGGGGTTACTAGTGCTAGTAACGGTCAACTTTTAATAGGTAATGGCTCAGGCTTTAGCGCAGCGACTTTGACAGCAGGCTCTGGAGTTACCATAACAAATGGCTCAGGCTCTATCCAAGTTGCTTTTTCAGGCCCAGGCACTGGCTCCGTAACAAGTGTTGATGTATCTGGCGGGACTACAGGGTTAACAACATCTGGTGGCCCGATAACATCCAGCGGTTCAATTACACTTGCAGGAACTTTGGCTGTATCCAATGGAGGCACTGGTCTTACTGCGCTTGGATTGGCAAACCAAGTTTTGAAAGTGAATTCTGGGGCAACAGCTCTTGAGTATGGAACAGTTGCTAGTTTCTCCGAAGCACAAGCATATTTTTTTGCAGGTTTTTGAGGATTAAAAAATGGCTACAGGAACACTTGGGCAGGTATCTCTGGCGGCAAACACAAATACAACTGTGTATACAGTTCCTGCTGCTACAACGGCGACAGTTAATATATCTCTTACCAATACCAACAACGCAACTCCGGTAGCTATTGAATTGGCGGTGGCTGCAACTGGAACTCCGGCAGCAAACGAATACTTGGTGAAAGGCATTGTCCTAGAGCCTAACGCATCGTTTGAGCAGACGGGTGTTGTAATTTCAACTGGGAAACTAGTGGTATCTAAATCCACTGGCGCTAACGTATCAGTCAACGTATACGGATATGAGGTCTAAACATGGGACAGCAAATCGTTACTTCTAGTTCTGACAGTATTGTTTCATTGCCTGTTACGGCAGACGTAGTTGCTGGCGACTATTTTTATGAGTGGGGCAACGGCAGTTCTGGCTGGCCTAAACCTGCGACCGTTTCGTTTGGGCAGACCAGAGTTGTGGCCGGAGCTAATAGGACTTTTGAGGCGGGCACTACTTCATCAAGAGCTTGCAGTAATGGCCCGCTTACAGATACAACCGTTTATACCGGATCAACAATTACTGCTAATACCATTACTACTGCTTCGTCATCCTTACAGGCATTTGCCGGGTTTCAAGCAAAAGTAGCAGCTCTTACGAACGGAAATTTTGTAAGTGTATATATGAGTGCAGCAAACACTCTAAGTGCCAAAGTATTTAACGCATCAGGAACTCAAGTTGGCTCCACAGCAACATTGTCAACAACTGTTTCATCAGCATCAGCTAGTTATTTTGGTGGGCTTGGAACTTTTGCTGTGGCCGGACTTTCCACCGGGGGTTACGTTGTAATATTCAAGCATCAAACGCTAAATTATATACATATAGTTACCGTAAGCTCTGCTGGCGCTGTATCCGCTGCTGTTGCAATAAATTCGTCTTTCCGAGACACAGCTTGTACACCTATGTCTATAGCTGCGGATAATCTTGGCGGTTATTTGATTGCGTATGCTAGAGGAGCCACAGACGTTTCTTCCGTTTACTATAACTCTACAAACACGTTTGTTAATGGCTCAAGCAATGTTGTAACTCCTAACAACTATTTTAATGGCGGCGCTTCCAATCTATTTCCTGTTGCTTTTGTGTTAAACAATGGTTGCATGGGCGTAGTCACTAATCTGTATGGTCTAGATGCTTGTACTAGTCAGATGGGCAATATGGTGATAGCAACAAGTTTGAGTGCAAGTGGGACTTATAGCACTAGAGCATCTATTCAGGGCCAGAGCTACAACGTAGCTGGTATTTATGGTTGCGATGTTGCGCCTTCATCAGTAACAACGTCACAAGCAATGCTTCTTACCTGCACCGATCAGACAAACACAATCCGTCCAGTAGTATTTAGCATTACTAGCGCCGGAGGCAGTGTAAGCGTAGTAAATACAGGTTCTATAACTGCATCTCTCCTCTCGCAAAAGCCAGCAATTATTGCAAATAGTGACGGCACTTTTACTGCTATGTGGAAAGACTCTGCCAGTGTTACAAAAAGGCAAGACATTTCTGCATCAGCAGTAAATATAGGAACGGCTGTTACGATAGACAGCACCACAACATTAAATTATATTTCTGCCTGTCCCCTTCCGTACAAGGCCGCAGTTGCTCTGACTCCGACTGCCACTAACTTTCCTAGTCAGTTTATTATGCAGACTGAATCACTAACGAATGGGCAGACGTTTACCAGCACTACCCCTTATACCCCGATTTCTGGGTATTACCTAAAGGGGATTGCGCTAGAGACTGTTTCGGCTGGCGGTGTTTGTAAGGTGGGAGTTAAAGGGCAGTTTGCTCTTGGTGCTGGTTATATTCCGTGGACAGCATCATTTGATTATGTTGGCACTGCAAGATCTGGCGTTAATATCATCAAAGGAAATTCAGGAAGCGTTACCACTACTAACGTCACATTGAAGGGGCTTAAATAATGGCAACTAATAATCCAGTTACAGGTCAATTTGGTACTGGCAACGTACAGTTCTTTGGAGGAATTGTAGGGACTGCTTCAGTTGCCTCTACCTTTATTGTTCCGCAGGGAGTTTCGTCTGTCAGGGTTCGTGTGTGGGGAGCAGGTTCTAGCGGAGGTGGTGCTGGCGGTTTCGCCATGAAAACAATCTACGGTTTAGTTCCTGGTGCTTCAGTCGTAGTTACTCCTGGTGCGTCAAACACCGCAAGCACAACCAGCTTTGCCTCATCGTTTGGGTCGTATGTCAGTGCAAATGGGGCTGTAAATCTTACTGGTGCTACAGGTGTTGGTGGAGATATAAACTACACTGGCGGCACGGGTATCGCTAATTACGGCGCTGGCGCTCCTAGCATTTATGGAAACGGCACCAGTGCTGACACGGCTAGTAGCGTAGGAGCTTCAGGATTTTCTGGAGCAGGCGGTAACACTTCTGGAGGAAATGGCCTGTTTGGGATTGGTGGATTCACTATAGCTTCAACCGGGGCTGCGATGCCAACGTCTGGACTAGACCCAAACACCTTAAATCTTGATGCGATTGGCACTGGAGGCGGTGGTTTCAGCGGCGTATCAGGGGTGAACGGTGGCGGCGGTGCTAATAACGGCCACGGCGGGTTCCCTGCTGGTGGTGGGGGAACCAACACTAATTCTAGGGGCGGCGCTGGTCTTGTAATAGTGGAGTGGTAAACATGAGATACGCAAGAGCAAGAGAAGATGTGATTGTAGAGATTTACGAATCTCCCGGGATGTCTACGATAGACGAGTGTTTTCATCGTTCAATTGCCTGTGAGTTTTTTGAGGTTGTTGGGGATATTCAGGTGGGCTGGACAAGGGACGAAAATGGCGAGTGGGTAGCGCCGCCGGTTCCAGCGCAGGAGCCTCCGGTTGTTCAGCAGTAATTCGATTAAAAGCGGAAGAGTTCAACTGAACTCTTTTGTCTATCAGTCTCAAGATGTTCTCCCCATGCACAATCATGAGAATGGCGGGGCGCATCTTACTGTTGTCACTAAAGGCTCTTTCAGGGTCACAGGTGCTGGATGGGAAATTATAATGACTGCTGGCGATATTGTTGACTGGCCGCCAGAACAGTATCACGAATTTACAGCACTTGAAGACGACTCAAAGCTGATAAACATTCTGAAGTAGAGGCCACAATGGACTACCAAGTTCTCTTTAATGTCGCGGTGACCGCCGCTGCTTTCTTCGGCGGCTGGATTCTCTCTCGCATCTACTCTGCGATTGACCGGCTGGACGACGATGTGCGTGATCTGCCTAAGGTCTACGTCTCAAAAGATGATTACCGCGAAGACCTAAGAGAGATAAAAGACCTGCTTGGTGCGATCTTTAAGCGACTTGATAACAAGGCTGACAAGTAATCACGTTACCTAGTTGTAGAGGTGTTAAATGCTCGATCCGGTCTCGGCTATGGCAATCGCCACCTCGGCCTACAACGTGCTCAAGAAGGGCATCGAGGTAGGGCGCGAGCTTGAGGACATGGGCGGGCAACTGGGCACTTGGTTTGGCGCAATCGCTGACGTAAAGGCTGCTGACGAAGAAGCTGCTGATCCGCCTCTGTTCAGGAAGATGTTTGCCAAGTCCTCGGTTGAGCAGGAAGCAATTGAAAACCTCATGCGGCGAAAGAAGATCGAGCAGCAAGAGCGTGAACTGCGCGAGATGATTGTGTACCGATTTGGGGTTGATGCTTATCGAGACATGATTAAAGACCGAAACACTATTCGTGACGCACGAAAAAGAGCAGTCGATGCTCGTGCCAGAAGAATCAAGAAACTTGTATTGAATGCCGTTGCCATTGCGCTCATCGCGCTGATTGTGGCGATTCCGATTGTCGCAGCAATAATCATCATGAGGATGTGACTATGTTGAGTTTGGTTTCCAGTCTGCTCGGCTTTGCCTCTGGCGGCTTGCCTAAGGTCTTAGACTACTTTCAAGACCGTGGTGACAAGAAGCACGAACTGGCGTTGATGGCTGCACAGCGTGAGCGAGAGATTGCCCTAGCTAGAGAAGGGTTTATCGCACAGGCCAAGATCGAGGAGATTAAGACCGCTCAGGTCGCGCTACAGACTGAGCAGATTGCGATGCAGACTCAAGCCCAGGAAAAAATTGCAATGTGGAAACACGACATGAAGATCGGTGAAGGCGCGTCACCGTGGGTTATCAATCTGAGAGGTTCTGTTCGCCCCGTGGTCACTTACCTGTTTGTCATGCTGCTCATCATCGTTGATGTCGCCGGTATCTGGTACGCCTATTCAACTGGCGTTGCTTTCGCAGAAGCGATGGACATGGTTTTCTCGGACGACGAGATGGCGATCCTAGCTGCAATTATCAGCTTTTGGTTTGGGTCGCAGGCTTTCAACAAGAAATGAAAACGCCAGACGAAGGCATAGACCTTATCAAGGCTTTCGAGGGCTGCCACAATCGGCCTTACCTTTGCCCAGCAAAGTTGTGGACTGTCGGCTATGGTCATGTCCTTTACCCCGAGCAGGCTAGGCTTAAAGCTGATGAACGAGCCTCTTATCCACTTAACCCAGAACACAATAGGGTGTGGGATGCTGACGAAATTGATGCGCTTCTTGCGGAGGATTTACATCGCTTTGAGGCGGGGGTACTACGACTATGTCCTGCTGCTGCTGATAGCGACCGCCATTTTTCAGCGTTGGTCAGCTTTGCGTTCAATGTGGGGCTAGGCAACTTGCAAGCATCCACGCTTAGAATGAAGTACAATCGGCTCGACTACGATGGCGCAGCAGACGAGTTTCTGAAGTGGCGCAAATCAAATGGCGTAGTCCTTAAAGGGCTAGAACGCAGGCGTGAAGCAGAAAGAGCACTCTTTTTATCGTAGGGTAAAAATATGTCTATTCCTCAAGATCAGTTGGCTCAAGCATTTTCTGAATGGTCTGAGGCTAATCCTAATGCTACTGACGCCGATATAGCTCAAGCAATGCAGCAGGCAGGGGTTAACCCGCTAGAGCTTGCATTAGCCCTTGGATTAGACCCTAATCAAGCCATTAATAGATACAATCAAGCTATTCAGCAGAACCCGCTATCTAATCCACTTACGTCTAGCCAAAGCTCTACTAGCAATCCTTTGCTATCTGTTGGAGCTAATACTGTTGCAACAAGTCTTTTTAATCCAGAATCCCTAACATCTACGGTTCAAAGCAGGCTTGTTCCTGGTGCTCTTAGTGGGGTTATGAACTTTGCGGCAGCAGACGATGTTTCTGGGCGAAAGAACGCTGCGCTTAACACTTTAGTAAGTGTTATTGGTGGGCCTGCTGGAACATTATTTAAAGCCTTTCTTGACCAGTTTGGGTTCTTTAAGGGAGGTGGCCCAAAGGCTGTAAAGCTTACTCCTGAGGAGCAAGTTGAAGCAGCATATAAACTCTTTCAGAACCAACTACAGTCTGCTGAAGGCGAGACTGAGGGTAAAGATGCAAGGCTGATTGGGCTAATCAATGAGGCAGATAAACTTGGCCTTGATACAACAGACATGAGAAATCGTTTGAAGACCCAGTTTGGCATAGACACTGTCCCTGGAGACCTGCCAGAGGGATACGTCAAAGACTCTCAGGGGTTTTTAAGAGATGTAGCTACAGAAGGATATTGGCTTCTTGATAAAGATGGCACTCCATTTAAGACTACTCCTCCGTTGGTAAATGTTCCAATGCCACGAACATCTGGTGCTGCACAATCTTCAGCATCTGGTGCTACACAATCTTCTGCATCTACTTCTGCGTCAAGCTCAAGCTCTACAGCAGGCTCTACAGCAGGCTCTACAGAAGTTTCTCCTTCTATTGGTGAGTGGGTATACGATTCAGAATCTGGATTGTTCAGGCAGGTTGGAGGTATTGAGACTATTCAGCCTATACCTGGAGACTATAAAGACGGCCAAGTTCTTAGCGGAACAGAAATGCAAGGAAAGTTTGGAGAGTGGGGTAGAACATCAACAAAGAATACTCAGGCCACTCCTACGCCTTGGGCATATATATTCCAGAATGATGGTGTTAAGGGCGTTCTTGATGTAATGAGGCTTCTTAACAAGACCAAGGAACAAGTTGCTGAAGAGTCAGGTACTTCTATTAGTGACATTGATAAAGCTATTAGCGATTACAATGCTCAAGTTGCTGGGGCAGGACAAGTCGTAACCAATGGCAACGTAGGAGGCGCAGGAGGAGGTGCGGGTACAGGAGGAAACACAGGAGGAAACACAGGAGGTTTAGGCTCTACAGGCGGCACAGTCGCTACTGGGGCTACTGGCGCTCAGGGTGAAAGAGGTCTTCAGGGCGAACAAGGCTCTCAAGGAATACAAGGTATTGCTGGCGCAGCAGGTGCAACGGGAGCTACTGGTGCTACAGGTGCAACAGGAGCCACAGGGGCTTCAGGAAGAGATGGCAGAGATGGCAGAGATGGGGTAGTTGGGCTTATTACCAGTCTTGTTAACTCCACGCCTATTGCATCACAATTATTCAAGCCGGAGTTATTTAAAGCAGAAAACAAGGTCAGCGGACTATTTGATTTGGTAATGAGGACAAGAGCATGACCTATTTACAAATTGTAAATTCAGTCCTTAAAAGACTGAGAGAGGATGCAGTAGATACGGTGGAATTTAATGACTATTCCTCTTTGATTGGGGCTTTTGTCAATGATGCAAAGTCTCAAATTGAGACATCACATTCATGGTCTGCTCTTCGATCCACGAAGTTAATCAATACAACTTCAGGAATAAGCGAATACTCAGTGACTGGTAGCGGAAGCCATCCGATTATCAAAGCTATTGTCAATGATACGTCTAATTCAGATATTACTTTCAGGGATATGGACTTCTTTAATAGGGTCTATTACAGAGGCCAAATATTAACTGGCTCTCCATCTTATTTTACAAGGATTGGTGTTGATGGTAGTGGGGACATAAAGATTAAACTTTACCCACAACCTGATGCTGTATATGCCCTCAGAGTGGATGGAGTATATGCTCAAAATGATCTTAGTGCAGATGCTGATGTCCTGCTGATACCTTATAATCCGGTTGTGCAATTGGCTTATGCTATGGCATTGAGAGAGCGAGGAGAGAGCGGAGGTCAGTCAGCTCAAGAGCAGATGATCTACGCAGATAGAATTCTTTCTGATTACATCGCTATTGATGCCAACTACTTCCCCACTGAAACCGCGTATGTAGTTGTGTAGGAATTCTATGGCGCAGCAGATTCAGAACATAACGATTACGGCCCCGGGGTTTGCTGGAATAAATACCCAAGATGCGCCCCTATCACAAGACCCTAGCTTTTGTGCTATTGCCGATAACTGCGTAATAGACAAACAGGG
>Ga0222712_10004365_pt1 | contig 14832 bp, 15 predicted proteins | sample C33_657DmetaG_FD_165043 | JGI IMG/M metagenome (GOLD analysis project Ga0222712, IMG submission 165043) | Estuarine water microbial communities from San Francisco Bay, California, United States - C33_657D | ecosystem: Environmental > Aquatic > Marine > Unclassified | place: USA: California... | reverse complement strand
CGGCGGGGATGGAAAACTCCTTCCTCTCTATGGCCGCCGTGTGGCACCGCGAAGTGATTACTTCAACTATTATACAAGAACGGATACCTATAATCCTGTTGCTGTTCCGATACGCATTAAGAAACGAGATTGCCAGGATAGCATCGGCTGCCCTGAAGTCTTCAGCGGCGACGAGATTGATACGGTAACAGGGATGAAAGCAAAAGTCACCTTGTACGGATTTGATACTCCAAGATATGAGCCATAGAATAGTATGGCAACTCTAACGTTAGATACTTTTTCCCTCGACACGAAACCCCAATTCGCGGGAGCCCCTGTGGCAATACGACCCTTTTTGATCCAAGGGTCGCCTACAGGAATTTCTCCCGCCAATCCAACACGCCTAAATACAGTCTATACGACCAAGACGGAAACTCCCTCCTATTCCACGAATCCGGCAGAGTATACTTCCGTAATAAAAAATACGAAAAATATTATCCGAAACGATTATTGTATTGGAACGGAATTGGTGGATCTCGTGGATACCCAGACGCCTCGCTACGATTTCGCCTTTGCAGGAATTCATAAGAACGATCTGGGATTGATCGCCGCACATCCTGTTGTTGCCGTGCTGTCCCTGGTCTTTTCGAAAGCAAAACATGTCTACCATATTCAAATTCCTCTTTGCGTGGGCAAAGAAGCGAATCCCTTTTTACGGTGTTGGATGGATGCGACGGAAAGGGAGCCGTCGTATTCAATTAATCAACTCTTTACCTTTACAACACCCAAAGTGGAGTTTGACCGCTATACGTTTCAAATGAAATACAATCGAACCTCAACCACAATTGCCGCGCGAAATACGGGGATTGCATCCTTTTTAGGAAAGTATACTCTCTGCGTGGTGAAAACTCCCCAATACGTCTTGGGAGGTCATATACTAGACGATTTTGTAAAGAATGATTTTGCAACGGGGAATGATCTGTTTAATTTTGCCATGTACGATTTACTAGGAATTGCTAATCCTCTCTTTCCCTTGCAGCTCAGTTCGGATTTGTATATGCAGGGAAATATTGCGAGTACCTACCCCAAACCCACCTTTTACCAGATAACAACGACTGATATTACTCAGCAAAAGGAAGGATTTGGGAACCGCCTGTTAAACGATGTGAAATGTTACCCCATTGATTTAGCAAGCCAAGTTGATTCTGCAGGAGCAATTACGATCGATGAAGATAGCTTGAAACCCATTGATCCTCGGATAAATAAAGCGCCTGACAATCCAGACGTTCCCTTGGCTCCGCAGTCGACGTTTTCGTTTACATCCTTGTTTCTTGTCATTGGTATTGTGGTTGGATTCTTATTGATTTTTGCGGGGACTGCCTACTATATCTTGAAACCAACGGCAAAACCTGGAACGAGTCTTGCCATGGTTGGTGCTGCGGCTGCTATTGTGATAGTTACTCAAGCGTTGAAAAATATGTATTTTGTTACAGATCCTGCGATTCTTCAAGGTGTCTCAGATGCTATTCGTGGAGCTGCAAGTGCTCCTCCTCAACTAAATACTACATTTGCCACTGAAATTGCGGATGCAAAAGCGGCAGTTGAGGCAGCAGCGGCAGCACCTGCAGCTGCAGCAGCGGCATCCTCTTCCTCTTCAGGATCTTCACCTACTGTTGAGGCGCTTTTTAAAAGTATTACATCTGCGGCTCCACCTGCGGCTCCACCTGCGGCCGCAGCTGCAACTCCACCTGCACCTGCGGGAGCTCAATCGATTCTTGCCGCATTGATTCCCCTACTTGCTGAAAAAGATCCTGAGATAGTAGCTTCAACCCAAGCAGCAGATGCAAAGAATCCAGACATACATACCATTGCTATTGCAATAGCTCAGGGGTTAATTCGGCATCTGTATACAACGACGATTAGCAAAGATTTACTACATCAGTCCTTCTCTATTAATATGTATCTCGGTGTACTGAAGGCAGCTCAAGATGCAATGGTAACAGTCTAAATGGTTCCTATTCTATTCTAAAGGTAGCCTAGATGAAGCTAAGTCTTAGCTGGATACTCGTAGGTCTAATCATCCTCTACATAATCTTCTTTTCCATGTACGGCTACAGGGTCTATGAGGAGTTTCAAAGCATCACAGAAGGATATACAGATATGTCCGAAGTAAAATTAACGACGTGCCCGCCAACGCAAGGGAATGAAGCAGTGACAATGACATCCAAAGTTCCACCAGGAAGTACGGAGACGTATTGTTACGACGAAAATGTAAAAAAGTGTTCCTTGTCTGTGGCCAGTTCTTCCCCCGAATCGTGCAGCCACTATTATACTCTTCTCTTACGGGCAAAAGGGCAAGTCTGTCCTAAGACTATGCCAAATTACTATCAGAATCTGCAGTTCGCAAATAATGTCGACTCCTCTACCCGTGGATGTACATCAGGAGCAAGAACAGCCGACGGTAAATCCCCGGCAAATCCCAGCGATCCCTATTGCAAGATTTACTCGACCCAAAAGGATGAGTTGGAACAACTTGACAGTTGTACCAATGTAAAACGCTTAGACTCTGCCCAATGTTTTCTCGCCACTCCAGCGAATACCAAGGTCTTGCAAAAGAATAGCAAAGGAAGTCCCTATGTGCAATGTACTCGGAATCAAGTCAATGTTATTGAAAGTAAAAAAAGCTATGATGCGAATGCATCGAAAATCGCTCAACAACAAGCTCAGTTAGTAAAGCAAAGGGCTGCTGTTGCAAAGGCAAGCAGCCAGGGATCCGTCACGGCGGGAAGTCCTGTGGTTTCCTTTTATGTAAAACTTGTCCAAAAACCATCGGCAGCTCCTCCACCAGCCCAGATTCCAGCCTTTTTACAACAGTTTTTTAGACAGCAGCAGGCACAAGCCCAGGGAGTTACTCTCAATATTTCGCAAATTGTGGTACGCGATGAAAATGGGAAGAATATTGCCCCTTCTGCTCAAGCAACATCATCGTCATCTTTTGGAGGATCAGCTCCCTCAACAGCAATTGATGGAACGGAAGAACCAAGAGCCTATCCAAATATTTTTCATTCGGCAGGAAATCCAAATGACTACTTACTCTTACAATTTCCTAGCAATGTGAAGATATCTTCCATTACCATCTATAATCGCTCGGATTGTTGCACCGATCGTATGACATCGTATAGACTTGAGATGAACGGCTTTCAATCCAATCTTAGCGCAGCCTTGGTACAGACCTTTACGTTTTTTGAACCAGAAATTAGAGCGAACATTGTGACTGAAAATATTTTCACTCCTGAAAACGTTACGTACACGTGCACAGAACTGGAAAGTTATAAATCCTGGATTCACTCGATTAAACTCCTCTACCCCGATCTGTATGCCACGTACAGCGGGAGTTTGGATTCCTCTGAAACGTGGTCTGATGACAAGAAAAATTCCTTTTGCAGTATTCTCGAACAAACCAAGATACGGAAAACAATGACGGATACACAGTTAAAGGCAGCAAAGGTCTTATAAGGTCTCACGCCTCGTTAAACGAATGGCGTAATTCCCCGATTAACCGTTCGAGGGTATATAGCATCTGGAGATCCTTCGGTTCTCGCACCCCATTGAGTTTCGCTGTAATCAGATGTTTAATATCATTCGCACTATACCCTAAAAATCTTTCTCGTGTATCACGTAAACACACGAGTAAGGTTAGTATGCTGTCATAGAGTGCATCTTCGGGTTTCTGAATCAGCTTATCCATCTAGATGAGCGCATCGACGCCACCTTAGACCGAAAGTTTCTTATCCATGTAAAACTGGGCAGACCGTGCTCCTGTGGGTGCAGCAGGAAGTCTTGGATTACTGTCTTGATAGACTTCTTCCTGAACAGCCAGTTCAGTATGGACGGGAGTATCGGCTTGAGGATTCAGTAAAAAGGGTTTTGAGGTAGGAAGTTTCGCGTTTGTGTGAATTCCAGTTATCTTCCTGTAATTTTGTTCAGAGATGAGGGATACCACAGCTAAGACAGCCAGAAGTCCACTGAGTTCTGAACAGTGGATGGAGTATAAGAGGAATAAGAGAAGACTCAGTCTTACCATCGGATTGGAAATGATGCTCAGTGATCCAAGCCATGGGGCGCTCAGAATGGCAACAAGGGATATTCCCATAGGTACACGGCTATCCATCTGTTTTACGGGGTTAAATTTGATCTTGCTCGCTTCCTAGGAAGCATGTCCACGATGTTAACTCGGAGAGGGTATGCCATTCCGAAACTGGGGTTGAGCCCTGAACACGAAAAGAAGATTTTGAAGGAGTTAAATGTTGCGCCAGTAATTCCAGGGCGGCGGTTTGCGAATCCCCAGACCTTTCGAATTTACGCTGAATCTCTTACCCAATATTTCCTCCCTCGGGTTTGGGCAACAGAAGTGTTTGGTCCTGCGACAAAATCGTTATTGACGGATGGCGATCCTTTGCGCGAAGATCTTCTCTTTACAGGAACACCGTATGAGTACCAGACGGCAATTGTCGATACGTTCCTTAAAGCTGGAAATGGATTGATTTGCGTTCCTTGCGGGAGAGGAAAGACATTCATGGCGATTCTTACGGCTCGAAAGTTGGGGCGCAAGTTTATGATCATTGTCGACAAGGAATTTCTCCTGGATCAATGGATGGGGGAGTTAAAGGCATTGATGCCTGGAATTCGCGTGGGGATTTTGCAGAAAGATATTAAGCAAATTGGCGAGGTGGAGCAAAAACCGATGACGATCGACGAACTCAAGGTGGCGCTGAAAGCGGCGGGTCTTCCTGTCTCAGGAACGAAAGCCGTTCTCCAGGAACGCTTGCGTGCGGCAGTTCCAGAAGAAAAGGTTTCCTACGATTGTTGCATTGCCATGATCCAAACCTTATCTCAACGCGAATTTTCTCCCGATGAATTCCAATCGTTCGGATTTACTATTTTCGACGAATGTCACCATTTGGGCGCGGAACATTTCTCGCGGGCATTAATCAAAGTTCAAACAAAATCGATGTTGGGATTAAGCGCCACGCCAACGCGAGACGATGGATTGACGCGAGTGTTTGAATGGTTTATTGGGAAACCGGTGTATTGGGAAAAGATCCGCGAAGCCGATCCAGATGTGATTGTGCAAAAGGTTGGGTTTTCAGTCGATGATCCTGAGTACAGTGAAGTGCCGGTAGATGCGCGGGGGGAACCTGTGCTTGCGCGCCTATTAACTCAGATTGTGACGAATGAGGCGAGGAATTGCGTGATTGATGGGATTATGAAAAAGGTTCTGGAGGAGCCGCTTCGGAAAATCCTCGTGTTGAGTGAACGAAAAGATCATTTGTATAGGATTTGTGCGAATCTTCCCGCTGGAACCACGTCGAGTTACTATATTGGAGGAATGGATAGCGAGGCGAGGCAGAGCGGGGCGGCGACGGCGCGGGTATTATTAGGCACGTATGCGATGGCATCGGAGGCGATGAATATTAAATCCTTGAACACAATGATCATGATCAGTCCGAGAAGGAAAATCGAGCAGAGCACTGGGCGTATTTTGCGAACACAGAAGAGTGTTCGCGAAATCCCGCCGTTAATTATTGATATGGTCGATAGCCATGGAGTGTATCAGGGACAGTGGATGAAGAGAAGGGTGTATTATAAGAAATGCGCCTATAAGATTCATGATGTGAATGGCGAGTATTCTCTTCCTGACCGGGAACCTGTTACAGAACCAGCAAAGGTAAAGGAAGAGATATCCACGCGCTACATGTTCGAGGATTAACGCCTAGTCTTCCTCTTGTTTGTCTTATTTGTCTTGTTAGCTCTCTTGTTCTTGTTCTTTTTGTTGGATCTCCTGTTCCTCCTGCCTCCACGCAGCAGTCCTCCAACCACGGGCACATTCAGCTGACCAGATGCCCCAGACGTATTTGCACAATTGCTGGTGTAAGATCCGTTTCCTCCCGCAAGGCCGCCCCCGTTAAAGCCATAGTGAGCTCCACCGCCACCCCCCTTTTGCAGACCTGGAAGACCACCGCCTGGAGGAAGATAGTGAGAGGCAGTACCGCTGCCACATCCTGTTACTGTCCAGGCCAGTCCGTTATTATTGGTGTGTGATGTTGGAGCAAATCCCCAAGATGCTGTACCGCCTCCACGGTGTGTACGCAGAGTCCTTCTGGTCTTCATCTACCTAGGCCAAAGAAACAATCTCATGTGAAGAGAATTCAGCATTCCATATTACTGTTACAGGAATCTTACTCGATGTCTTACTCGCCTCGAGCAAGGCGCGACTGAGGGCGAGTCCTTGAACCGCGGCAAATCCCTTGTTCTCCCCGTCGACAAATAAGAGATAGGTGTCTGGGAACTCCTTGGATGGGATCACATGGGCGCCCTTCGCAGGGGGTGCAGGCGCTGGCGCTAGGGCAGCAGCGGGCGCTGCAGCAGCCGGCTTACCCTTATGCAGAGTCTTCAATTTCACGAGTTGCGATGGTTCTCTCGTGGGTGGATAAGCCCTCTCCACAGGCGGCTTGGTATCCTTGTCGCGAATCTGAATGCGCACTCTCTTCTTATAGGTCTCGCCCTGGGCAATCATAATCATCGGAGTCCTCTCATTCCATTCGCTAGCAGACTCCAAGGGAGAATAGACTGCAGGCTCGATCGTCAATCCACCCTGTAACACAGAATCCGTAATATAGGAATTCCGATATAAGTCCAGGAGAAGTTCCCATCGCGCAGAAAATGGAGCCTCGATCCGCTTCCCTGCATACCGCACATCCTCTAACCGCAGAATTCCATCGCTCACTTGCAACGAAGCCAGTAAGATACTATTCTCCCATTCCTTCCCAACGCGCATCGGAATCTTATACGAAACTTTTCCCTGTTCGTCCATCCACACAATCGGAGAATTCGGCGCCATCACTAAAAATCCCCCCTTTCCACCGGGTAACCAATACCATGTCCCCTTCTGAAGAAGCTTGGATGCATGAGATAGATCAGCAAATTGACTCACCCGCACATCTCCTAAATGGCTCTCCACGAATCGTTGTGTCGCGTCGTGGAGAGCCGGTTCCGTTTTCATCAGTCGCACATTCAATGCACGTGGAGCACTTGATCGTATGCTTGGATCCATCTACATGAGAACGTGACGTCGCTTTAGACCTTGTCTCAAAATCCAGAGTACTTGACTGCAGCACTATCATCATTTGCACTAATACCTTCCATAAACTGTCCCCCATTTTGCACAAACTCGGGACCAAAGGTTTGCTCGGCCTTTTGCGTCGCCGCAGCGGAATAGCTGGCCACGCCTGAAGCAACTGCCGTTGCAGTTTCATCGTTTACGTAGCCGGGACTGTAGGAACGTTCAGGGTGACGTAGACGTTCGGGAATCTGGGCAGATTCGTAATTCGCCTCTTGACTGTCAAAGGGAACTTCGTCCTTTGATTGAATAGGCAGGGCACGCTCATGGTTACGATCCATTTCCATGGGCTTTTGGACAGCTGTTTCTAAGAGTTGGACAGGCTGGATGGGAGCGTGCACAAAGGTTTCAACCGCCTCAGCAGTTGATGTACGTAAGGCAAAGGATGGGTCGTACATGTACCAGCAATAGGCAAGATAGAGCAAAAGAACAATCGCAATCGACGCATAAAGTCTGGTACTCATCTGATTAAGATAACAATTAACCTACTGACAAATCGCGGTGTAACGCCGTGGAAGGAATCCAGTTTGCCAGCGGACTCAATTCCCAGAGTTGGGGAATGACTTCCATGGGTGGTTCGGATTCCTTTACAATGCTCCAGCGTAAGTCTGCGCGCAAGTGTTTTCCGTAGATTTCTCGAGGAATTGCGCATTCCTCAAGCCGTTCCAGAACTTCTTTCATGCGAGTCTGCTCCGCATTCAGAAATGTCCTGCTAATAACTCGATAGTGCCGTAGATCTCCTGAGGAATACAGTTCCCAGACTTTATTTCCTCCATCCCAGATACAAACAGGGGTTTCTTCTGCCTTTGCTGCAGCCTTTGCTTCTGCAGAAGCCGAAGTCCCCAGTGACCACGTTCGTTCCTCGTAGGTCATTATAGAAAAGTTGAACCATTCGTTTAAACAAACGCCCTGTCCATTCTCTATGCCGCCCTCTGATATTCAGGTTGTCCTTCTGGGTCAAACGGGAGATATTCGGCAAGGAAAAGTCAAGTCCATTCAAGCAGCGGACATGATGAAGGTGTTAAAGAGGAAGGAGTTGCCGTCTCTTCTCGGATCCTATCCCTGCAAGCAGAAGACTCTCTTCTTATTTGGCTACGTGGAGGGAGCAGATGCGATGGAAAATCAGCACCATCTGCCGCCTCCCCTGGAGGGAATGACCTTTTACGGGGATATTCTGGTTCTTGCTTCGGAGGAGCCGCAATCTTACACCTCGCCGATCCATTTGAAGATGGCGGAATATGAGACCTTGTATACGACTCTTCTGGAAGGCGATGCTGAGGGCGAAGAGGATGAGGAGTCTGATGCGAATGAGCTTCTGGAAGAGGTGGAGCAAGATGAGGATGAGATTGAGCAACGGGTGGAAGTGGAAGAGGAGGAAGAGGAACCGGAAGTGCTGCCAGAGGAGAAGCCCATTCGGGTGGCACGTGTGAGGAAGACGGCGGCACATGTTGCCCCAGCCGATCTATCCGAACTTGCCGCCGATAGTCCTCTTGATGCATCCCCTGCTCGTGTAAAGTTGGTCGAGGTCATTCGCAGTCGATTCGCAGAGAAACTCACGGAGGAAGAAGTGAGAACCCTGGAGACCTGCATCTTTCAGGCGTCCCTCAAGCTCGCCGAGGATGAGGATATTCGTAAGAACTGGTCATATCCTGCCTTTTGCGATGTCTATTCCGCCATTATGAGGCGGGTCGTGGGGAATTTGGATCCCACCAGCTATGTGAAGAACAATTCCCTCTGGATGCGCGTGGCGAATAAGGAAGTGAGTGTCGAGGAACTCACCTCCAAGAATTATTACGAACTCTTTCCTGAGAATTGGAAAACCTTGGTTGATTACCAGGCGAAGAAGGAGAGAATTCAATTGGAGGGAGACTTTTCTCGAGCCACGGACAAGTGGCTGTGTAATGGTTGTAAGATGAGGAAGTGTACCTATTACGAGCTTCAAACACGTTCTGCTGATGAGCCAATGACAATATTTATTCAATGCCTAAATTGTGGAAAGCGATGGACTCAATAATTCCCTGGCCGTACAATAGAATGTACGCGATGAAGAAGGTACCGAGCCGTCGCTCATATTCCGAAATATATAGGAGAGTAGATGAGCGACGGCTCGTACAAGACTCCAAGAAGAACCCGCCGTCAAAAGAGGAACCGTACAGGCGGGTTATCTTGCAAAGAATCGATATATCCTGTTTCAACGTATTCCTCTAAATGGATCGGAAAAGACTTTTATACATGGGTGAATAAAGAATGGATTTCCGACACGACTATTCCCCTGGTTGATAATGACTTTAGTGCAAGTGAAGAAATTGAAGACTGTATTGATGGTGAAATGACCTCTATTTTTCGCGAAGTGGCCGAGAAAAAGACGAAAACGGTCGAAGACCAGGCACTCTGTGATCTTCAGTCCTCTTTTTACGGAAGTGAATCACTGGCCTTTTTAAAGGAAACGTTGGAAAAAGTCTATTGTGTACAATCGGTTAGAGATGTGATGAAACACTTTGGTGTCTTAGCTAAGAATCGAATCAAGAGTCTTTTTAACCTAGAGTATATTGAACAAGAGAAACACCTGGAGCTTCTCCTGGTACCGAATATTCCTGCGATGGCGGAGAAATTATACAGCTCCGCAGACTTTATACAGCACTATAAAGACTATCTTCGGCGCATTGGGAAGGAGTTAGAGATTGAGCATCTTGACCGCTGTGTTTCCTTTGAGAAAACGTTAGTGCGCATGTTCGAAGATATGACGGATGATAAAGTCTCTTCGATTCGCGGATATGGATTCTCGAGGAAATTTAAACTCCCCTGGGATGCCTTTTTCGAGGCGATTGGACTTCGCGAGTGGAAAACGATGCAACTCTCCTATAAATATCCAAAGATGATCCGAAAACTGGCTACCCTCCTCCACCAAGTTCCTCTCTCGATGTGGAAAACGTATTTGTATAAGTGTTATACGACTCCCTTTATCAAATATTTAGGGAAACCCTTCGATGATCTCCACTTTTCCTTCTTTGGCACCTTTTTACAAGGACAAGAGAAACCCACTCCTAAACATGAGCTCTTCTTGAACTTTTCCTACGATATGATTCCTGATACGCTGTCGAGACGGTTCTGGGAACGCTGTGGAGACCAGAGTATTGTCGATGCGGTGGAAGAGATTGCGAATTCCATTCAACGCGCGGCAATTAAACGCATGCGAGAGAATTCGTGGTTAAGTACAAGTTCGAAAGTTGCGTCGATCGAGAAAATCCGGGCGATCACCTATAAAATTGGCCGTCCTGCGCGGTGGGAACCCGAACTCGATCTTCACCTCGATCCGAAGAATTTCCTGAAAAATCGGTTTCTCCTGGGAAGCCATGCGATCGATACCTTACTGGATCGCTTAGGAACGAAACACACGTATTGGGAAGAGGGACTCTTTCGGGTAAATGCGTATTATTATAGTGAATTTAACGAAATTATCTTTCCCTACGGAATTCTCTTTCCACCCTTTTACCGAAAAGGGGGAGATCCCGCATGGAATTACGGAGGAATCGGCGCGACGTTAGGGCACGAACTCTGCCACGCCTTTGACGATGATGGGAAAGATTATGATCAACATGGAAAAATTCGCCAGTGGTGGACGAAAAAGGATAGTCGGCGCTACGCAAAGAAAGCGAAAGCTCTGGAGAAAGTGTATAGCGCGGTGAAAATCCAAGGAAAACATTTGGATGGCGAGAATACCTTAAGTGAAAATATCGCGGATTTAGCGGGAATATCCATTTGCTTAGAAGCCTTGCGCGAGAATATGAAAAAGCGAGGAAGCACGAATATAAAGGAAGAGTACAGGACGTTTTTCATTTCCTATGCAACGTCTTGGAGAACCTTGTATAGAACAACTAAATTAAAACGATCCATTGCGACGGATGTCCACTCTCCCGCCTATGTTCGAGTGAACAATATCGTTTCTCAAGTGGACGAGTGGTACGAAGCGTTTGATATTGACGAGACGTCTCCACTCTATATTAAGCCTGAAGACAGAGTCGTGTTTTTTTAGGAGGCTAGTTAATCATCATGAGATCGGAGACTCTCCACATCTCATGTGATCCGTCGGGCATGGTGCGGCAGAGAATAAAGGGAATGCAGCGCTTCTCTAACTCCAGCTTGGCGATATCAAGAACATCCGTCATATGAGGAGGGACGGCCACGAAGGGACGCGCGCCCTGACTCAGCATATTCGCCCTCTTCCCCAGAATATGCGTCTTTTCATATTGGCTGAGAAAGGGCTGAGATCGGTGATTCGTATCTCCTTGTGCAGGGAAGGAAGTGAGTTGGAGTTTGGGCAGAATTGTTTCGGAATAGTGGATGGTACATTCGGGGTGATGCTTTCTTAGAGCGTCGAGGGGATCTTCCGCCTTTTGCACATCGATGCTAATTTCATCGATCCCTGCGTCAAGAGCATAATCATCCTGAAAGTCATCGTCGTCTTCCATTCTGGTAAGGACTTCTAGGAAAAACCTTTGAGCCTTTCACTTTTTAGGGAGCGGCTAAAAAGTTGATGTTCGCCTCCTGGCTTAAGAATAGTCCAACGTTATACTCAGATGGAAACGTCAACTGAACTGCTTACGGATGCGACGGGGAATGTGATTGAGGATACCGAGCTCAAGGTGTACACCACCTTCGAGGAGATGGATTTGGAGGAGAATCTTCTTCGCGGTGTCTTTGGCCACGGTTTTGAGAAGCCGAGTGCCATTCAAACCAAGGCTATTGTTCCCATTAAGGAGAAGCGCGATATTCTTGCCCAGGCACAGTCTGGTACAGGAAAGACCGGTGCGTTTCTTATTGGATCTCTTAGCCGCCTGGATGAGAGCTTGAAGAAGCCCCAGATTCTCATTCTCGTGCATGTACACGAGCTGGCAACGCAGATTGCAAAGGTTGCGGCGGCGATTGGTACAAATATGAAGTTAAATGTTCTGTGTGCAATTGGTGGAAATCCTCTTCGCGATGATATTCGTGAGATAGAGAATGGAGCACAGTTGATTGTTGGCACTCCAGGGAGAATCTTTGATCTCATGAATCGTAATGTGCTGGTGACAAATGATATTCGCGTGCTGATCATGGACGAGGCAGATCAGATGTTAAAGGATCTGTTTTACAAGCAGGTGATGTGCATTCTGGAGAAGGGCTTTCCTTCTCAGACCCAGGTTGCACTGTTTTCCGCCACGATGCCAGAGTCGGTGATTGCGGTGGCGAATAAGATTCTCCAGAATCCCGCGAGGATCTTGATTCCTCCAACGGCAGTTCGTCTGGAGGGCATCCAGCAGTTTTGTATTACCCTGGAACGCGAGGAGGATAAGTTCGAGTGTATTTGCGATCTCTACAAGAATCTAAATATCAGTCAGGCGGTTATCTTCTGCAACACGCGCAAGAGTGCAGAGACACTGGTGAGAAAGATGGCGGATGCAGGATATCCTATTACCTGCATTCACGGCGAGCTGACCAAGCCAGAGAGGGCACAGCGAATGAAGGCGTTTCTGAGCGGCGATTGCCGCGTGATTGTCAGCACGGATATGCTGTCTCGAGGCATTGATGTGCAGCAGATTAGTCTGGTGTTTAATTACGAGGTTCCTACTGATATGGAGAGTTACATTCACCGTATCGGTAGGGCGGGCAGGTTTGGCAGGAAGGGGACAACAATTAATATGGTGGTTCCTGCGGAGGAGGCAATGATGAAGGATATTTGCCAACTCTATAACATCAAGCAGGAGTTCCTTCCTGAGGATCTGAGTACACTGTCTCTGTAATCGTTCTCAGTCAGTTCAATCTGGTACTTGAATTAGCGCGTATGTGGGTTTTCCTGAAGGATCAAAATTCCCCTCAAGTCCAATAGGAATATCTAAGACAACTTCGAGAAGGTGTACTAATTTTTCTTCGACAAACTTCTTATTCGCATCTCGGGTTCCATACTGGTCTGGAAACGTAACATGGAAGGTGAAGGTATTGGTATATCCTCGGGGAGACTTTGTATCTGCTACGTGAAACCGCCGGATTTCGATGATTTTTTTGGTGAAGCAGATACAGAAATGAAGAGAATCTCCTATACTACAACACAGATCGATGAATTCCGTTTCTGTTCGATCGGAATCTACGACTCCGTGGATGACCATAGAGAAAGGTTTTGATGAACTTCGTCCAAACCTTTCAAATAAGGTATACATCCTTTGTTTCTTTCCTATATCTTTATGCGTTCGACATGCTCGCGTTCGACATGTTCACGGCTGGCATTCTCGCGTTCGACATGTTCACGGCTGGCATCCTCGCGTTCGACATGTTCACGGCTGGCATTCTCGTGTTCGACATGCTCGCGTTCGACATGCTCGCGTTCGACATGCTCGCGGCTGGCATGCTCGCATGAGACAACCGAATATCCGTGCGACAAACGGGACACTGTACATTCGTTTGAAACCATTGATCAATGCAGACGGTGTGATAGATGTGTTGACAATTTGTCAAGCGCCTGCAGGATTCTGTGGGAAGAATAGTATCTTGGCAGATTGTACATAGACCGTTTTGTCCTGTTACAATTCTTGTATTTGAAGAAATGACTTGCGGAGATGGACTCACAGGGACTGCATCCATAAAACTCCTGGGGATGGTGTAATAGGTATAGTCGGTATAGATAGGGGATGCTGGTATATCAAGCAATCCAGCCAGGAGCGTGGTTAGTGCTGCGGTTGTTCTGGCCTGCGTCTGCGCCTGGCTAGCCGCAGGTGTAGCCGCAGGTGTAGCCGCAGGTGTAGCCGCAGGTGTAGCCGCACCAAACCCCGCGAGGCGTGCACCAAAGTTAGGAAGATTGAAGCGAGAATTCATTTGACTGCGAAGATAACTAAACACTTGCAGAGGAGTTTGAAATCTCCCTGAATCGTATAAAAACGCGGGGAAATAATTGTGTAAATCGTCGAGTAATCCCACATTATATACATAGTCGTAGTTAGTATTTGACATGGTTTCTAATGCTTTCTGGTACGATGTCTTTATACGCTAGCCCGCGCGTAAAAAGTGAACGGCCTCCCCGCCTCCATCCAAGTCCCATGTCTGATTCTGTTTCTGCTACCGCTACCGCTGAGCCCATCAGTCTAACCAACGGTATCTGCGGTCTTACCAATATTGGCAACACCTGTTACGGAAACGCGGTCTTGCAGGCACTTCGTCATCATGTCGACCTCACTATATTCTTTATCCAGGACAAGCATGCGCCACTCCTGAAGACCCAGGATTCAAAGGATATGATTGAATCCTATGTGAACCTTCTCAAGCTAATGTGGACATCGACTGGCGGATCAGAGAAGACTCGGCCATTCTGGAATACGATGGTTCGTCTCGCGGTAAAAAAGTCGTATGACCACTTCCAGTATCCCCATCCCCATGACGCCCATGAATTTCTAGGATTTCTCCTGGATCAATTCCACGAAGGTCTTTCCCAGCCAGTAACCATGCACCTTCGCTCAACCTCCAAGGATACCGAGGTATCCTCCGCACTTTCCTTCTGGAAGAAGAGTTTCGAGAAGGGATATTCTCCTCTCGTGGAGCTGGCCTTTAGTTTGCGCAGAAAGTGTACACGCTGCGAGACCTGTAAGAGCGAATCCATTACCTGGGAGACCTTTAATATACTAGATGTTACCGTGCCGAGCAAGGGT
>Ga0222712_10004364_pt1 | contig 14833 bp, 18 predicted proteins | sample C33_657DmetaG_FD_165043 | JGI IMG/M metagenome (GOLD analysis project Ga0222712, IMG submission 165043) | Estuarine water microbial communities from San Francisco Bay, California, United States - C33_657D | ecosystem: Environmental > Aquatic > Marine > Unclassified | place: USA: California... | reverse complement strand
CTCGATTTCGCAGGACCAAACAATTCCATTCAATTAAATTCCACGCTCCCTGAGTACCTTACGAAGGAAATTGTCAATCAGGGATCTCGCAAGGTGTATGTCTCTGCAATTCTGAATGAAATTCGCAATTGGACGGCGGAGCAGAAAAAGCCGTATACAGATATGGCGCAATCTCTTCGGAAATCCTGCTCCCAGGAAGCAGTATCGCAGATTCTGAAAGAACATCGAGCAAAAAATATGCTGAAATGGTTTGATGTTCTTGCGTTGAATAACAAGGCAAAGGAGGCTCTGTCTCCCCAAGATTATCTGATATACTGCCTCTATACGCTGCAGCCCCCAGTGCGTGCAGACTACGCCAATATGAAGATCATAAAATATTACTCGAAGAAATACAGGGACGATACTACCCAAAACTACTGTCTGCTACACAAAGACGTTGGGAAATTCATCTTCAACGTCTATAAGACGGCAAAGCGATACGGCCAAGTCGTCGTTGATATAGATGACGATCTATTGAGACTGATACACAGTACGTTCACGGGCGCTTCCGTGTTGCTTCCAGGTATCAATACAAAGAACGCTCTTTCTAAACGGGTCATATCCATCTTTGAAACAATTGCCGGGAAGAAAATGGGGATCGGTCTACTGCGCCATTCATACATTACGTCATATCTGGCGACTACGCATCGGATCACCGATAAGGCTATACTTGCGTATTGTATGATGCACTCTTGGGTCCAGCAGGAGGCCTATCATATCATTTCAGATGATGAGTAAATTGGCTTTAGTATTTTGTCATATTTTGCAATAGGATCCCCCCCTGACACACTCCGCCCCATAGATGTCCACATACTTCTTGGTGACCTCGTCCTCTTTCTGTCTCGTGCAGCCGTCATAGAACACTTCCACTATTTTTATTGGCTTGTGCATCTTCGTCCATAGCGCTCCAACGCCGGAGAGATGCTGGGCGATTCGTAAATTAAGGTTAAAACTGATCCCAACGTAAAAACAATCGTCCTCCAATTCCAGGACGTAAATCATTGGTGCAACAAGAATCGGTTCCATTGCTAATTATCCCATAGGTAAATGCTTAGCCCATTCTTCCGTACTCATTTCCTGAATTGTCTGCCGTCTGATCTGTTCACCCAGAATAGCGTAGCACATCTTTACCACCTGCTTATAATTGTTCCAGACTTCTTCTTCCTCTGCCGGAGTGAATTCAATACTCTTGATGCGGCGCAATTCCTCCCTCAGCATCTCATACATCGTGACCGCCTTGTCCCTGTTGCGCTCGTCGACGGTCTTCATCACCAATTCCAAAATGTTCTGCAAGTTGCGAGAAATTACTTCCATTTATATAATAGGTGGTGAGAAATTTACTTTAGGGGTCGTGTTCCAAATCCCACTGCGCAACATCCTCATCGTTTGTGAATGCTTTGATAGTAGGCCATTCATCGCCATTACTGCCGAACATTTTTTCCAGTCTTTCAAGTATTTCATCTACCGATATTGGTGCATTGTGTTCTTTTATCCATGTCTTTATAATAACACGTAATCTGCGTGTTTTTATCGGATCTATGCGGCAATAAAGTTGCTCTTCGACAGTAACTGGTTCACGAATTCGGTCTCTAAAGAAACTAGAAAATATGTTGCGTATATTTCGTTCATCTGCTAATGGAGAGAAAGGAGGAGGAGGAGTGGACATCGCTATTCTTATAATTCGTCAAACAACTCTGCGTTCAAATTTACCTTAGGGGTTCTGTTCGGAAAGGAGTCGTTCAGCAATTTCAAGCCGCTCTTTTGCGTATTGTAATAGTGTTTCGCTCCTGTGTAATAGTGCGATAGTCTTGTTTATTGTGAGCGTCTGGAAGCCTATATTCCTGGTATGAATTTCTATCGCACTCTTCGCTTCCATAATTTCCTTGCAGAGATTGCTTTTTAAACGATTCTCTTTCGGCATTCTAATAATTAGTAGAACATCTGTTTGCTCAAATTTAGTTTTAGGGCTAATCTAAGGTAAAGTGAATTTAGAATTTACATTACCTCGAAGTCCGTTTTGGAAAGTGTTTTATACTTTGCTGAAATTACTTTGACCCCCCTCCGATTTTCATTTGAAAACGAAGGGGGGTCAAAATAATTTCTGGAGAATTCAAATTACTTTCCTAAAGCCAAATTTAGTTCTTCTGCAAACTCCAACCTCCGTTCTTCATCTAATAATTTCCAACGTGCTTTTTTCTCTTCTAATTTAGCATCAGCCTCTTGTTTCTTGAGTATGAGTGCCGCTATACGCTCATTGCTCTCTCTTTGAGCAGCCCGTTCTTGCTCCATTTTCATCTCAGCAATAGCGTTGGCTCTCTTTCTCCCCATTTCTTCATTTATTTTCTCGTCCAATGCCCGTCTTACCTCTGCAATTTCGTTTCCTAAAACTCCTATCAGTTCCTTATTTCTCAGATACACCTTTCCTGTAGGGTGAGAAAGGCTTTCCTGAATACTTTTGGTCTTGGCGATATACTCCTCAGTCTGGGAGTTGTATTTGGTATTCACAGCCTCTATATCTTGCGATGCCTTTTCATTACAGATGTTGATTTCTGTTTGTAGTTTCTCAATCATAGTCTGTTTGCACGCAATGAAAGTATCACGCTTTCGTTCAATCGCTGCAATTTCTTTATCCTTGCGCTCAGGAATCTTTTCAATTTCGGTGTTATAGTATCTGAACCCATTATCGGCTCTAAAATCAACATTATTGCGATGCGTCTCCTCCTCCGTCTCACAATACCGTCTCGCAGTCTCAGCCTTCTTCTCCAGCGCAACAATCCTGTCCATCATCATTCGTTCATAGCCGGACATTGTTTGTTTATACAGGTAGGGTAGATATTTCTTTAAGCAAAAAATGAATGGGGTATGGAATTTGCCGGAGAGATTAGCAGCGGGGCCCCTCTTCTTCGTCTTCTAAGGAATATCCCAAATGAGAACAATAAGTATGGAATGCTGCAAGACTCTTTTTGATGCTATTGTCTTTCTTGTATTCTAGGTTCATTATGAGCAAATCTTTTATCCAGTTTTCGTGTTCTACAATAGAGTGGAATGGCAGGTCCTTCCATATTCCGGGTGCGAACATAGTCCATTTAGCGAACTTTCTGATTCGTTGCTCTCGCCAACTTTCCTCTTCCTTCTCGATTTTCTTCTGGCGTGCTTTACACTTTCTACAGATCAGATTACCAGTACATGCTCGTCTGATGCCTACGTTACGTGGGAATTTCTTTTTACAAGTATCGCAGGAGACTTCACATTCTATATTCCATCGTTTGATGCATTCGCAGCCGATGATGGCTCTGTTTCCGTTGAGTATGTTTTCAATGAGAAAGAGGTTCTCTATGGGAGTGTCGCAGATACACTTTGTCACTTCAATCTTCTCGGGATTTCCGATATATTCCCATTCAGCCACGACGTGTTTATCACAGGCTTCGGGACAAACGGACATCTTTCGGAGTTCTATCATGAACTTTATGGCAGCACTTATAGGGTCGCCCATTTGGACTATGACTGTATAACAGTCCGTGTTCAAATTTTAGCAGCGGGTGCAGGAAATCTCTTCCAATGGTTTCGGGATAGGCTGTCCTTTCATCTCAATCACCAAGTAGCCATTTTGAATCGAATGCGACTGTATGACAACATCTTTGAAGTTATCGACTGGTATTTGGAGGACGACTGCTTGCCGATATGGATAGTACACCAAACGAGCAAGAAGTTTGTAAACGACGCATTGGAACATTCTATTTAAACTGTGGACAAAATGATTTTTCTGTAATTTCAGGAAGGTTGATGTGTTGCTTATCCGTTTTCCATATCAATACGGTAACTCGATTGTTATAGATATAGACAGTTCGCATATTACCACATGTTTCAGCAAGTTCTTCCAATGGGAATGTGAACGTGTGATGATAAGTCGATTCATGGTATTCCATTTGCCTTTGAATTATTTCTGACTTGATGACAGAACCGGGGTGGGATCTGAGAACGGGTGCTATAGTGCTGGGAGGCTTGTTCGAAAATTTGGGCATCTGTGTTTAAAGCAGATAATACCTTTAAACTTATGTGCTGGACTGGAGATGTCAAAACTATCCGCATTGATCGTTACAAGGATTGTGCGTCGGCCCGATATCGAGTTCGTGTGCATCGGGGTGGTCGTCCTCTATTATACCGTTATTACCCTGATTACAAAATGGCTCTGATTGCTGCACATGAGTTCGCAGCCAATTATGAAAAATTGACAGCACCTATAAGATACGATAAAAGAATAAAATGGACTATGACGTGAAAGAGGGCAAAATGGCTGTGCGACAACTGGAAGAAGCCATAGAATGGGGTCTTACACTTGTCGTTGTAGTGATAGCATTCTTTATGGGGGTGAAGTTGGTGGAGATCATTTATGGAAACTCATGAGCGTTTTCATGAACTGTGCTTGACGACGTGTTTCTTCGGGGAAATTGTGGGGATCATCAAGAACGACGCTCATGTACTGTTTGGCTGTATAGCCAGCCTTCTTGGCCTTTGCAGTGAAAGCACCTTTTTTGAATGTCGGAGATTTTGTCACATTTTGTATCCATGGATTGAGTGTCTTCAAACGTGCGTTTAGAATAAGAGGGGCTGTCATATCTACAAGAATGAGACAATAAATTTATTTTCATCTAATCTCGTAGGACTACGTTTATCAAAGAATTCCTTTCGGAATGCTAAGGCATCTTCAAGTGTGAGGAAGTACTTTTGACAGTAATCACCTTTTTTCTGGAATAGAAAGCGCCATCGTATAAGGCCGGAAGGGTGTACGTAACGATGAACGAAGCGTTCTCCAGAAAATGAATTTTCGGGACGATTGATTCTCATTCTACTTATTGATGCAGCATTTTTCGGATGGCGCTGAACGAGAAGGGTTCACGACCCTCAGTGGCTTTAACGTCCGGGACATGTGACTTCACCTTTTTGAGGGTTTTGCTTGGTGGGTCGGGCTGTGAGACAGGGGTAAGAGGCTTATCGTCCTTTTTGTTCTCGTTCAGAAGTTTTTTGATGGATTCTTTCTGGCCGGGATACTGTGCAGGGATGACTGTATTTCCTACGGCCTCGTTGACAATTTCGTCATTTACGTTGGCCTTCTTAGGCTTACCAGTGGATGACAGACCCTTTCTTTGTACTGCTGCGGGTACTTCTGCTGCGTCGGGAACAATATCCTTTTTGGAATCTACTTGTTTGCCTTCGCCGGGAAGATTGGGTACATCGATAGGCTTTGATTTTGTGACACCAGGATCGACAGGGGCGGCTGCAACGGCATTCACGGCATTACGTGGCGCACCATCTATCGGGGGAATAGCCTCATTAGCGGCCGGGGCGGCTGCCGGGTCTTTGAGTGCGCCATCATCTGTCTTAACTTTTTTGGCCCGAGCCTTGCGAGGTTTCGGATCGGGCTTTCCAGCAGCCTTTGCTTCGTCACGGGCGGCCTTCACACGTGCACGACCCTCTTTGAGACGTTGGAGCAGTTTGGACTTTGCTTCATCAGACATCGGAGCCATGTTTGTTATAATATAACAAGAGAAATTTATTTTAAGAGGCATAAGAATTCTCGTTTGCTCATGCCCTGTCTTAACTCCCCGCAAACCTTTTTATTTTTGAGGTCCATATATGACGGAGGGCTTTCAAAATACACTGGCTGAGAGTCTAAATGATCTTGATAGGCTTTGCGATTGGCCTCAATGGACAGCCATTCCTTTTTTGAGACTGCCATAGGTTTTGGCGTATCCATTTTGCGTTCACGAAACGGGGCCATCTCGATCGCCTCTTTGACACGGCCAAGAGGGTCTCTGGGAGTGACAGTATTCTCGTCGGCAAATACACGACCTGATTGCTTCATCATGGCGATAATGTCTTTGTGTTCCTGCGAACCGGGTATGACATCACGGTCGGGGCATACGATCGCTTTGGCCTGCAGAAAGGATAGAACCATATATAGTATTATGAGAAATATCCTGCGTTTATTAAACACTGGACCTCATGCATTTTGTCATAATGCTTTTCGCCGTCACCCACATCCCCCCCACAGTTCAACAGAACTGTCAAGTTAGGTGAGTATCCCCAACCATTAAATGACGTATAGCGTGTGAGAAGGGTATTGTCAATGTCGCCTATTTCATAAACGGCTCTATTAAAAAACGGCTGATCTTGGGCATAATAACCTTTATCAAGATAGTTGTCATTTATTTTAAGAAATAGCATCTTTTGAAGAGAGTTGGATGAAATTATAAAAATGCCTGACGTAAATCCGGGGTCATCAGAGCTTGACATGTCAGCACCATAGTTTGCGTCTCTTAGAGTACCCTCTGTGCAAACATAGAGTTTGGCCGGGTCGGTCTGATCAACTATCAGCCGCAGCGGTTTCATGATGAGAACATCAATATCCAAATATAGGTACACATCTTGTTTGAATTCATGCGGTGTATAGCGGATGCGCATGCCGTCCAGTAAACTTACCGGTGCCGGGAATATCTTAAAAGCGTATTGGCATTTTAGCTGCGATAGGAGATAGGCGAGACATTTAGCAGTCGTCTTGATGAACTCCAAAGTCCTCTCGTCGATAGAGATGAGTAAGAAGTCCTCTTTGGTCAATCCGCCGTTCTGGACCAGCTTCGAGAGCCACGTGTAAAAAATCGGGAGGTATTTATTGTCACGAACCTCCTGACCTTTAAGACTGAACAGCACGCAATTCAAGAAGAGCGTTTTCATCTATCTGTTGGCTCGCCTTTTTCTTTGCCTTTCAGCGTACGCATCTTTGTTGGCCTGATAATACGCCCTCAGGTATTCTTTGTGTTTATCGGATTTATTATACTCTTTGACATAAGCATACCCCGTATTCTTCGCCCAAGCCTTTTGAGCAGCGTATCCTTTTGCCCTATTATATTCAAGCAGTGTCTGACCCGGCCTCCTCACGTTATACAGAGGCATCAGCTCGTCATAGTAGTATTGCTCCCATTTGGTTCCCTCTTCATTGGGAACTTCATCTACCAGAACGATATCCCAATCCATATAGTCGGGAATGTATTTGGAATAAGCGGAATTTGCTGGAGACCTATGTGAGGCTGCCCTCTGCTTCAAAGATGCGTTTGTCTGCCCCACGTATAGTATCAGGTCGCCCCACATCAACGCATATATCTTCATCTACTTATGATACGAGGTTGGACTTTAGGTGATTTGATGATGTTATACTTTGATAATGTACAGCAGGTTGAGGAAGTTAGGCGCTGTTGGCATTCCTACATTCAGAGTTCTATCAAAGGCATTTGTCGGTGTGCTAACAAAAGGGTTATAAGGTGGCTCTGTGTAGCCGCCATTACCGACTGAGAAACCACTCCCAGGTATAGCGCTTGAGGTGGTATCCGGAACACCTTGATGAAAGTGATATCCGACTTCAAACGCCCCTTGATTGCGTGTGGTCGCTGCATTACCGAACACGTTGTGCGTTCCGTAGACGTAAGGAGTATCAACACCTGGAGGGACGTGAGCGAGATCTGTAACGCCCTGAAATGTTGCTTCTATGAGAAACGCTGGGCCAGTGTTAGGGATTTTAGGTATGGGCGATACTCCGTCGCAAGACCTCAGTAAGATATAGCCTGTGTCTGAAGGTCCTCCGTCATATTGTATTATTGTGCTTATATACATTGCAGGAAACTGGGTGGCGGGTGTGCCAGCAATAGAAACACCGCCGGCCGGGATATAAGCGCCATAGTTCAGCGCGCCCCCCGTTTTGCTTTGAATAAACCACGTCGTGAGAGACGATACTTGGACTGTAGGTGGAGGAGGCGGTATGATAGATGAGACGATTAATGGGAAATAATTATACTGACTATCACTCTGATATGCGGTTAATTGTATGCTATTCCCTGCTATGGTGCTTGGAGCGAATGTCTTACGGGGCGCTCCCATAGGTACTGCAAATGTGAGATCGGGTAAATATGTAAATCCTGCTGGGGGAGTTGCGCCATATGTCGTTCCAATGGTAGATGCGAGAGCCGCATAGGTGCCTGTTGAAATCAGACTACCGTCGCAATTCAACCAGCCTGGCGGAATATTGAAGTTCTGTGAGAGAGTTGTTTCTCGGCCTCCTGCCCATATAGTTATAGAGCCTGTTGGGACAAGGAATGTTAGACTGAAGGGGGGGTATGCTGCGTTATTGATGGTGCTCAGATTGATATTGCTTGTGGTGATGAGGTCAGATGTGAGATTGCCTGAGAGGGTTAGAGCACTGACATTACCCGAGTTGATGTTTGAGGCGGCGATGGTCGAGGCAAACACAGCAACAGATGATACATTGGATGTGATGACACGGCCTGCAGGCGTAGATCCTGGAGCGCCAGAATAGTATGTTTGGTAAGTCCCACATATCGTAGTGGCTTTGTCATAGCTGGTAACGGCATCACCCACAGTTAAGATAGTGCTGGTAGTCCCGAACAACTGCTCTACATTTAACATATCGTTTGGAGTAACTGCGGACCTGATAGTTACGTCATCAACGGCAGACTGAAATCTTAGTCCCCCTAAACCATAGTTAATATTCGCTGAGCCAAGAGCATTTGACAACAAGATAGTAGAGGCAACCTGTAGCGTAGAGGTGGTGATGGGGGCTACTCCTGTATTGGTTAGCCCGCCATTCACAAAGAGGGTAGATGTAAAAAGTGTGGAAGGGATTTGATAAGGGGTTGGAGGATAAACAGTGCCGTTGATAGTGCTTACGTTGGTGATGCTGACGGCTGACAGAGATGATGTGGCGATGGGTGCTACTCCGCTATTCGTTAGCCCGCCATTCACAAAAAGGGTAGATGTAAAAAGCGTGGAAGGGATTTGAAAAGTGATTGGGGGATAGACACTATTGTTGATGCTGCTTACATTTGTGATACTGACGGCTGACAGAGATGAGGTGGTGATGGGGCCTATCCCTGTATTCCTTAGCCCGCCATTCACAAAGAGGGTAGATGCAAAAAGTGTGGAAGGGAAGGTGGGTGTTCCTGTTGGCGGGGGATAGACAGCACCATTGATGGTCGAGACGCTCGTGAGGCTGGAGACATTAATATTTCCTGTCACGCTCACCGATGACATGCTGCTAATGTTGACAGAGTTGATGACGCTGGGACCGACTCCTACTGCATTCAGAAACCCCCCACCTGTAAGATTTAATGGGCCGGCACTAATGGCTACTCCACCGCCCGTGATAGCCATTCCACCATTTGTTAAAGTTAGTCCACCGCTTACAAAGACGGTAGAGGCCAACATGGTAGAGGGTGTTGAGCCGGTAACGCCGCTCTGGGGGGGATAAGGCTGTCCGTTGACAAAATTGGTGAAGAGCGAACTTATAACCCCTGTTGAGATAGTGGCGGTTTGTTGGACGTTGAGCGTCTGTGTCGTAAACAAAGGTGTTGTCAGATTCGATGTTGCTTGTATGAGTGCCGCTGTAACGGAGGCTGGTGTCGTGATAGGCCCTCCGAACTGTGCTCCCAATGGGCTTGTGGCGTTGAGGAGACCTGTTACAGAGAGTGAGCCATTCAAGTTGGTTGCTCCAAGATTTGTGAAATTTTGATAGGCTATAATGTAGGGTGATGTCAATCTTCCAAAGGCTAATGGGCCACCGCCTGGATTGAATAACCCTGCAGTGACTCCTGTGCCGTCTGGCCCACCGATTTGCATGTTACCCCCAAGGCTTGTCAGCGAACTCGTGAAGTTTATTGTGCTTGTTGTGAAAATAGTGGTACTCATGAGTGGTGCGGCCACCGATGTTGCGCCTGTGAAACTAGATGCGAAAACGTTTCTGAAGTATTGGACAGACCCATTTCCAACTGCGTAGATATTACCACCTCCAAGATTGTCACCCAGAACCATGCTCTGGCGGACATTCACAACATTTAACGCATTTACCTCATTTATGGTGGCTACTGCACATATTATTTGGTTGGTTTGTACTCCGCTGGTGCCGCCGCCGATAATAGTGCAGGGATATGGGAATCCTTGTGTTTTAAAAGAGAGAAAGGCAGATGGATTATCACTTACAAAGTTTCCGGCCAAAAGTATCGTTGAGATTGCGACAGTTGAGGGTAATTGAATTCCAAAGCCTGGTGGAGGATATATTTGTCCGTTCAGCGTCGATACTACCATTGAGGACACGTCACCCACTTTTGATGTCATAGAAGAGACGGCGAGAGACGATATCTCAGCCCTTCGAGTCAGCGATGAGATTGTGTTTTCCAGTGTAATATTTGCCTGAGTAATTTGCGCCGTGCCCATACAACTTATAAACTGTGTATTGATTTGGTTCGTCAAAACACCCCCCACCGATGACCCTATGATTGTAGATGAGTATGGAGCGGCACTTGAACTCGCAGGAAACGATATATATGCATTGGAATTACCTCCTACCAAGTTTCCGTTGAAGAAGACCGTTGAAGCAAAAAGTGTGGATGGTACTTCGAAGGGGGGTGGATAGATAATTCCATTTATGCTGCTCGTAGTGAATTGAGTGATTGTTCCCGCATTTGCTTGAAGTGTGGATGTGTTGAGACGAGGTGTGCTGACATAACTAGAGGCATTTATCAAGTTGCCGTTGACTTGGTTTGATGCGTTCAGCACAACAAAGTTTGCACTATTGCCGAAGATTTGTGTCACGAATGAGTCATTTGTTACAGTGAGAGTGAGCGCCCGAGCATTTGCAAAGATACTGGATGTTGCTAAGAGTTGCGTTTGAAAACCTGGCGCTCCCCAGAAGAATCCGTTTTGTGCATTCCCTGTCACCTGCCCCTGTATTGTGAGATTGGTTGAGATAGTGCTTATGACGGCAGTGCTGATTTGTGCATACGGTGTCGCAATGGACGATGTATTGAGGGAGGATATCGTAAGGCCTGGAAGAGTCGGGTTGTTCTGTATGACTGGAACCCATTGGCCGAATGATTGAACGGTCGATACGTTGTTAACGAGGTTCAGCGGATCACCCACAGAGCGCACACAGTAGGCACCGGCTGGTACGCCAATCGTGGTAGATGTTTGAACGCCCGGAACAGTTCCTGGGGATGCCGAATTCGTGTCAAAGAATATAGAAGAGACGGCTGAGCCAAGAGTTGAGAACTGAAGTTGGGTAGTGCCGTTGATGGTTTGAAACTGACCCGGATTTGCTCCGCCTGATGTGCGTCCTGTAATAAGTCCTACAGCGCCCGTTACAAGCGCCGCACCTCCAAGCACAACGCCGAGACCTTGTGATGCCGCACCTCCTATTAAGCCTTGTATGGTGTTTCCGAGACCCAAGTTGATATTGGGATTAACTGCGACATTCCCAAAGAGCGATAGAGTGCTTACAAGGTTGAACGTGATATCGCCCGTCAATGACGATAGAAGTGTCACATCAATACGATTTGCACCAAAGTTTCCTGCAACCATTGATGAGAGGTTGGCAGATGAGATAAATGCGTTACGAATGCTGAGAGAAGATGCATACCCATCGTTGGTGCTGATATAGTTGGTGCTGATGTTGTTGGCCCGTATCGAGTTTGTAGATATTGCCGTTGTTGATACATAGGCAACTTCAATGTAATTCGCATAGAGAACGGGTGTCGACATATATTGCGATGCTGTGTAAGAGTTCGCCGTACCCGTACCTGTGGACACAACGGTGTTTGCAAAAAGCGACGAGACTTGAAGTGACGAGACATTTAGAGAGCCGTTTGCGATGTTCATTTCCACATTTCCTGTCGTCGTATTACCCGTGATGTAGGCAACGCACGTTCCCGCAACAGTTTTTGGACCGAATATTTGAAGTCCTTCTACGGCCAAGTCATCGAATGCTGTTCCATTAGATTTTAGAGCCGTAATGTAACTTCCGTTGACCGGTTTGGTCGGGACTGCTAGTGATAAGTTCATTTGAAGCGATTCCGATGGTGCGTTTATATCACCTTGAGGCCTTTGGAAGATGAGCGGGGCATTCACATCGTTGCCAGCCACGTTGTAAGATGTTAGCAAAATGTTACCCGCAGGAACGCTGTTTACAGTTATTGTCGAGACCTCCAGATTTGCCGGACTTGCGCCATTGTAAAACGACCATATCGGGGTTGTAGGATTTGCATAAACGCCACTCCCGAATAGTAATAGACCGTTATTGTCTCCAGTGGAGAAATTCCACTCCGCCATTCTATATTGAGAAAATATTCTGTTTTTCAAATCTTAAATCTACGTCCCGATAATCTGTGAGGGCTGTAATTTCGTCATAAACATCAGTCCATTAATATTGTCTAGCACAATCCATTGATAATGTTCGGTAGCCTGTTTATACCATTGTATTTTTAGCGTCATCTTCCACGAGGTGGGTAAATGCCCTTGCAAATACTCTTTTATATTTCGTTCCACTTCGGATGATGAGTTCATGCGTCCAAGCAGAATGTAGTTGATATTGCTACGTGCTTGCTTATTCACCATCGTCGCAATTTGCGCACAGACTATGGACGAGATGCGACTATTTCTATATATAGTCATGAGCCGTTTCATTTCAGCATCTTCCCTTTTGTCCGGAACATCGTCAATTATAGCGAGGAATTCATAGTTGTTTTTGGTTTCATGATTGATTTTATACATATCTTTCAAGATCTCCGGGAAGTAAAAATCGGAACTAACACAGTGTTTCTTAAGCATATCGTATGCGTCAGAGTTGAGTGAATTACTCATGAGAACGGAAATGTGATCTTTGAAATGACGTTTATAGAGATAGTTTAGCAAAGTCGTCTTTCCGGAGCGTGTCGAACCACACATGATAAAAGAGCAGCCAAACTTCGGATCTGGTAATTCCAAAGAGGCGAGATTCAGAATCGGAAGGTTGATTCCACAGACGTTTTGTACGACACCTTGTGTAATGTATTCCCCCCGCTGAAATTCATCCTTTTTCTTGCCGGAGGATTTAACCGATTCGTCATCAGAACTCGTGTCGTTCATCTAATAATATTAGATTATTTTTCTATATTAGGAATGCCACATGCAGAAATCCCTTCAGCGTTGAAAGAATTTATGGAACATCGCAAGCATATAAAAGACAAAGAAACTGCCCCGGCTGTAAAGAAACGGCTCGGACTCAGTGATGCTAAAAGCAAAGCCGAGTTGGAGCAGGGTATCGAGGGTATTATAGAGCGTAAACCCAATGACAAAGTTGTGAAAGAGTTTTTCAAAGAGCGAGTAAAAGAGTTAACTGCCGCAAAAATGAAGTAATTACATCTTTCCTTCGGCATAGTTTCCAGCGCCAAATGCGCCCTTTGAGTCCCGAGTGGCGGATGCAGCGACACCCTGCATAGCACTCGATCCCATTCCTCTTGAAATCCCCCGAACGATTCCATCGACGATCGGAGGGGAGACGTGTCTCGGAAGTCCACCGACGATTCCGTCCATTAACCCAGTCTTTTTTGATTCTCCGGACGCTACCGTGGCCTTCTTCTCGTTGTCAAGGTGTTTGCTGGACTTCGGCATTTTGTTTCTATTTACAGAACATATTTTTTATTCTTTAAAAAATAAAAATATTTATATAAAGTATATAATGCAATCTGAACTCACTGAATCTGTGCAGGCCTCTATTCGTCCTGGTGAGATGGTCGATTTATATTATGCCGGAGAGACAAATACGGGTAAGCAGGCCTATCCTTGTGTGCCTAACACCCGGTTTGTTCAGCAGTTCACGAACTTGGGAGCGGGCTCTTCTCAGTTTGTAATCTCTCCTCAGGGCGGGGTGTCCGACATCATTCTCCAGTTTGTGACTCCGGCCTCGACTGGCTCGAACTACACGAACGGTGCGCTGTCCTCTGGATGGGGTTATGCGCTGATCAACCGTGTTTCTGTACGTTACGGCTCTTCGGCACAGTACTTCTGGAGTGGTCCCCAGATGTGGCTCGAGAGCGTCTTTGAGGCGGAGAATAACTCGAAGGTGGATGCCCTTCTCCAGTTGGGAGGCAATGCAGCGGTGGGGGCAGCAATGGGAGGTATCCAGGCGAACGTGTACCTGAAACTTCCGCACAATGCTTGCCGTGCGCAGGGTAAGCCTCTGCCCTTCCCGAGCGACCTCCTCGTGCAGCCTATCGTGATCACGGTGGAACTGTATTCACTGACGAGCATCATAACGAACCAGGCGGCGGCGGCACCCTTCACTATCGGCCCGACGGCTCTGGCGAGCGCCCAACTACAGGTGAAGCAGGAGATGCTGACGGACTCCTCTGACCTGCTCGCTCGTCGTGTGGACATGAATACACATGCCTACACATTTCCTCTACGATTTTTCGCCCAGCAGGAGACGACTGTGGCGGTGACCTCGGATGCGCAGAACTCTCAGAACTCTATCAACTTGACGGGCTTCCGTGCGGGTGAGGTGAAGCATATTCTCTGCTGGCTCACGACGGCCGCCCAGTCCACTCCCGGCTCGGGTAACTACCAGCCTCTGAACTGGGCTGCGATGACCGACATCCAACTCACATACAACGGTGAGATTTTCAACCGCTTTGATGCGACTTCCTTCCAGCTGTGGAATGCAGTGGAGGACGAGAAAACCCCCGTTGTGAACGGCCTGGTAACCCAGTCTTTCGGCTCTGTGGCTTCCACGACTGCACCGGCCTACTATGTGCGTCTGGACCTCTCACAGGTCAATCCCGGCTATGACCGTGAGTCGAAGTTGGTACACGGCAAGCCTATTCTCAATGCCGTCGTGCAACTTCAGTTCCGCGCGCCCGCTGCTAGCACGGCTTATGTTCTGCACGCACAGTACCTATACAATGCGTCGCTTCTGTGC
>Ga0222712_10004363_pt1 | contig 14838 bp, 15 predicted proteins | sample C33_657DmetaG_FD_165043 | JGI IMG/M metagenome (GOLD analysis project Ga0222712, IMG submission 165043) | Estuarine water microbial communities from San Francisco Bay, California, United States - C33_657D | ecosystem: Environmental > Aquatic > Marine > Unclassified | place: USA: California... | reverse complement strand
GTGCCCCGCTTCTCCAGATAGCCGGGCGACGCACAGATGACATAACGCGTCGATGCCAGACGGCGCGCCGCCAGCCTGGACCCCTGCAGTTCACCCACCTGCACCGACACATCGACTTCGTTGTCAATGGTGAAGGGCACGAAATCACTGAAGGTCACATCCAGCGATATTGCGGGATACCGTCGCGCGAATTCGGACAGATGGGGAACAATCCACAAGCGGCCGATGGTCGACGGCATGCTCACGCGCAGCCGGCCACGGGGCTCGCGGCTGGCGCGCCCCGCCATCAACTCCGCCTCTTCCAGATCCGCAGCAATCTGCTTGCAACGGAAGTAGAACTCCGAACCCTCCGAGGTCAGCGACAGCTTGCGGGTGGTCCGGTTCAGCAGCCGCATCTCCAGCTTGCCTTCGAGACGCGCCAAAGATGCGCTGACGGCAGCGGTCGAGATGCCCATGGCTCTTGCAGCGGCGCTGAGTGATCCGGCTTCGGCCACCTTCAGAAAAACGAAAATGTTGTGCAGGCTGTCCATGGTGACCCGGTGCAAAACCCCACAATTGTTAACAAAATTATTAATAGTGATTCTAAGCCGGTTTTAGCCTTGATTTGGGTCGTATTCACTAAAATCGAACCGAAATCTGCGCCCCAGCCCCAAAACAAATTTACGGGGCCACCGTAAATCAAGCCCAACCGAAAGGAAAACATGCCGATCAGTCTGCGTGGCGTCATGCAAAGCCCGGTCACACCGCTGAAGGACGACTTCAGTCTGGATGTGCCGACCTATGAAAAGCTGGTCGATTTCCATGTCCGCACCGGTGCGACCGCCATTTCCTGGCCGCATCACAAGGGCGAGTCGCTCAACCTGACGATGCAGGAACGCAAAATGGGCGCCGAGGCTACGGTCAAAGCCGTCGGCGGCCGCGTGCCGGTGTCGATCCACGTCAGCTCGCTGGCGGTGGAAGACGCGATGGAACTCGCGCAGCACGCCCAGAAAATCGGTGCAGACGCGATCATCGCCATCACCCCCTATTTCTGGGCACCTTCGCCCGAAGCCATCTACGACTACTTTGTGCGCCTCGGCACTTCAATCGACCTGCCGATGATCGCCTACAACTCCCCCGCCTATCTCGAAGGCGTGGAAATCAACGGGCCGCTGATTGAACGCCTGCTGCGGCGGTTGCCCAATCTGATTGCGATGAAGGAAGCCAGCTTCAACAGCGAGAAGTTCATGGAAATTTCCAGGGCCGCCTTGAAAGTGCGCCCGGACTTCTCCATCGTGGCCGGTGTTGAGTTCCTTGCGCCCTCCGTGCCGCTGGGCTGCGTGGGCTCCTATTCCTCAGCCGGTGCGATCTGCCCGAACCTGTGCACCCGTCTGTTCGACGCCTGCATCAATGGCCGCAGCGCCGAAGCCCGCGAACTGCAGTTCAAGCTCGCGCGACTCTGGGATCTTTTCCGCGACCAATACCCGTCGTCCCTTAAAGGCGGCATGGTGGTCATGGGCCGCCCGGTCGGCCCCACGCGTCCGCCGCTGCCTACCGCGACCAAGGAACGCCAGGCCTATATCGCCAAGCAGCTCGAAGAGCTCGGCATCATGGACACCGAGCCGCACGGCTGGTAACCAGACCATCAAGAGGATTGCGACACAATGAGCACATTCAAACCGGGCCTGGTTCACACCCCCGTCACACCGTTCACTGCCGACCAGAAAATCGATTTCAAAACATTTGAAAAGGTCATCGACTTTCATCTGAAACACGGTGCTGAAGCGCTGGCCGTGCAGATGCATGCCGGCGAATCCGTCAGTCTCACCGATGCGGAGCAGCGCAACACGCTCGAATTCGTCATCAAACAGGTCAACGGCCGCGTGCCGGTGATCGCCCATGTCAGTGACTCCGGCACCGGAATCGCCGTCGACCGCGCCCGCAATGCCGAGCGCGCCGGCGCTGCCGCCGTCATCGCCACATCGACCTACTACTGGACGCCACCGTCGCCGATGGTGTTTGAGCATATCTCCCAGATCGGCGCCTCTGTCGGCATCCCCTTCTACCTGCTCTATACGCCGGATGAGATGGGCGGCACCCACCACATCAACACTGATATGGTGATGAAGCTGATCGACAAGTTGCCGAACTTCAGCGGCGTCGTCGATGTCAGCCACGACTGGCAGTTCATGATCAACATCGTGTCCAACGCCTGGCGCAAAAACCCGGCCTTCCAGCTGCTCGCCGGCAGCGAATACATGGTATCCGCCGGTGCAGTCGGCGCCTCCAGTGTCTTTACTTCACTGTCAGCCGTCGCACCCCGCCTGGTGAAATCGCTCCATGACATCTGTCGCACCGAGAGATACTTTGATGCGCGCGCCATGCAGGAAGACCTGACGGCGCTCTACCAGATCGTCAAACGCGCCGGTGATGGCGGCCTCAAGGGCGCGATGCGTGCCCGCGGCCGTGATTGCGGTCAGCCGCGCGCGCCGCTGGATCCGCTGCAAGCAGAAGGCTATGCCACGCTGGTCGCAGAAATGGAAAAACTGCCGTTCATGGCAAAAGAACCACAGGGCTGGTCCTAAAAAAAGCATCAGGAGGAAAGTATGATGAGCCGCAATATCCTTCAAGTCGTCGGCGCTCTGCTGCTGGGTCTGTCCGGATGGGCTGCCGCACAACACTATCCGGATCGCCCGATCCGGATCGTCGTGCCTCAAGCCGCCGGCGGCTCCATGGATACCAATGCACGGGCGATGTCTGAATACATCGTCCGTGAAATCGGCCAGAACATCGTCATCGAGAACCGCGGCGGCGCCAACGGCATCCTTGCCGGCGAAATGGTCGCGCGGGCATCCCCCAACGGCTATACCGTTCTCTACACCTCAAACTCGATCATCAACAACCAGCTGGTGCATGCCAAGCCACCCTTCGATGTCCTGAAGGATTTCGCGCCGATCACCAATGTCGGCAAACTGCCGGGCTACCTCATCCTGGTGAACGCCCAGGTGCCCGTGCAGTCCTTCAAGGAACTGCTCGATCTCGGCAAGAATGCGGCAACACCGGTTCGCTACGGTTCCGGCGGCATGGGCAACAGCCAGCACCTGCTCGGGCAACTGATCAATTCCAAAACCGGTACCAAATTCCTGCACGTGCCCTACAAGGGACTGCCAATTGCCGCGCTGCTTTCCAATGAAATCCAGTTGGTATTTGCCGCGCCGACGACCGTGATGGCGCATATCAAAACCGGCCGCATCAAGGCGCTGGCCGTCACCTCGGCAAAGCGCTGGAATGGCTTGCCGGATGTGCCGGCCACCTCTGAAGTATTTCCGGATTTTGTTTATGAGGCGGCATGGCACGGCATGTTTGCCCCGGCCGGCACCAATCGCGCCATCCTGATGAAACTGCAGGGCGAAGTCGCCAAAGCTATCCGCATTCCGAAATTGCGCGAGCATTTCGAGAATGGCGGTTATTCGGTGGTCGGCGACACGCCGGAAGAATTCCGCCGTTTCCTGGAGACCGATCTGAAAAACGTGCGTGAACATATGCGCATCGCGGAGTTCAAGCCGGAATAAGTCCTGCGCCCGGGCTGTCCTCCTTTTTCTTCAACCAAGGATTTATTGCATCACCATGAAAATAGGCATCGCAGGCACCGGCACCATGGGCAGCGCCATCGCGCGTCGCCTGATGCGTATGGGTCGGCAGGTGAACGTCTGGAATCGTAGTCCGGGCAAGGCCCTGCCGCTGGCCGGTGAAGGCGCGCAGGTCATCGGAACCGCTACACAACTGGCGAGTCAATCCGACATCATCCTGACGATCCTGACCAATGCCGAAGCGATTGAATCGGTCTATCTCGGCAAAGACGGCCTGCTGTCCGGCGATATCCGGGGCAAGCTATTCGTCGAAATGAGCACCGTACGCCCCGCCACTGAACAGGCGATCGCGGAACAAACCCGAAAGGCTGGGGCGGCATTCATCGACTGCCCGGTCGGCGGTTCGGTAGGGCCCACCAGTCAGGGCACGCTGCTGGGGTTTGCCGGGGGTGATGCCAAGGATGTGGAACGCGCCCTCCCCGTACTCCATCAGTTGTGCCGCCGTATCGAACACCTGGGGCCCGTTGGCGCCGGCGCTTCGATGAAACTCGCAGCCAATGTGCAAACGCAGGTCTACTGGCAGGCCTTCGGCGAGGCGCTGTCTCTGGTCAAGCATCTGAATATCGAACCCGCCCGGCTGATGGATCTGTTTGCCGATACCTCCGGCGCCCCCAAGGTTCTCGAACATAGGGCTCATGACATGGTTGAAGCACTCTCCGGCATCGTCAAGCCGTCAAAGAATTTCAATATCGATAACGTGCGCAAGGATTTGCGAACCATCATCGAAGAAGCCCGCGCACTGGGCTGCGAAATGCCCGTCGTGAGCAAAGCCCTGGAAGTCTACGATCAGACTTCACGCGAAGGTCATGGCGATACCGACTGCGGCGTTCACCCGGTATTGTGGTCGAAACGGAACGGCCAATGATCAGGCTCTACACCATGTTGCCTTCCGGCAACTCCTACAAAGTCCGCATTCTGCTATCGCTGCTGAATGTCCCGTTTGAAAAAGTCGTGATCGATCACGAACGGCACGAACACAAGACACCGGAGTTCCGAAAGATCAGCCCGCGCGGCGAAGTGCCTGTACTGGAAATCGACGGCACCCGGCTTTGGGATTCTTCCGCCTGCCTGGTTTACCTGGCCCGCGCTTACGGTAAAGGGCAGTGGTTGCCCGACGATCCGCTGCAGATGGCCGAAGTGATGCAATGGCTGGCACTCGCGGGCAATGAAATCCAGTTCGGACTGCAATATGCCCGCCGCGGCCTCAAACAGAACCGCTGGACGGCCGGCACCCTGGAACAGGGCCAGGCTCTGGGCAAAATTGCGCTGGATCTTCTGGAGGATCGCTTGAAGTCACATCAATGGCTCGCGCTGGAACGCCCGACCATCGCTGACATTGCCTGCCTGCCCTATGTTGAGACTGCTCCCGAAGCCGGCATGGATCTAAACCCTTACCCGTCGATCCGCGCGTGGATCGCCCGCTGCAAGGCTCTGCCGGGCTGGGCACCGCGTTAAGGTAATGCCCTCCTGACAGGCACAAAAAAAGCGGGGCAACTCTGCCCCGCTTTTTCATGCTGCCTGAATACTGCGAATTACAGCTTGGCGAGAATCGCTTCCGCCGAAGACACCTCGAACTTGCCGGCTGCTTCAACGGCGATATGCTTGACCACGCCGTTGTCGACGATCATCGCAAAGCGGTTGGTACGAACACCCATGCCGCGCGCGGTGAGGTCCAGTTCCAGACCCAGTGCCTTGGTGAAATTCACGCTGCCGTCAGCGAGCATGCGCACTTTGCCGGCGGCTTTCTGATCACGGCCCCAGGCCGCCATCACGAACGCGTCGTTGGTGGCCAGGCACCAGACTTCATCCACGCCCTTGGCTTTCAGCGCATCACGGTGCTGCACATAACCGGGCACGTGTTTGGCCGAGCAGGTCGGGGTGAATGCGCCGGGAAGACCGAAAATGACGATCTTTTTGCCTTTGGTGGCAGCTGCGACATCGACTTCCTGCGGCGGCATCGGGCAGCCGGTGGATTCGTCGAATGCGGTGGATTCCATCAATTTGCCTTCGGGGAGTGTCTGGCCAACTGCGATCATGGCTACTTCCTTTCGTGAAAACCCGTTTGCACAGGCTGTAAATAAAAAATACGGAATACGGCTTTTAACCCGCATTTCGTTTGGTGTCTGTTTTCCGAACTGCACATCCGGCTTCGTAGGCGACCTGCAATGCCCGGCCCAGCGGACTGATCGGGGACTGGAATGATAACGGACGTTGCACCGCCTGCTCCACCAGTTTCAGCAGGTATCGACCGTATCCCCGACGCCGGTGTGCCGGATGGACAAAGATATATTCCACTTCACCATCGGGGTTATAGCGGCAATAGCCAATGGTGGTATTGGCGTCGGTCAGGGTCAGGATACCCGGCGTGCGATTCACGCGGACCGGTGCCTCATCCATGAATACTGCGGCTTCCACTCAGAACACGCTAGCCATCAACAGCGAAGCCGAACCGCCAATGGTCAGGATGGCCCGCAAGCGGATAAACCAGACAGGCAATACCGTCATCTTTAACCAAGCCAGGTCCACAACCAGACAAGCCATCAAAGACATTGCCAGTATCTGCATTCCCAAACCCAAAGGAAACTGCAGCGCCAGCCAGGCAACCAACGCTGGCAATACGCTATATCCGAATCGCAGCCAGGCCTCTCCACCTTTGACCCCCTGCTGCACCGCATACGCCCAGTGCAAAGCACCGACAAAACTGAGAATCAAAGCACCATACTGGGTCAGCAAAGCCTGAGATGCTGCATACCAATGCACAGGACCCGCTACTATGATGCCGGCCAAAAACACAAAAGGAATCAGCCCCGCCAGCCCGAAAGCCCAGGCCGGAGTCATCCGCGGGCTTCCGGCAAGGGTAGACCTTCCAGCATGGCCAGACGCAGCAGACCCTGCTCCAGCAGGACGCGCGCACGCCCGGCCGTCTGCTGCAAGTCCTGATGCAGCGATGCGTCCAGCTCGCTACGCGCGCTGCACTGCTCGCTGTAAGTCTCGAAACTCGCCAGCGAACGGATCAGTTCAACCAGATGCTTGGGACATTCACATTCAATGGTGGTGGACGCTTGGGCCAGCATCTCGAGCGTTGCGTTATCAAGCCGCTGCTCCGAACCAACCGGCAAGGGATGAGGATTCGAAGGCAGCAAGGCGGCGCGACACAGGGCACGCAGTCCGTGTCCATCCACTGCCGCATGCGCGGCAACATGTCCGGCCTTGCGGATGTTCCTGACCGTAGAACTCGCGCCAAACCGGTACAGCACCACCACAAGCCGCGCACCCACCGTTTTTTTGATGGCGTCGATTTCTTCGATATCCAGATCAAGCAACGAGGGCAGTTCGACGATCACTACATCGGCCTCGGTATTGCGGAATTGTGTAACTGCCTTTTCCATGTCCACGCAGTAACCTGCGACCACCAACCCGCGTCCGCGTCCGGCACGCTGAGCTTCACCCACCAGCACCGCGCGCAGATTGAGCATCTCCGCCGATTCTTCCGAAGCCTTACCGATGCGCTCCATCGACACTTCGCGCAATTCGCGTAATTTCTCGGACGGAACCGAGGCCACCGAACTGATCGGATGACCGCTGTCGACCAGTTGCTTGATCAAACGCAGCCGTTCCAGATCTTCCGCGGCATACAGCCGGCGCCCGCTGGCACTGACCTGCGGCCCGATCACGCCATACCGGCGCTCCCAGACCCGTAACGTTTCGACCTGGATGCCGGTCAGCCGCGCCGCCACACCAATCGGATAACGCACTGCAGTATCGGCAAACGATTTGGCACCCAGAGTGTTCAGTTCTTCTTTGACAAGACTCATGGTTTTGAGGATTCCTGTTGAATCACTACTGTACAGGTTATGAACGGCATAATTCCGGAAATTCCGAGGAAAAGCCTTAATATTGTGCGATCTTTCCTGGACAAAAACCCAATCTGAACCAGTTCATGCACACAGAATCCCCCGACCTCCCTGGGATCGCCGTCGTATTCGGCTCGAGCGGCGGTATCGGCAGCGCGCTGGTCGCAGCCCTCTCCCGAAACCCTCGTTACATAGCAGTCCTGGGCTATAGTCGTAGCGGCCCGCTCACCTTTGACCTAACGGATGAAGCCAGCATTGCCGCTGCTGCCACCCGCATCGCGCAAAGCGGCCACCCACTGCGCACCGTAATCGACGCCACCGGCGCGCTCACCGCCGAAGGCTGCATCGCCGAAAAAAGCTGGCGCCAGCTCGACCCCGAAACCATGGCGCGCGCTTTCCAGATCAACACCATCGGCCCGGCACTATTGATGAAACACATCCTTCCGGTGCTGCCGCGCGAAGGCAAAAGCGTGTTTGCCACATTGTCAGCACGCGTTGGCAGCATCGGCGACAACCAGCTCGGCGGCTGGTATAGCTACCGCGCCTCCAAAGCCGCACTGAACCAGATCGTGCGCACCGCCGCCGTCGAACTCCGGCGCAACAATCCGGCCGCGATCTGCGCAGCCCTGCATCCAGGGACGGTCGATACGCCGTTCACTAAGCCTTTTGCAAAAACCGGCCTGGAAGTCCAAGCGCCTGAAGCGGCCGCAGGAAAAATACTGCAAGTGATCGATACTCTGGAGGCATCCGATACCGGAACTTTTATTGATCAACATGGCAAAAAGATCGACTGGTAAATTCCAATTGCCTGAGCTACTTACTGTGACGCCAGACAAAAAAATGCCCTATTTGGGTGCAGTGCAAAAAGAGAGCTAAAATGCCGGTTTTCCAGTCACTTTTAAACCCGAAACCCCAATGACCAGCTCTATCCTCGAAAAAATTGAAATGGCGCCCAAGGATCCGATCCTGGGCGTCACTGAAGCCTATGTAGCCGACCAGAATCCGAACAAAGTGAATCTGGGCGTGGGGGTTTACACCGACGACAATGGCAAAGTGCCTGTGCTGCAATGCGTGCGCACGGCCGAAAAGAAGCTGGGTGAGAACGCAACACCCCGCAACTACCTGCCGATCGACGGCATTGCCGCTTATGACCGCGCGGTCCAGGAAACGCTGTTCGGCAAGGACACGCCCGCCGTCAAAGAAGGCCGAATCGTGACCGTACAGACACTTGGCGGCACTGGCGGTCTCAAGGTCGGCGGCGACTTTATCAAACGCGTAAACCCGGGCGTTGATCTCTACATCAGCGATCCGAGCTGGGAAAACCACCGCGCGATTTTTGAATACGCGGGTTACACGGTCAAAACCTACCCCTACTACGATGCCTCAACAAACGGACTGAAGTTTGACGCGATGCTGGCCTGCTTCGAGGCACTGCCGGCGCGCACGGTTGTGCTGCTGCATGCCTGCTGCCACAACCCAACGGGTGTGGATCTGACGCCTGCGCAGTGGGAAAAAGTGATCGATGTGGTCAAGCGCCGTGACTTAGTGCCCTTCCTCGATATCGCCTATCAGGGTTTTGCCGATGGCCTGGAAGAAGATGCCGCAACGATCCGCCGCTTTACCGCGGAATGCAAAGCGGTATTCGTGTCGAGCTCGTTCTCGAAATCGCTTTCACTTTATGGCGAACGTGTCGGCGCACTGAGCATTGTCACCAGCAGTAAGGAAGAAGCCTCACGCACGCTGAGCCAGCTCAAGCGCGTGATCCGCACCAACTACTCCAGCCCGCCCACCAGTGGCGGCCAGGCCGTTGCGATGGTACTGACGACCCCGGAACTGCGGCAGCAATGGGATCAGGAATTGGGGCAGATGCGCGAACGCATAAAAGTCATGCGTAAGCTGCTGGTTGAGAAGATCCGCACCTTGCGTTCCGATTTTGATTTCAACTTCATCATTGAGCAGCGCGGCATGTTTTCCTACTCCGGACTGACCAAGGAGCAGGTCAAGCGGCTTCGGGAAGAGTATTCGATTTACGCAATCGACAGCGGCCGTATCTGCGTTGCTGCGCTGAATACCAAAAACATCGATTACGTTGCCCAGGCCATCGCCAAAGTGCTGGTCTAAGCCGCAAGAGCATCGTGACAACGAATAACCGGCCTGTGGGCCGGTTATTTTTTTGTGCTGTCCTTTTTGTCACCGCCGAGGATGCCGCTGGCCCAGCCGCCCAGCTTGGCACCTATCGATGCGCCTGCGGACAATCCAGCCTCGGCAATAGCCCCCACCGCCGGAAGCGCAATTGGCGATCCTACAGTTCCACTGATATTCAAAGGCACCGACACGCCGGCTTTGCCAACGATACTGATCTTTGCATTGATCCGCCCGGCAAGAGACTTGTCCGGCGCGATCGTCACATTGCCCTCGGCCCCCATGGAACCCGTCTCCACCTTGAGTCCGGTCAGGCGCTGCGTGCCGCGATCCATCGCCAGATACCCGGAGAGGGTGTCAAAACGCGTCTCTCCGCCACTACCTTTGCGCGATGTCGCTGCTTCCTCGATATCCACACCCTTGAGCACACCACCCTGGACATCAAACGGGGTTTCGAGTTTCATGACGTTGGCGATCTGATCCGGCTTCGGCGCATTGGCCGTGAACACCGGCTTTGCAGTCAGCCTCCCGCTCAAGCGGGTTTGCGGTGAAAACAACGGGACGAGATCGCGCAGCTCGACATCCTTCACTGCAAAATCGCCTTTTAGCTGAAGCCCCTGCTGCCAGCCGACAGCAATCCTGCCGGCGATGCTGCCGCCATAGAGTGATGCCTTGATATCACGAAAATCCGCCTCGGTCGGCGACGCCACGCCGGTAACATCCAGCGTCTGGAAATGAATCGGCGGGCCTGCCGGCAAGCGCCAGTCTTTGGCGGACACTTTGACCTTGAATTTCTCTCCAGCGGGCTCTATCGATGCGTGGAACTTTCCGTCACGCGCCGTAATATCCGCCCGCTCGGGTGCACCATCGGATCCGATGGCAATCAGCGCATCAAAAGGCCCAAAGGTGGTTTTATGCAACTGCAATGTCGCATGGGTGAGGCGGATGGTCTGCACCAGCAACTTGAATGCGGCAGGCTCGGCATTGGGATCGGCTTTGGTCCACTCCGGCATCATGTCGAGCGCCCTCTGGGTGATCGCCAGACCTTCGATATCGATGCGGCGGATGACTTTGGTTGAACTTAGCAGCGACATCAAATCCGGGGTAACTGAAACGGCAGCAATCTTCAAATCGACCGCTTTGCCGACTTCAACACCTTCAACAATAAGATGCGGCAACGGCAAACCGACGAACCGGAGCTTTTTCAGCGAAACCGGCTCCTTCAGCTTGCCTGAAACCATTTTTTCAAGTTGTGGACGGTAGTCATCGAGCGACACCAACAGCGGAACCGCTGCCAAAATCGCGATTAACACCGTAAAAACCAGAATCAGGCGCTTAAACCACTTCATTTCCCTGGAGTCCCTGCGTTGACCGTGCATCCATCCGCAGATAGAATACGCCCCTCGTTGCAGCTGTAACAATCGGTTTTTCCAGCACTATTCCCCGATAGCTCAGTCGGTAGAGCGACGGACTGTTAATCCGCAGGTCCCTGGTTCGAGCCCAGGTCGGGGAGCCAAAATTCTAGTTAGCTGTCTTGCACTTAGCCCTGCCACCCCGGCGGGGCTTTTGTTTTTCTGGGATCGCTATACCGAAAGTCCGCGGGTCGGTATCGACGGTAGACCTTTCTCGCAGCTTTGGCGTCTAGACTGCTGGTCTTGGCCACACAGTGAGAGCCAAAGCCGCCAATGATTTACCCCGGCTCTCTATACTCTCTTCATCCCAGTTCGTTTTTTCTACAAAGTCCTTGGTCAACATAAGTACAGACTGATTTTTAAACTCAGGTAACTTTTTCGGAAACGACTCATTGCTGACCTTGCTATTAAATGATTGAGTCACCAAGGTAAGGTTTCCGATGGAGTTTAGAACTCGGTTCCTCTTAACCATACGTCCGGCAAGAGTGTCATCCTCAAGGAAGGTCATCGCTGCCAGCCTGCGATCTTCGTCTGTCGGGATTACCCCATCCATCATCGGCCAGTTGCTATACCACGATGCTGGCATTATGTGTTCAACAGTAAGATCATCACGGATACCGGCTGTTTCCTGAAATTTCCCATGTTTTTTTCGCTCTAACTCCAACAGTAATGCACGAGTCTTGGTAGGCCCCAGCGTTCTGTAAATTGGCCGATTGACCAGTGAAGTAATGAACTGATCATCTGTGGGAAATCTAGAACTTTCGGCCGTTTGTTCAAGAAAATAAGACTGAAGCGAGCTAAGCGACCAGCCATCTCTGTCTAGTTTGGAAATGCCAGAAAGGAATAGGTTATTGTAGTTTTTTGTAGTTAGTTCACATACAGAGCGCCTAACTATCAGCGACAGTAGAAAATTAAGAGCGTGAATTTTATCTGCTTGCGAGAGGTCAGTGCGAGCCCAAAGTCGCAAAATCAATGGGTTGGCAGTAGTGACATCCCAAAGGTTAAGTCTCTTAGAGAATTCACCAATCGGCGAATTAGAAGAACGTTCAATCAACTCTTTGTAGATACGGCCATACACTTCTAGATCTTGAATCTCTTCTGCCACCGTTGCGTAACGCGGGGTCATGCTGCCCTTTGGCGGCCGAAGAAATGCCTTGTACTCGGAAAAAAGTTTGGAGATACCAACTTCTCCAGCAATCTTCCCTGCAATAAAATTCGCCAAAAAGAACTCGACACGCTGCTTCTTGTAACGCCCTTGCTTCTCAAGTTGAAACCAAAAGGGATCTTCAAAAGGTTTCCAGTGTTTAGCGAATAATTCCTCAGCCCTCTCATTCCTAGCATCAGCTCGTTGGAAGATATTATTCCTAACAAGATCAGCCGCTAGAAGTGGCTCACCTCGGTCGTTGAGGGTTTCAAATATCACCTGCGCGTCGTCACCCTCGTCTAATATGATTTCAACAACTTTAAATTCTTCCAACATCGACTGCCAAATGGCATCTAGCTTTAGCTCCTTGGGAAATTCATCTTCAACAGAGTTTTCATCGATTTCTGTAACATCGGCATGCAGATCATTTGTTTGCACTGAATGTCGTATACGGTCATAGAAGTAGCCATATGCTCCAAGAATTTTTGGAACAAAGTTGTATTCCTGGACTTGGTCTCGACCACGTGTTCTATACCAATAGTTGTTATATTTTTCTCGAAGTAATTCTCGATTTTCAGATTTGACTATATCTAAGAATAGCGTTCGATCAGCTTGTGTTGGCCATACCTTGAAAATCTCAATTTCTGGCGCTTCCATTAGATGAGGATCACTGTTCAGAACATAACGCTGAATATTAGCGGCAGATGTCTCGTGACCGATTGATTGCGCATAATGTCGAGCGGCAGTGAGAAATAAAAGAAATGTTGTTAGCCGTTGTTGCCCGTCTACAACTTGAAATGATGGGACTTGCCTGACGCTTGGTTTCGCGCGACTTTCGAGCACCACGGCCCCCATAAAGTGGGAGAATCTACGCTCCCTTCCCGCCAAACGTTCGACAGCTTTGGTGCGGATGTCCTGCCAAAATGGCCCCCATTGTTTGTTCTTTTCCCAAACATAATGACGCTGATAAATGGGTACGCAGTAGCGGTTACGATTTTGAAGTAACGTTCCAATCTCAACAGGGCCAGCTTTCATTCAAAACCCCCTCCATTTTTCTTCATTTTGTAGCCACTTTCGGTTTAGTGATTTTAGTGGCTGCGTGGAGCGCTAGCACGTTGCAAACGAAGCGCTCACCTGCATGCCTCGCACTTAGTGCGGTCAACGTGTATTGGACTAAAAACATGCCCGCAGCAAGCCATATTGCATTTTTACCTGCGTCAGCGATAAAGAAGCCAATTGGAGCTAGTGCAATTAACGGCAACGACAATACCGCCATATCTCGGTACATTAGAAAATCCTTCTGTGTTGAGGCGACCTCAGTGACATTCTCAACAATCTTGTACAACCCGAACCACTTGGAGTTTTGTTCTTTCGGATCTTCTCCCCAAGTGCCTACGTTTTTCTTCAAGGCTCCCATATCAACTCGTGGGTCAGCGGGACCGTACTTCGTAAAAGCCTCGCAGCCGGGCAGCCAACCAAGCGGCTTCCAATAGACCAGCATCGCCTTGACGTTGGACGGCAGCACGTTGACTAGCAACAGCACAAGCACAGGGATTACTGCTGCGCCTAAAGCGCGAATAAGGCTCTGCTGCGTGCTAGATGAGTCCAGAATCAGCTCTGGCGCAACGAATGACGCTAGCAAAATCGCATCCGCAGTCGCCAATGCAATCAGCCACTTTAGGTTCATCGATTTTAGCGAACGTTCCGGACTGCTCTTCATCCCATATATTCCGTATCGATAGTGTAATTTTGATCGTCTACGTCAAATACGATCCAGCCATCACGACGTGTCGTTAAGACGTGTCGATCTTTCATCGTCGTTCGCACACGCACGCCTTCCTTCCGGATGACTTTTCGATAGTCAGGCACTGTCTGCTGCGTTTCATGCATGATAGCTTTGTCAGATATCACAACGCATGATGGCGTGAAATAATTAAAAATATCTTCACAATAGCCGCTTTCCCGGCCGTGATGTGACGCCATTAGTACGTCAGTTCCAATAAGTTCGGAACGGAAGTCTTGACGCTGAAGTAAAGCCCTCCAGCCATCTTTCTCAAGATCACCGGGGAACAGTATCTTGAAATTCGAATATTTGATGAACACCACGAGGCTCAGATTGTTGGTGTCCATGAACTGAGGGTAAGGGTTCCAAAACGACTTACACGTTATACCGCCCATACCATCGTCAAATTGCACGGCGGGCTGCTCCGAGTAGTCCCCGCAGGCTTGGATGTACCACAAAGCGTCATTTGTCAGCGGCCCACTGACAAGTTTTATATTACGTAGTTCGTTGCCAGTGTATGAAGGATTTCTGATGAGGGTGGCAACATTTATGCCGGCGTCTGCCAGCCCTTTCAAGTCCGACATGTGATCCTGATCAGCGTTTGTGATGAATAGGTAGTCAAGCGTGTCTCGACCCAAGGATCGAATGTATTGGCTCGGCTGGAAGTCCACCGATGAACCAGAATCGATCATCGCGAGGCGACCTCCAAATTCCTGATTCAAGCCAGGGCCATTAGTCACGTGCTGTAGCATCACACAACAGCCATGCTCGACTGGGTTTCCCCCGCTTTCCCGGACACATTTGGTAAGTTAATGAGCTTATTGGAGGTGTCCGATGCAGAGAAGGCGATTCACAGTGGAGTTCAAGGCCGAAG
>Ga0222712_10004362_pt1 | contig 14838 bp, 10 predicted proteins | sample C33_657DmetaG_FD_165043 | JGI IMG/M metagenome (GOLD analysis project Ga0222712, IMG submission 165043) | Estuarine water microbial communities from San Francisco Bay, California, United States - C33_657D | ecosystem: Environmental > Aquatic > Marine > Unclassified | place: USA: California... | reverse complement strand
TATGCAAGTCTAGGATTAACCAAATACGCTGCTATTGAGGCATTTGTGAGATGGCATTATTAGATTCTAGCCCTTATTTAGGGTTTTTACTTGGGTAAAATGGGATTTTAAAGTATATTTGCAACCCCTTTAACTAGGGAAATGGCTGCGTAGCTCAACTGAATAGAGTACCTCACTACGGATGAGGGGGTTTTAGGTTTGAATCCTAACGCGGTCACCAAGCCTTCTCGATTTATCGGGGAGGCTTTTTTAATCAAATAAGCTTTTCAAATTTTCTGAAAATTTGCGACCTAAAGAAGTAGACAAAGAGAATTCAATTGTCTGAGGTCTTAGGTTAGAGGAAGTTAAGCTATTACTATAAATATCATAAGTAAGCCCTATTTTGTATTTATTGTATATTAAACCTACATAGGGTATTACCGCATCTTTATTTCTATAAAAGCATCCAAAATAAGCTCTATTCATCTCATTACTAAGGGCAACACCTACAGCGGCTCCAGCATAAAAGAATTCTTTCTCTAATCTATTTTGATAGTCGGCATGTATTAAAATGGTTTTATCCTCTTCTAATTGGTATTCAAAATTTAACAAAGCAGAAAATTGATAATTTTGATTGGGTTGATTACTAATAATGGTATTGATAGTTCTATTTACCAGAAATTCACTGGCTCCTATTTGGAAAAAACTTTTTTCAGATTGAAACCCATATATAAAACCTGCATTGGTGGTATACTTAGTTGGATACTTACTTATGGCCTCTAAACTGGAAGGATTAAAAAGTCTACCGGAATAATATTGATCTCCAAAGCTTAAAATAGATGCATCTAAAGTACGTGTTAAAATAGAATACCCAATCCCTAAGGCAAAATAAGATGTTTGTTTTTTATTGAAAAAAATTCGATAAGCCAAACTATTAGAAATTGAATTGGTTTGCAAAATACCATTTAATACTTTTTCCGAAACTGCTTGTATACCATACCCAAAACTATTGTTAGGACTTTCATCAATTTTAAAAAAACCGAAGTCAACTGCAGCGCCTGCAGTGTAAAAGGGATCACCTACTCCCGCATATTGCGTTCTAAAAAAACTTTGAAACCTATTATTCAAACCAAAACCCACAGCCGCAGGGTTAAAAAATTGAGTAGACATAAACCCTTGCGAATTATAGGGCGTTTGCGTATATCCTACCTTTTGGCATAAGTTGAAGAATATAAAAAGTAGGTATATATATATTTTTTTCATTTATCTTAATAAAATAAAGGAACCCGTTTTTGAAACAGGTTCATCTTTATAAGTTATATAACTTATAAAATAAGTATAGGCATCCATTTCCTGAGGTATGCCATTAGTAGTTCCATCCCATCCTTGATTTAAATTAGTAGTTTGAAAAACTATATTTCCCCACCTATTAAAAATTTTTAAAAAGTGAAATACCTTTAATCCAGCCCCGTATTCAATTTTAAGTATATCATTTAAATTATCATTATTAGGTGTAAATGCTTTAGGTATAGATACTACCACTAAATCTGAAACGTCCATTTTATATATATCTTCTACCTTACAAGCCGTTAATACTTCAGTTCTTGTCAAAGTATAATTAATAGACTTATTACTTCTAAATAAAGGATGTTCAATGGAAGCATTACTTAAGTAAGTGGATGGATACCATTCAAACTGAGTATAGCCTGGATCTTTTCTTAAGGGAGTAAGAACGGTATCGATATCTGCTAAAACAAACAAAGTAAAAGTGGAAGGCAAAATAGGTGAAACTACTTTCACCGAATCTCCTTGTAAAAATTGTTCATATTTAGGACAATAGTCATTCGTGATAGCTAATTTTACAATATAGGAACCAGTGGCAGCATAAGAATGATTAATTGCTTTTGCTTTATCAAATATTTTGGTATCTCCAAAATCCCACTTAAAATAAATATTCTTAGCATCATTAGCATTTGTATTCAATGCCAAAGGGGTGTTAATACAAATAGTAGGGTTATAACTTAGTGTATATTTAGGAATGACTAATTTCCTTATATAAATAGGATCTGATAATAATGAATTACACTGCCCGTCATTTACTTTTAATTTATAGACTCCTTCAGTCATAGTAGAGAATGTATCTATCTTACTTGCATATAATATCGCATCATTTAGCATCCAATTAAACAAATAGTTTCCTTCCCCTTTCAAGGTAACAGGATCTTCATTGCATATAACAGTATCCTTTGCTTTTAATATAGCCGTTGGAATTGATTTAACTTCTAGTAATTTCAAATTATCATAATCATAAGTACATTGTTTAATATCTTTTGCAGTAACAGCAATTTTTACATTTCCAGCGTTTACCCCATTTAAAACATTAGTATTAAAAACAGCAGCAGCATTATCAGTTTTCCATTGATAAGAAAAAGGGCCTATACCTCCTTGCATTGACGCCCTGAAGGAGAGTGTATCAAACATACAAGCATAGTCTTTATTGGAAGAGATTGATATTCCAGTAGGTGGTGGAACAATGACAATTGAGGTTGCTGTATCATCTGCACAAATTCCTCCTGAATACGCCATGATCTTTATAGTAAAATTCATTTTCCCAGGGTATTCAAAGTTTTTATATAAATGCTTGTAGGATTTATCAAAACTTGGATTTTGATCTACAGTTGTATCAGCTATATTCCTATCATAATCCCAAAATATAATCATCTTACCAATACTACCTATATCAATGGTAGATTTATTTATTATCTCCACTTCTTTATTTGAACATAAAGCTGTGTCATTTAAAACTTTAAAATTAGCATTGGGGAAAGTACCATTTACTGTAAACTTAACAGCATTAGAGGCAACGCATCCAGCCAAACTTGTAACTTTTAATGAAACAGTATAATCGCCCGTATTAACATATCTATGTTTAGGGTTCTGAATAGTATCAGTATTAGAACTAGCCGTATTGGAGGCATCTCCAAAATTCCACTTATACCTGAAATTATTAGATAAATCTGCAATTTTAGTAGTATCCTTAAATTGTGCAAAGGGGTCTAATAAACAAACTTCAGGTAAGATAAATCCTACTTGAGGTATTGGATTATTTTTTATGATTTGGCTTTGTTTGGCAATACAGCCGTTTTCTGTAATAACCGCTAATGACACTGTATAATTTCTTAATGAATCAAAGGAGTGTACAACCGATTTTTTTGAAATATCTATGGTATCTACTGAGGAATAGTCACCAAAATTCCAAGCTAACTGTTTTAATACAGCAGCCCCTCTGGCAGTGGAGGAATCGGTAAAAGTTATTTCTTGATTCTGACACTTGAAGGCCGAAGTTCCAAAAATTACTTTTGGAAGACTATCAATTAAAATCTCTTTTGAAATGGTATCACTTATACAGCCTACATCATTTATAACAAAATAATTAATAATATATTTTCCCGCCCTATTGGGCAAAAATTTAAAAATTTTAGCATTCCCTTGGACGCCCCCTTCCACCTTCCAAATAAAAGAACTTAAGTTTCTATCTTCCGAGGCTAATAAAGTGTTATCATTTAATGTGACTGAGTCTGAAATACAGTGTGAAGTAATAATCTTATTATCTACCTTAGGAGCACTAGTCACCAACAAATCAAAATTTAATAATTGCTCCCCACTACATCCATCTGCTGTTGGATTATTTACAACGATTTCAATATTGTAAGTGCCCACTGAATCGTATTTGAGCTTCGCTTTTAAAGTAAATTTAAATATTAACTTGCCAGTAACTGATATATAGGAGGAATCGGCTACAGGAGCATAATCAAAAATGGTATCATATTTAGGGACAACCCATTTTAAGGATAAGGGCATATAAGGTAAAGTAATGGATGGTGTAAAAACAGTACCCTTACAAGTAATAGGAAGTTGAACCGTTGCATACTTATTCTCCACAGTCAACTGCTGGTTCAAATCTTTAACATTAGCCCCTGCATTGTATCCATAAGACTCAACATTTCCAAACCCATAAGCAATAGCATTAAAACCAGAGTCTGAAGAAATGGTATGTGAACCTGTGGTTAATGATGGTTGAAAATATAAATAATTGGTATCTGCAGGATGTACAACGGCTCCTGTTAAAACAACACCATCAATTTTTAACGTGCTGGCTCCGTTTTTGGGTATTACAATATTTACATAATGGGCGTAGATAGCTGCATTGCCTGTTGAATTAATGGTAACCTTATCAATAGTTTGTTCAATAGGGCTTAGGTAAATCATCTCAGGATCTCCATTACTAGTAACAACTTGACCTGTATTACTTAGAGGTTGTCCTGTTATACTGAAACCAAGGTTAAAACAACTTGAAGTAGTGGTGATATATTGAGCAACCATTATAGGCAAATCTGATACAATTGAATTAGCGGTACTACTTGTAAATTCATAATAAAAATTATTAATTAAACTTGTATTAGCAAGTACCAATCCATTTACTTTCACAACTGTTTTAGGATCACTAACTGCAATACGATAAAAGTTATTAGGCATTTTATTTGTAGGAACCGTTAAATATTTTCTACCCCAAGCATTCGAAGGAAATGCTTGTTGAATATAATTATCTGCACTACCTGCCCCACCAGTACTACAGTTTAAGCTTAATTTTCCCGAGCCAGAAAAAACGGCAATTTTTTTACAAGCACTTGTCGCTGTAGCCACCGACCTAATTCTTGTGCCTGTTAGATCCTCCCCTTTATAAGGATTCGTAGTGCTAGTTACTTTACCAAAAATATTATATACCTCTCCCTTATTTAATAAAACTCGAATAGTGTCTCCTTTAAGATTATTGAAAGTATTAGCACTAGGTATAATTTCAATATTAGTATTATCTTCTGTAGCAATAACATAAGAGTAACAATATGAGTTTGCACTATTTGAAACTTGTGTGAAGTTGATAGAATAATAATCACGCGCTAATGTGGTAACTGGAAATAATAAACTGGCGCCAGAAATACTCCCATTATAAATATGCGCATAGGCAATAATATTTGCATCAGCCACAACATGAATTCCTTTTATGGATTTTCCTTCTTTGGTAAGTCTAGCATCTTCAGCTCCATATTTAGGCAAGGTATCAGAAACAGTTACTTTATTGGCTGTTACTTGATAGGTTCTTTTCCAAACTGGTGAAGTATTGGGTATTTCAACTGTAACGGTTGCATTGCGATCCGAGGTAAAATATAAAACCATATTTTGAGTACCCCCTGTGATTGTATCCTCTATACCTCTTGCATTATACATATTCACATGACTTCCATATCCCACCCAAAATTCTTTTCCTTTATTGGAAAAATCTTGACTAAACCCCGAAATGGATTTCGTAACAATAATAAGTATTAAAATAAATTTATATACGAAATAACGCATTCATTGAGGTTGAATATGCTAAAATATATAAAAAATATGATTTTGTTCTTATCTGTCAATGCTATATATTTAATATTAAACTTAAAAATATATTAATTGAAAATTGCTATTATCTCTGTAGGCAAGGCCCATGAATCTTATATCAAAGAAGGGGTGCTTAATTTTACACAAAGAATAAGCCATTACTACCCTGTCGACTGGCTATTAATAGCACCTGCAAAAGCCACTGAACCCGGCCAGATTAAAAAAGCAGAAGCCCAAAGTATTTTGAAAGCACTACAACCTTCTGATATACTTATATTATTAGATGAAAAAGGTAAAATGTTAAGCTCCCCAGGTCTAGCAAGATTAATACAACAGAAAGCCAATCAAAGTGCACAAAAAATTGTGTTTTTAATTGGGGGTGCTTATGGAGTTGATGAAGAAATTAAAAAGCGCGCACAGTTTACTTGGTCTTTATCTGAATTAGTATTTCCGCATATGTTAGTTCGTTTAATATTAGCTGAGCAAGTTTACCGTGCTTGTAGTATCTTGGCCAATGAAAAATACCATCATCAATAATTTGATTAATTTATTCCAATGAGCATTACTTTATATATCACTATTATTACTGTAGCTGTTTCTATTTTAGCCATGTATAATCACGCTTTAATGGATAAACTTATTTTTCATCCCTATTCAGTACATAATAATAATGAATGGTACCGATTTTTTACTTGTGGCTTAGTGCATGCCGACTTTATGCACCTTGCTTTTAATATGTTCTCCTTTTATATGTTTGGGGATTATATAGAAAGGTATTTTGCCATGATCTTTGGCAGGTCAGGTTCATCCATGTATATCATATTGTATGTTTCTTCACTACTTGTATGTTTAATACCCACTTACCTTAATCATTACAAACAATATAATTATAATAGCCTAGGGGCTTCTGGTGCTGTATCGGCCATTGTATTTGTAGGTATTTTCTTACAGCCCACTATGCAAATTGGATTTTTTATTATACCTCCAATTATTCCTGGATTTATATTCGGCCCTATCTACTTAGGATTAACAGCCTATTTATCAAAAACTGGTCAAGGAGGTATTAACCATAGTGCACACTTATGGGGATCCCTTTATGGAGTGGTGTTTTTAATTATTACCAGTTATTTTATGGCGAATTTTAATGTACTTAGTTCATTTGTAGAACAAATTAGTGCTTATCTGTCCAGGTAATTACTAATACATTTTTAGTTTGGTCTGTTATTTTAAAACGATCATCTATCCTATAACCCACTACCCAAATTAGTTTATCTCCCATGGTAAGCACAGCTGTTTTTTGTTTAGCGGCAGGACTGAGTTTCAAACCTCCTAAAAAATGATTTAATTTTTTCTTTTTACGAAGACCTAGTGGATTAAAATAATCAGTTGGTTGCCAGGTTCTAAAAAGTAATGGCCATTCTAATTTATCAGCGTCAAGGTATGCGTAGTTCGATTCTTTTTTAATATCCCCCAACTTCAATGCTGCTTTCATCTCAAAATGTAAAACACCCTCATTTACTTGCAAGTCACCATCTGCCACATGAATTACAATATGCTCCTTCTCGGTATTGTTGTCAATAATTTGAATAGCCTCATTGAATTTAATAAAGCGGTACGAAGGCGTTGCAATATAGGCTCCATTATTTGCAACTAATAATTTATGTACTTCGCTAATTTGCTGTGGTTTAAACCCATAATTTTTAATAAGCCCCCAGGTATAGGTAAAATTATGATTTACTTTTTTCCAATGCTTCACGGGAATGGTCAAAATGCCTTTTTGCACCCTTAGGCCTTTTTTCCAAAAATCAGCCACGGTAGTCTCTACAATAGTTTCCGATTCTTTTAATCTTTGAATGGTATCAAGCACATTCTGGGTCATATTGGGTATGACTTCTTGAATAGTAGGTACAATTTTATGTCTAAATAAATTACGGGTATAGTCGTCCTTTGTATTCGAACTGTCTTCAACAAAATCTAAACCATTAGTTTTAGCAAATTCAATAATGGCTTCTTTAGAAAAATGAAGCAAGGGCCTTGCTATAGACAAGGCATCTTCTCTTCTTTCAGGAATACCTGTTAAACCATGTAAACCAGTACCTCTTGCAAGTTGCATAAATACTGTTTCTACCTGGTCATCGGCATGATGCGCAGTGAGTAAAACCTTTTTGGTATTTGCTTGATCTGATAGCAAAGTGCTAAACCAAGCATACCTCATTTCTCTAGCCGCTTCTTGAATACCCATCTTATAGGTCTGGGCATAGGCAGCCGTTTCAAATTTATTAAGGGCTAAAGGAATGGAATATTTTTCAGCAAAGGCTTTTACAAAATTCTCATCTCTTGTACTCTCTTCCCCTCTTAATTGAAAATTCGCATGGGCCATACTTATACAAGCACCCGCCTTATGCATAAGATAAGCAAGTACAATGCTGTCTACCCCGCCACTCACCCCTATTATAAAGGTTGATTTCTTTAAGCTAAGCGCTGGAAAAATCTTTTCCCAATTTCGTGTAAAGTTTTCGAGCGTTAACATTCAATGAATTGATTGATTATTTTTTTTGCTCTTTGGCCCAAGCATCTTTAAGCGTTACTGTTCTATTAAAAACAAGGGCGTCTTTAGTACTCGTAATATCTTGGTAGAAATACCCTTTTCTTAAAAATTGAAAACGCATATCCAATGCATCATTTTTTAAAGCAGGTTCTGCCCAGCCATGGGTCTTCGTTAAAGATTGTTCGTTAATATAGTCTTTAAAATCCCCTTCTGCACTCGCTACATCTTCTACTTTAAATAAGCGGTCGTATTCATTCAATTCTACTGGCAAAGCATGCTTGGCCGATACCCAATGAAGGGTTCCTTTCACATGAATACCTGAAGTATCTGAACCACTTTTACTTTCTGGAACATAGCTTGCATATACCGTTTGAACTTGACCCGATGCATCTTTTTCAAAACTGTCACACTTTACAATATAGGCACTCTTTAAACGCACCATTAAACCTGGGCCCAGTCTAAAGTATTTTTTAGTAGGCTCTTCCATGAAATCGTCTCTTTGAATATATAATTCATTACTAAAAGGAATTTCTCTTACACCTCCTTCAGGATCCTCTGGATTATTTTCAGAATGAAGTATTTCCTCTCCTTTATCATAATTTGTAATCACTAATTTAATAGGATCGGTTACTACCATTCTTCTTTGTGCAATTTTATTTAAATGCTCTCTTACACAAAATTCTAATAAACTAAAATCAATTATGTTTTCTCTTTTAGCAATACCTATTCTATCACAAAAATCTCTGATACTTTCTGGGGTATAGCCTCTTCGACGCATACCACTAATGGTAGGCATACGAGGGTCATCCCAACTAGATACATGGCCTTCTTGAACCAACTGCAATAATTTTCTTTTACTTAAAATAGTATACGTAATATTTAATCGAGAAAATTCATATTGTTTGGAAGGATAAATACCTAAATTTTCAATACCCCAATCGTACAAGGCTCTGTGAGGAATAAATTCCAAAGTACAAATAGAATGGGTAATTTTTTCAATAGCATCACTTTGTCCATGGGCGAAATCGTACATAGGATAAATACACCATTTATCTCCCGTACGGTGATGATGTGCTTTTTTAATACGGTATAAAATAGGATCTCTTAAAAGCATATTGGGATTCGCTAAATCTATCTTAGCTCTTAAGACTTTGGCTCCATCTGCATATTTACCCGCCTTCATATTAGTAAATAATTCCAAATTCTCTGCAATGGATCTATTTCTATATTCATTGCCTGTACCTGCTGCAGTAGGTGTTCCTTTTTGTAAAGCAATTTCTTCTGGACTACTATCATCAACATAGGCCAAGCCTTTCTCAATTAATTGAACTGCAAAACCATAAAGGGTATCAAAATAATCCGATGCATAACATTCCTTCACCCAATTAAAGCCCAACCATTTTAAGTCGGCCTTAATACTATCTACATATTCTGTTTCTTCAGTGGTTGGATTAGTATCATCGAATCTTAGATTCGTGCCGCCTCCAAAATGTTTAGCCAAACCAAAGTTTAAACAAATGCTTTTGGCATGACCAATATGTAAATAGCCATTAGGTTCTGGTGGGAATCGGGTTAAAATTTGGTCGTGCTTACCCGATGCCAGATCCTGGGATATAATTTCTTCAATAAAATTTAGATTCTTTTCCTCGCTCATGATGGTTCTTAGTATGGGGTAAAGATACAAAAACCTACCCCAAAAACCTACCCCAATGCTTAACCCTTGTAGCCGTAAAGCTTTTGTAATTCTAAGACAATTTTTTCGATGTCTTTATCCTCGCCCTGGGGTTCATATTGTTGCTTTAAACTGCTTCCAAAAACAAAGGCTACTGTTTGCCAAAAACCGGCATTAAAGCCCCCTTTATATTCTTTAATTATATCATAACAGTTATTCCCTGTTTCTCTGTTAATTAATTTCATGAGCACTTTGCCTTGATACACCGATAAACTAGTTACTTTATCGCCAAAGTCTCTTTTCATTTCCTTTTCTCTAGACTTGATAATTTTTTTTCTTTGTCCTTCATCGCTAATACCTGCCAATTGATTATTTACTTCGTTAATTAATTTACTAGCCGTTTTTGCATAAGGATAAGTTACATAGACAGCATTGCGAAGTCTTGTCCAATTTCTCCAATAATTTTTCCAGCGAGCAGATTGTATAGCAGTCACTTCTACTGTGGGCAACCAAGATTGTGGGATAGTATCTCCTTCTGGTGTAATAAAAGCTTCCAATCTAATATTGTCTCTAATGCCAGCTTTAATAGTATCATTAGAACTAGTTGGATTAGGGATGACTTGTGCATTAGACTTTAAACTAGTAAAGCCAGCCAAACCAATAAACATAATATAAGCAAAGCCTTTTTTCATATAACTATCTGAAATATTCCTATTTCTATAATTTTAATACACTAATCTATGAAAAGTAACCTTTAGAAACTTTAAATTTCTTGAATTTACTTTTCTTTTAACTTACTTACCCTACTCCATGTAGCCACACCAAAGCCAAAAGTCATAATAATGACCCCTAACCATAATAAATTAATGAAAGGAAATTCATAGGCCTTTAAGGTTATCAAATTGGTTAAGGCTGCCGATTCTTTCACCCCAATTTCTAAAGTTCCTTTTTGTTGGTCTATGACTTTATTAAAACTTAGTACTAAATTTTGTGCTTTTACAGTATCTACATTAGACTGCAAGTTCATGCCTTCTAAGACAATCCCAGGACTAGCCGTATACTTTAAACCTTCTTTAGAAGTAATGGCTAATTGTAAAATTAATTCATTGGTACCTGCAGGTCGGTTGGCATTTGGATTGACTAATACTTTTTCTAATTTAATATAACCATTGCTATAAAAAATAGAATCACCCAGTGCTATTTGATGAGGTTTGAAACTTGTAGTATCCTCTTTTGAATTGTCCTGAAAAGAAGTCACATACACGAAAATATCTTTGTTCCAATAATGTTTAGAAGAAGGATTTGCTGAGAACCCTTCCATGCCTTTATTATTTTTCAATACATCAGGATATAAGAAAAAGGTTTCTTCTGTTTTCTTTTCTTTGAATTGAAGTTCAAAAAATCTTTTATCTAATACATCAAATGTATCACGCACATAAGTAACCATGAACTTACCCATATCAGTGGCAATACCTTCAAATAATGTAATATTTTCTCTAGGGTTGCCTGCTGGGCTTTTTCCAGATTCAACACGAAGTGGACTAATACCAGTAGTGTTCCAGCTTAATACTGTTTTATTAGAAGAAGAAATTAATATACCCAATAAAACCATTCCAAAACCTATATGGCCAATAGAAGAGCCTGCGGATTTTAATTTTGCTTTTTGCATGGTCAGCCAAAAGAAAATATTGGCAACAATGGCATAAATAGCAGCAAACATGGCCACATAAATAGCCCCTTCAAATCCAATGCCTTTTTCTTTAAAAGCAACACCTACAAAAATATACACTAACGCAGTAATGGCAATAGTCACTAGTAAAGGCATTTTAAGTTTCTGTACTAAAAAGTCCTTGGGTGTTCCTTTGAATTTTAAGAATTGTCCTACTGCTGTTAATAAACCAATAATAATGGCAACAAATACTTGCACTTGATTATGCGCAAAGGCAGCATCTTCTGGAGGCGCAATTTTTGTTCCAAATAATTTATTATACACAGGAATAGAGGTAATAGATATAATCACTACTGCCGATAAAAATAAAATAAGCGATCCTATTAACATCCAGAACTCTCTACTATCAATAGCTTCTTCTTTTTGCGGCTCGGCCATATACTTAAACCTTGCAAAGAATAAAACAAAATAAGGTATCACGAAAATTAATAAGAAACCTAAGAGTTGCGCATTCATACCTAAGTCGGTAAAGGCGTGCACTGAAGTGTCCCCTAAAATGCCGCTTCTAGTTAAAAAAGTAGAATACAAGACTAATAAGAAACTAATCCCAAAAAATAAATAAGTCAATTTTAAACTAGACCCTGTTTTTCTATAAATAATACAAGCATGAATAGCCGATACCAAGGTTAACCAAGGAACTAATGATGCATTCTCTACCGGATCCCAAGCCCAATAACCTCCGAAGGTTAAACTCTCGTAAGCCCAGGCAGCTCCCATCATAATACCTAGTCCCAAAATGCCTGCAGAAAAAGTTGCCCAAGGCAAACTATTATCCATCCAATCATGTTTCTTTTTAATTAAGCCTGCCACTGCAAAACCAAAAGGAATAGTGGTAGAAGCAAAACCTAAAAATAAAATAGGAGGATGAATTACCATCCAATAATTCTGTAATAAAGTATTTAAACCAGTGCCGTCTTTTATTAAATGTAAATAATCGGGTCTTGATAAAATAGGCCAGTTCATTTCTTCTCTTAATAATAAAAAGGGACTGCTTCCCAATTTCATATCAAAAATATACAAGCCCACTATCATAGTGGCTAAACAAAATTGTACAAAGTTTAATACCATCATTACACCATAAACATTTTCACCCCATTTCTTTTTTGTAGCTAATAGAACTAAACCTAAAACGCAGTGCCAAAAACTCCATAATAAAAAGCTTCCTTCCTGCCCTTCCCAAAAGCAACTCAATAAATATTCAAAAGGCAGGTTTTTGTCGCTATGCATGTAAGCATACTTGTACTCAAACAAATGATTTGAAATAATGTAAAATAAAACCACAAAACAAGAAGCTACCGACACTGATTCAATAATAAAAGCAATCTTGGCTAATTTTTCCCACTGCGCTTGTAAACTTATTTCTTTAGAGAAAAATGCTTTCGCAAAAGAATAAGTAGCTACTAAAGAAGCGACTAATGAAAGTATGGTTAAAAAATATCCTATTTGACCAGGAAATAGATGCTCGTCAAGAAACTTTGTAGTATTCATTTACCTAATTGTATTTTTTTTAATTGCTAATGGTAACCGGTTGGTCTTTCATTGCATTGGGATTGTCCTTGTATTTAGAAGGACATTTCATCACTATTGCAGAACATTCAAAAACATCTCCTTGTACTTTTCCTTTCAACACCAAACGCTCCGATTTTTCCATATCGGTTGGCATGGTATTATGATAGACCACACTAATTTTACCTCCTACGCTATCTTGTACATTGAACTGTAATAAATTGGGGTCTTTTACTGGATCGTATTGAACAGGAATAGACTTGTCCATTTTTACTATCAAATTCACAAATTTTCCTTCTTTTTGCTTGGCAGAACCTATTGTTTCATAACTACTTAAATCGCCTGTATAGCTAATAAGCACTACAATAGCGGCAGCGATCAATACCAATAATGCAATATGTGTTTTCTTCATAGTGCAAAGTTAACCAAATGAGCTTAAATTGCACCAAATTTTATCCTCATCGAAACCCATTTTTTATGCGTGAATTTGAATATATCATAGTTTGTAGAAGCCCTGACTTTAAAAATGTAGATCGCATTAGTCAATTCATGTTACTCATTTCATTAGTGGCTTTTGGTTATTCTATTTATTTAGGCTTATTCCCTAAGCCAGCACTTATTTTCGCCATCATGACCGCCTTTACAAGCTGGTGGATATTCTGTTTTTTTCAGGCGAAAAGAGGTGTTCTACCTTATTATAGATTAGGTTTATTACTAGCTTCTTGGGGTTGGTTTTTACAGCCCAATGGTTTAATCATAGCAGGTATTTTTTTAATAGGTGCCTTATTCGAAAGACAGGTTAAGTTCCCCTACGAAATTGCATTTGATCCGGCAGGTATAGTCATCAATACATTCCCTAAAAAGTACTACCCTTGGGGCTATGTAGAAAATGCCATTATTAAAGACGATCTTATCACCATTGACTTTAAAGACAATAAATTGATACAAAAACAAATTAACGAACCGGTTAGTTCTACCATAACTAATGAATTCAATGCATTTTGTGCTGAACAAATTGCCCATTCTAGAACAAGTCAATCTTAACAAATCAATATTAAAGTCAATACTAAACTAATTCTCAAACTCAATTCTAATTGATACCTTTATAATATGTCATTACAATCTTCTCCCTATATTTTATACTCCGATGGCAAAGGCCAAATATTTGAAGACACTAGTTTGTATGTTGCAGGCCGTGCGGGCTGGGACGCTTATCCAATAGATATTGACGATTGGATTGAACTTCCCAATGGTGGAAGCTTATATGAACTACCTGAAAGAAGAGGCATTGGCATAGATGTTGAAACAGGCGAAATGCGTATTTGTGAAAAAGGTTGGGCAGTAGCTGCCTTTATTCCTCCAGCACATACAGGATTATACGTGGCGGCTTATGAAACCTTACCCAATGCACCTACACTTCCATTATTTTGCTATACCGCCGTGGGTTGGCAGGATGGAAAAAATTATGTGCCTGCTGTAAGAATAGAAAAAGATATTAGACAAGATTGTGAGGGCTATGATCAAAAAATAATTGAAAAAGGAACAAGTAAATTATTAGAAACCTATAGTCAAAATAGATTGGTAAAACATTTAATGGAAAATTGTTGCATGACTTATCATTGTCCTGCTGCCAGAAATTTTGCCATAGGCAGATGGGAATGTCCTATTCCAATTTCACCTGCATGTAACGCCAATTGTATTGGCTGTATTTCTTTTCAACCTATTGAAGAAGAAATTATTTCTAACCAAGAACGTTTAGTGTTTAAACCTACTGCAGCTGAAGTAGTAGAATACACGGTGCCCCATTTAATGACAGCCCCATTCCCAATTGTAAGTTTTGGACAAGGTTGTGAAGGAGAGCCTTTATTAATGTGGGAGACTATGAAAGAAGCCATTATTGAAATAAGAAAGCATACCGACAAAGGCAGTATTAATATTAATTCCAATGGTTCAAATCCGGTGGCTGTG
>Ga0222712_10004361_pt1 | contig 14841 bp, 9 predicted proteins | sample C33_657DmetaG_FD_165043 | JGI IMG/M metagenome (GOLD analysis project Ga0222712, IMG submission 165043) | Estuarine water microbial communities from San Francisco Bay, California, United States - C33_657D | ecosystem: Environmental > Aquatic > Marine > Unclassified | place: USA: California... | reverse complement strand
CCTTAATTCTTGGATAAAATGCGATTACAATATGTACAACTGGCTATAGTGGTTTTGACTATTTCTTGCTCGAAATCGTCAGATTCCACTCCAATTCCTGCGCCCAATAATCCTATTGTTACACCGCCAGTCGTCACTGTCGATTATTCCACAAAGTATTCAAACACGACGACTATTTTTCTCAGCAAATCATTGAATACTGAGGGCGTTCACGCCGAGTCATTTAAGGTGATAAAAATCAACAACAAATATCATTTGATTACATCTAATGCAATGTTATTTGGTTCCACATACGATTACTTTAGGTCATTTGAAGTTGACACAACCTCAGGACAATTAACGGAAAATACATCATCAATTTTGGGCGGCTATAAAGAAGTAGGATTTCCCAAAAGCCCTTTCTTTTATGAAGATTTAAATGGAGACGGCATTAAAGATTTATTTGAAGTTGATCACGGAAAGGAAACTCCATCTTTGATGATAAATGGCCAATTTCCTGGATATACCAATCATTTATTTGTCGGTACACCGGATGGAAAATTTAACGCCGCAACAGTATCGGATTTGACTGACGTTAAAAGATTTCATCATAATGCAGGTATGGGTGATTTAGATGGTGATGGTGACAATGATTTGGTGTTACAATATTTTGGTAATGAAGAAATGATATATTTTAAAAATACCAATGGTTTAAAAAGAGATCGTATCATTACTCCAAATAATTCTACTGGCGCAGTTTTAATAAATGATGTTGATGGTGATGGCGTTACTGATATTATATCTGCTCCATATATTGATAGGGCATCCTTGCCCAGTACGCATGTTTTAAAATTAAATTTGAGTCAATCCTCATACACGACTTCAAAAATGTCTTCTTTACTTCCTTTTGGCAAGGATTACGGTTGTTATAAGTTATTTGCATTAAAAAATCCCAAAGCACCAACCAAGAAAAATATTTTCTATTTTGTTGAAGGTAGCATCGGTGATCAAAAAGTATTTAGAAGCAGTGAATCGGATATTACCAAAATTGAGGATGTCTCAACTTTACAATCAACATATAAATCCAATGGCACCAGGGATTATCAAATTTTAGATTTGAATTTTGATGGACTTGATGACATATTTTTTATAGTGAATCCTGGCGAAAGTCTTAATAAAAGGGTTTGGTTAAACAAAGGGGACAATACATTTGAAAACCCTGGTTGGGATGTAGATGTAACTTTGACTGATTTCTTCATACCATTGACAATCAATGAAGGTTCAGGTAGGATAAAGATGCTTTATTACGAAAATAGAATTGTCCCCAAGACGAGAATTATTGACATATACACAAAGAAAAAGTAAATGTGTTTTTGGGCTAGTATCCAACATTACAGGATTGATTTATTCGTAAATTAATTTTTAAAAAATAATGTACACTGTGCATCAACCTCTCCTTGCTTAATGCATGAAAATATTGAGAAGGGGTTTCATTATATTCATTGTTCCAATATTATGGTGTCAATACCCTTTCTTTTTTTATTTTCACAGAAATACTAGTTCCATGTCGAGACTTGTCCATAGTTTGATTTTCATTGCTTTGTTTGGTTTTGCGGCCTGTAAAAAAATGGATGTCGCAGCTCCAACTCCAGCACCACCGGTAACGCCTCCTCCCACACCAACCTATACGTATACTAGCGATAAGGTTCAGAACCTGAATGTAGTATACTTCATTCCAAATGACGTGTCCGTTCCTGTAGAATATCACAAAAGATTGAGTGAGATTTTACTCAATACCCAGGATTTCTTTGGTAAGGAGATGCAGCGGAATGGTTATGGGTTAAAAACTTTTGGACTGCTGAAGGATGATGCAAAAAAACGCATCAAACTGATTGAAATAAAAGGTAAGTTAGGGAAATCGGCTTATCCATACAGTGGAGGATCAGGCGCTGTGCAGACGGAGATTGCAACGTATAAGTCATCAAATCCCTCAGAATTCACCAGCGATCATTACCTCGTTATCATCCCTGCATATACCTATGATGCCAATGGTGAACCGGGTGGTCCTCCTTTTTACGGAGTGGGTAAAACATGTTTTGCTTTGGACTATGCAGACCAGGATGTGAAATACCTGGGCGCTGGCGGCACATTGGGGACAAGGGCCACCAAATGGATTGGAGGAATGATTCATGAGCTGGGCCATGGATTGAACCTGCCACACAACAGGCAAAAAGCAGTATCAGAGAAGTCTTTGGGGATGTCCCTGATGTGGGCTGGGAACAGTACATGGGGCATTTCCCCCACTTTTCTAACGGCAGCAGATTGTGCTGTGCTCAATACCAATCAGGTCTTCAACAATGACAACAAATCCTATTATGCTCCGGTCACTGCATCTGTTCAGCGCATTACTGGTGAATTTAATGCAGCCAAGAATGCAATTGTCATCAAGGGGAAATTCAAAAGCAATGCCATTGTAACTGACGTGGTTTATTTCAATGATCCCAATGTGAACAATGAAGGTACAGGTGTCAACAAGGATTACAATGCCATTGCATGGACATCAAAACCAATATCGACCGACAGTTTTTACATTGAAATGCCCATCGGTGATTTGGTTGAAAAAACAGACAACATCCCCTATGAATTTAAACTCAAGCTCGTACACGAAAACGGTACAGTGGTTGAGACCTTTTATACCTATACCTTCTTGGGAGGCCTACCGGTCATTGATTTCAGTACCAGGGATGAAATGAGCAAACAGGGCTGGTCTGTAAAAAGTTTCAGCTCCGAAGAAACCAGTGGTGAGGGTTCTACCAATGGCCGGGCATCAACATTGATTGATGGCGATGCAACAACATATTGGCATTCAAAGTGGACAGGCGTTTCCGCGGTTTATCCCCACGAATTTGTGGTGGATATGGGTGCTGTCAAAACGGCCACTGGTTTGTCGGTTGTGCAGCGCGGAGGTCTAAGCAGGGCCATCAAGGATGCAGAATTATTGATCAGCAATGATGGGGTCGGCTTCACTTCACTAGGCAGTTATGTATTCGGTAATGTCAATGGGGCTCAGTATTTCAACTTCAGTGCTGTGAAATCTTTTCGATATTTCAAGCTGGTGGCAAAATCGGCATGGGATGGATTGCAATTTGCATCACTTGCAGAAGTGGGGTTGTATTAGCCAGGGTTGGTGTTATGGGTCATTTGTAATATTGTACTACATTTGAACAAACCATCGTGATGAAGAAAAAGATTGCTACAATTGACATCGAACCGGTCAGCCACCAAACCATGGCTGATATAGTCGAGCTTAAGTTACTGGCATTTCTCAAAAAAAATGCCTTCAAGCCGGGGGATGCGTTACCAAAAGAGTTGGAACTCGCTGAAGCAATGGGTGTAAGTAGGAACATTTTGCGTGAAGCACTCAGCAGGCTTCGCATGTTGGGTATGGTTGATACCAAGAAAAGGCGCGGGATGGTTCTTGCCAGTCCGGATATCCTTGGATCCCTTGAAAAGGTAATGGATCCCCTGATCATAGACGAAAACACTTTACAAGACTTTTTTGAATTGCGGTTGACCCTTGAAATGGGCCTGGCTGATATTTTGTACATCCGCAAAACCAGAAAAGACATCGCCGAGCTGGAGGCGATTGCTTTGGCTGAAAAAGTGCGCGACAAGAACGACGTTGCTTTCCGGATCAAGAGTGAAGTGGAATTCCATGGAAAGATTTACAGGATGACGGGCAATCATACGATGCAGCGTTTTCAAACAATGCTGTTACCTATTTTTGGACATTTGGTTTCATTGGAAAAAAAGCCTGCGGGGGGAAAGGTCACACATCTCGACCTGGTGAATTTGCTGAAAACTGGGACTAGAGAAGCATTCCGCAAAGGAATGCGAGCACATCTGGAACATCATTTCAAGCGGATTGTAAAATAATGCTATTCGTTTTTTGTTAATTATGTACTACATAAGTATATTCGAACATAAATTTTTTCATTTTCATTTTAAAATGACTGCTTATGAAATCAGGTATCAAAATATTGCTGGTACTGGTATTGCTGGTTTTTAGTAACAATGTCACCTGGGCACAATCCAGAAAGATTTCCGGAAAAGTCACTTCTCAGGAGGATGGGAATCCGATGGCAGGTGTCAGTGTGACCAAAAAAGGTTCTACTGGAGGTACCCAAACCGGCACAGATGGTCGTTACACCATTGCAGCAGAAAAGGGAGATGTTCTTTTGTTTACATCAAGCGGATTTGCAAAAATGGAAATTACCGTGGGTGCATCTGACATGGTCAATATCAAGTTGCAGGCTGAAGAAGCGGATCTAGGTGAAGTGGTGGTAGTAGGATATGGTACCCAGAAGAAAAGCAGCCTGACTGCATCCATAGCAAAACTCGATAAGCGAATCCTTGAAACAGGCGTACGCGCCAATCCTGCACAGGCATTGGCCGGAACAATAGCTGGTGTAAGGGTTTCGACTACTTCAGGTAAGCCTGGGGCATTGCCCGCAATTGTACTCAGGGGTGGTACCAACTTTGACGGCTCTGGTTCTCCCCTGGTTATTGTGGATGGACAATTCAGGCCTTCATTGAGTGATATCAATCCGGAAGAAATTGAAAGCCTTGAAGTGTTAAAGGACGCTTCTGCGACTGCCATTTATGGAGCAAGGGCCAGCAATGGAGTTATTTTGATTACAACCAAGCGGGGTAAAGCAGGTGCTTCTTCCATTGCATTCAAAATGAAATCAGGTGTTAATACCCTCAATTCACCTTATACCTTGCTCACCGCTGAAGAATATTTGTTTTGGGGCAGGAGAGCATTGGTTGAAACCTTTAAAGTCAATGGCAACCAAAGTTTGATCAACTCTTCAGGCCCAAGGGGAACAGGAAATGTTTATAAAAATGCCGCTGGTGCAATTGTGGATGGCAATTATGATCTGAACGCCTTGTTCAGTCCTATGGTTTTATCCGATGCAAACAGGGAGTTGCTCAATTCAGGGAAAGGTTGGAAAGTAATGAAGGATGCAATTCCAACAAATGCTACGGGCGCATATGATCCCGCAGGAACGATCAAGGATATTCTTTACAAGGAATTTAGTTATGCAGACAATGCATTCCGCAACCAGGCTGTATTGCGGGATTATAACGTTGGAATGTCTGGTGGTAATGATAGGGGTACTTATTACGCCAACCTGGGCCTATACAATGAGGATGGAATTGCGAAGTCTTCATTCTATCGTCGTTTAAATTTTGTCATCAATGGGGATTATAAAATAAAAAGCTGGCTTAAATCAGAAAGCAGTGTTGCCTTTGCCAAAGCCAATTGGAGGGATCAGGCCCAAACCTCTGATGCAAGTTATTGGGGTCGTATCCTGATGGCTGCACCGACCATGAGGGGTGTAAATGAAGCTGGTGAAGTTTTGCTGGGCCGCAATGCAGGAGATGGTAACCCTACGATCAATGAACCAATGTTTATCCGCAGAAATCAATCAGATAAATTTACCTTATCCCAATCGTTGAAAGCCGACTTATATAAAAACCTTTACTTAAAAGTTGGGGGTATATTCATGTACGATGAACAAGTGGCAGAAGCATTCAACAAAGATTACAGAACCGGAGTATTGAGTTATACCAATCCCAATACAGGCTGGAACCGCGACCGCATCAGTTCTGCATCATTTGACAGGGTATTCCGTCAAACCTACAATGCCATATTGAATTATAAAACAGAACTGTTTGGGAAAAGCAATCTTGATGCAATGGTAGGTGGCGAGTACTACGATGTCTATAACAATGGAATGTCTGCAAGTGGCCGGTTGGCTCCAACAGATGATTTTGAAGCATTGGGTTATACATCGGCTGACGCAAACCAGCGTTCTATAGGCTCCTACCATACTGCAGAACGAATACTTTCTGCTTTTGGCCGCGTGAATTATGATTGGGATGGAAAATACCTGGCCTCTTTTACTGCAAGGAGAGATGGATATTCCAGGCTGATTGGAGACAATCAGTATGGTGTTTTCCCTGGTGCATCTTTTGGTTGGTTGGCACACAAGGAAAAGTTTATGCAAGGAACTTCTGACTGGCTTTCTTTGCTGAAGATCAGGGGAAGCTGGGGTAAAAACGGAAACATCGGTGGGATAGGCTTATATGAATTGCAAGGTGGTTATGGCACTACCGGCAGATATGAAAATATCATTGGATTTTCTCTAGGTGGTATTCCCAATCCTAAATTGAGGTGGGAGAAAACCAACACGGTGGAAGCTGCTATTGAATATGGGTTGTTGAAGAATAGAATAAGTGGTTCCATCGGTGTATACAACCGGGTCACCAACGATAAAATTGCCAACGTTCTGCTTCCAAATTCAACGGGTGTGAGCAGCATTCGCACCAACAATGGTTCAATGCAAAACAAGGGCTTTGAGGCTGATATGGTTGTCAAGGTCATTCAGAACAAGGACTGGGAAATTCGCGTTGGTGCAAATATTGCCTGGAACAAGAATAAAATTCTCAAGCTTCCGTATAATGGCAATGAGAAAAACAGGCAGGGCGGTACCCAGATTTACGATCCTGTCACCGGAAAGATCATTTGGGTTGGTGGTTTACAGGAAGGACAGGAACCGGGTGAACTCTTTGGTTATGTGATGGAAGGACTGATAAGGGATGCAAAAGATCTTGCTGCCTACAATAAAATTGATCTGGCAGCCGGACAGGTGCAGCTGAATGCTGCTGCCGGTCGCCCATTGACAAGTCAGAAATTGCTCACCGAAAGGGGATTGAATCCTAACCAATGGTGGACAACCAGCCTTGGCGATGTTCGTTGGAAAGACATTGACAAGAATGATACCATTGATTTCAGGGACAGGGTTTTCATGGGAAGAACAATTCCACGTTGGACGGGTGGCTTTAATCTTTCCGTTGGATGGAAGGGTTTGCAATTGTTTGCCCGCATGGATTACGCTTTGGGCTTTGTGCAAATGGATTTTCGCCAAATGTGGGCCATGGGCAGTATGCAGGGTGAATTCAATGGTACAAGTTATGTAAAGGACTCTTGGACACCGGAAAATCCCAATGCCAAGTTCCCTACTTACATGAACCAGGACCAGCAATTGAAAAAGAATTATGACCGGTATAGCAATATGTTTTGGGTGAGTTCAAATTATCTCTGCTTCAGGGAATTGACGCTCAGTTATGCTGTACCCCAAAAACTATTGAAGCGGGCAAAAATTGAAGGACTTACTTTGATGGCGACTGGCCAGAACCTTGGCTATATCAGCAATAAAATGCTCAAATTGCCGGAAAGAACAGGGGAACAGGATGGGGCATATACCATCCCTACCCAAATGGTTTTTTCAGCAAATCTCACATTCTAATCTTTTAATCATACACAATGACAAAGAATACATTTCAAGTCGTTCTGTTTTTCGCCATGTTGACAATAGGTATGACATCGTGTAAAAAAACATTGGAACTTACACCGCAGGATTCATTTGGCAGTGGAAATTTTTGGAAAAATGAAGCACAGATCTCTGGCTTTATGCAGGGATTGCATACCCAGTTCAGGGGAAATATGTTTCAGTTTTTACGGTTGGGCGAAATGCGTGGTGGCGGCTTTACCACAGCCGAGATATTTCCAGTTTCCTTGAACGAAGTGCCATTGATTCTACAAAACCTGGAAGAGAATTCTTCCGGAGTCAGCAATTGGGGCGGTTTCTATGGAGCAATTCTTCAACTCAACCTGTTCATTCAGGAAACCGAGGCATCAACCATTTTAACATCTGCAAAAAAGGGTTATTTACTGGGTCAGGCTTATGCAATGAGGGCATACTATTATTTTCATTTGCTGCGCACATATGGAGGTGTACCGCTTAGGCTTGTTCCGGAGGTTCCCAACGGAATAACAGATCCAGTGGCATTGCGCAAGGCAAGGGCAACTGAAGCAGAGGTGTTGGCTGCTGTAAAAAGCGATGTTGATAAAGCAGTTACTTCATTCGGAACCGCTGCTACTGTCAATAAGGCACAGTGGAATCCCATGGCAGCTTTGATGTTAAAAGGTGAGATTTACCTTTGGTCTGCAAAGGTGTACAACAATACAGCCGATCTGGGTACGGCAAAAGCAGCATTGAATGCTGTTACAGGGTTTACACTGCGTCCAAATTTTGCAGATGTGTTTTCCTATGCCAATAAAAAGAACAGTGAAATCATCTTTGCACTGAGTTATTCTTTTGCAGAGGCTGAAATGCCAGGCGTATCAACGTTTACATATGATTTGCCCGGATTGGCTGGTGGTTTTTATGCAGATTCTTTGGCAACAGGTTCTTTCATATCCACCAATCCTGATCCCCTCAATATCGGACAGACAAATGCCCAACAGATTATTCAACGCTATAGGTATAGCTTTGAACTGTTCCAAAGCTATGACAATGCGGATAAGCGCAAACTGGCTACATTCTATGATTTTTACAAGGTGAATAAAACAGGCGCACCTCCATACAAAGTGCTTCAGCGGAATACCGTACTCAGGAAATTCTTAGGTACCATCGACCAAAACAAGCGTTATTTTTCTGATGACTGGCCGATTTACAGGGAAGCAGAGCGTTTGTTGATGCTTGCTGAAATTGTCAACGCCGAAGGAGGTGATCCAACTGTCTATATCAAGCAAATCCGTGACCGTGCTTTTGGAGGAGCAGCTTTTGATAAAGCACCGTTCATTAACCGAACCAAGGACGCCAATGAACTCTTCATTTTTGCAGAGCGAAGCAAAGAATTCGTGTTTGAGGGGAAGCGCTGGTACGATGCAAGAAGAATGAAATTTGGCGCTGATCCCCTCGCTTTCATCAGTGCAAGTCATCCTTATGGTGTGTTGAATAAAGCTACACATGCTTATAGATTGCTTTGGCCAATTGAGCCTGCCATTTGGACAAATGACCCGTTGGTGAATCAAACACCAGGTTATGTCACTTCAAAGCCAAAATAAAATTTCTGTGTCCGTTTTAAAGTTTACTTATTTTGGGGTCTGAGGTTTACTTCCTCGGACCCTTTTCTCTGCTATACAATGATATCTAAAAATTATATTAATGAAGATGAATATCCAAGGACTTGTTGCTGCTGCTTTTACTCCATTTAATGAGGATGGCTCACTGAACCTGGGTCTTGTGCCAGCCTTGGTGGAGAAGCTTTTGCAGGATGGCGTGAAGGGGGTTTTTGTTTGTGGCAGCAATGGTGAGGGACCCAACATGACCACTGAGGAAAGAATGAAGGTGGCCGAGGCCTTTGTGCAGGCAGCCAACAAAAGGTTGCTGATTATTGTTCATGTTGGACACAGCAGTATTGCTGAATCAAAAAGACTTGCTGTTCACGCGCAAGCCATCGGCGCGGATGCTTTTTCGTCTGTTGCCGCTTTCTACTTCAAACCCAATTCAGTAGAAACTTTGGTGCATTGCATGGCCGAAATTGCATCTGCAGCACCTGAACTTCCCTTTTATTACTATCATATTCCCATCCTTACCGGTGTGGGAATGGACATGGTTGATTTTTTGACATTAGCTGGAAATATAATTCCAAATCTTGCTGGAATCAAGTACACTTCAACCACCATTTATGAACTGCAGAGCTGTCTTGAGCTAGATGGTGGAAAATTTGATGTGCTCTTTGGTTTTGATGAATTGTTGTTGCCAGCATTGTCCATTGGTGCAAAAGGGGCAATTGGGAGTACATACGCTTTTGCCGCGCCACATTATCTTAAAACAATAGCGCTTCACAAGCAATCTAAAAATGAAGCGGCAAGAGAGAACCATTCATTTATGGTGGAAGTGATCAGGATTTTTGCGCGCTATCCATCTGTGCCTGCACAAAAGGCCATCATGAAAATGTTGGGTTTTGACATGGGGCCTTGTAGATTGCCTTTGGTGACACTGGGTAAAAGCGATTATGATAAGCTTGAGTCGGAGCTGCAAGCAATTTCTTTTTTTGACAAGGTTCCGCCCATTGTCATGAAATAAAAGGCACCAAGTGGAAAACAATTATCACCATAATGGGATTACCCTTCATGTGTGACTGAATTTGATGCACTATTGATATTCTGGATTTACCATTTAAAACCATTTCAAGTGAAGGCGAAGACAACTTTTCAGGTTTTCATATTACTGTTGCTGATCATCTCCAGTGCGTCAGCACAATCTATTCCTGAAGTAATGGCAATGCAAGAGCAATTCCAGGTTCCTCTCTTAAAAGGAAAACCAAACAATCCATTTGTTCGATTGAAACTGGTGGTGTCTGGCAACAAGCAAATCGCGGTAAGTCGATTCCAATTTGGTCTAAATGGAACTACTTCTTTATCCGACATAGGTCAACTTGCATTGTACTATTTCAAGGGAGATTCAACTTTAAGCGGCTCACTTGATTTTTCCAAGGCAACCTTGCTTGGCACAGTTTCATCCGTCAAAAACAATGTCACCATCAGTGCTTCACAGCTGCTTGGCCCGGGTACACATTATTTTTGGCTGAGTTGCACCCTGCAAGAGAATGCCAATGCTTTGCATGAGGCAGATGCCAATTGCACTAAAATTATTTTTGGCGATCAATTCATTGTTCCTGATCCTGAAGCGAAAAAGATCCGACAAAAATTTGCTGTAGCATTGCGACAGCAAAACGATGACAATGTAAATACCTATCGTATTCCTGGTCTCACTACTTCCAAAAATGGAACCCTGCTGGCAGTCTATGACATGAGGCGTGAAAGCAGCCGAGACCTGCAGGGGCACATGGACATTGGATTGAGCAGAAGCCTTGATCGTGGTAATACTTGGTTGCCCATGCAGGTTGCCATCGACATGAAAGAATGGGGAGGGTTGCCACAGAAATTCAACGGCGTTTCTGATGCATGCATTTTAAGCGATGACAAAACTGGAGCATTGTATATTGCCGGTTTGTGGATGCATGGCGTATTGGATAAGAATGGCCAATGGATTGAAGGCCTGACAGACAGCAGCAAAGCATGGAACCACCAATGGCGCAACAAAGGTTCCCAGCCAGGCTTTGGCATAAATCAGACCAGTCAGTTTTTGATTGTCAAGAGTAGTGATGATGGCAAAACATGGAGCGATCCCATCAACCTGACAACGATGTGCAAGAAAGAGGAGTGGTGGCTTTGGGCACCCGGTCCTGGTCATGGCATTACCCTGAATGACGGTACGTTGGTATTCCCAACACAGGGCAGAGACAAGAATGGAAGGCCGTTTTCCAACATCACCTACAGCAAAGATGGCGGTGTACATTGGCATACCTCTGCAGCTGCAGACACGGGCAGCACAACAGAAAGCATGGCTGTACAATTGAGCAATGGAGACATACTGCTCAACATGCGTGCCAACGAAAATGCTTACCGAAAGGGAGACAACAATGGAAGGGCCATTGCAGTTACCAGCGATTTGGGAAAAACCTGGACCAGCCATGTCGCCAGCCGCAGCGCATTGAATGAACCCGTTTGCATGGCCAGTACCCATAAACACAACTATACTAAAAATGGGAAGCCAGCTTCTGCATTGCTTTTTTCTAACCCCAATACCAAGGGCGGTCGCAACCATATGACCATCAAGATCAGTTTTGACGATGGCGTAAGCTGGCCAAAAGAATATTGGTTGCTCTTGGACGAATGGAATAGCTTTGGATATTCCTGTATTACTTCCATCGATCAAGATACCATTGGCATCCTGTATGAAGGCAGTGGAGCGCACATGGTTTTTCAGCAGCTTTCATTTAAAAATATGATACAATGATTGTCTGAAGATGATCATTTGCAAAACAATACAAACCCTTATGAAACCATTGATTTTTTTTCTGTCGTTTCTGCTGGTGCTGAAACCTTTCGCACAGCAAACAGGGGAAACCGGTAAATGGCATGCCCCACAAACCTTGGAAACATTAAAAGCAGCTCCAGTTGCGCTGATTCCTTTTCCACAAAAGGTGCAATGGTCAAGGCAAGGTTGGACGATGCCAAGTCAACTGACCATCTTTGTTGAAGAAAGCCAATCTTCCGTTACTGAAAACGCAGTACGTTCTTTGAAAGCTTTGCTATCGTCAGCTTCGATAGCATCCAATCTAAAAATGCTTTCATCCATTCAAAAAACTGGGGCAAATTCCATTCTGTTAAAAGCCAGCACTGATGATGCTCTCAAAGCTGAAGGCTATCAACTGGAGATAACAGCATCAGGGATGATGATCAGCGCAAATGACGCGGCGGGGTTTTATTATGCTGTCCAAACCCTTCGTCAAATCATGGCGCAAAAAAATGCAATGCAACAACTGCCTGGTTGCAGCATAACGGATTGGCCTGCATTTGCTGTGCGTGGATTTATGCATGACAACGGACGTAATTTTCAAAGCATACCCATGTTGAAGGCACAACTGGATAAGCTGTCTTGGTACAAGTTCAACACATTTCATTGGCACCTGACCGACAATCCGGCATGGCGTCCACAAAGCAACATATACCCGCAACTGAACCAGGCGAAAAACAGAATGCCAGGTCGTGATACAGACAGCAGCTACAGTTTTGATAATATACGGGAGTTGATCCGCTTTGCACGGGAGCGGGGCATTAAAATCATTCCTGAATTGGATATGCCAGGACACAGCAAATATTTTGAACCAACCTTTGGATTTAAAATGGAAAGCGAACAGGGCATGCAGGTGTTGGAAAAGTTGATTGATGAATTTTGTGCAGCAGTACCTGCTGCTGATTGCCCCACCATTCACCTTGGTTCTGATGAAGTGCGCATTACAAACCAGGCAGCATTCATCAAGCGCATGACCGCCAGGGTAAAAGCCAACGGCAGGGATGTGATGGTATGGAATCCCGGTCTCCCGCCTGAACCTGGCACCATTGAGCAGGTTTGGCTGGAAGATGCTACGTTTATTCACCGAAGGACCAGCAAGAATCCTTATGTGGATTCTTATGCAGGATATCTCAACAATTATGATGCCTATTCACTGATCCAGCGCTATTTCTTTCAGCAGATTTGCAGCAAGCCCTCAGGGGATTCTTTGGCCCTGGGTGGCATCATTTGTTGTTGGCCAGATGTCCGGGTGGCAGACAAGTCGAAAATTCCATTGTACAACCCTGTATGGCCTGGTTCCATTGCCTACAGCGAAGCCTTGTGGTGTGGACGCCCTGATTTTACACCCAAATACATGAATACTTTGCCGGCAGCAGGTACAGAAGCAAACAATCATTTTCTCGAATTCGAGCAGCGTTTGATAAAACAAAAGCAACTGTTTTTTTCGGCTGAACATTTCCCCTATATTCCCTTTGGCCATATAGAATGGAACATGTTCGGCCCTTTTTACCGAAATGCCAGTGATGCCATGGACAAGGATTTCATGGCAGCCGACAGTGCTGAAAACAATTTGATGGCCCTGCAATCCAAAAAGGTTACTGGCGGCATCCTGCGTTTTGAAGAACATTTGGGCGGAGCTAAACTGTCAAAACCCGCCAATGAAACGGTTTACCTCACAGCATATGCGTTCAGTGCAAAAGCAAGAAAGATCCACGCCATTATCGGATTTGAAGCGGCGGCGCGCAGCAACCGCAGAAGTGCAGGAATTCCAGACAATGGCAAGTGGGACGCCAATGGCGGAGCAATATTCGTCAACAGCAAGGAATTGCCTGGCCCCGTCTGGGAAATGCCAGGTGCAAATCGCTACCTGCAGGCAACATGGGACAAGCCGGCAAATGAAATGCCTTATACCGACGAAGAGTTTTATTGGAGTCGCCCACCTGCTGTTGTTTCATTGCAAAAAGGATGGAATAAAATTTTTGTAAGGGTTCCGAGAACTTATCTCGACCAGAAATGGATCTTTGCTTTTGTGCCTGTTAAGCAAGATTATAAGGGAATTTGGATAGAAGATGCATCGGTGAAAATTCAGGCCTCAAAAAAATAATCTCCACTTATATCCAGACAATGGGAAATTCATCGCGCAGGGAATTTATTAAAGCAGCTGCATTAACCGGGTTTGCATCACCCTTTGCAGATCCTGTTTTTTCATTGAAAAACAACAGCCTGGTGTATGAAAATAAAATCATTGCAGCCGATGAAAAAGAGAATTATCTGGAATCCATCAAGCAGGAATTGGTAAAACAGTGGCCCCACAATCGAACCATCAATTTGGTTTTTCATGGCCACTCTGTGCCATCGGGATATTTTAAAACACCCGATGTTCGGACGCTACAGGCTTATCCTCATCTTTTGTTGAAAGCACTCAAGCAAGCATATCCCCATGCAGTAATCAACACAATCCTCACTTGTATTGGTGGAGAACATTCACAACAGGGAGCAGCTCGTTTCAAAAAGGAAGTGCTGAACCACAGGCCCGATGTGCTTTTCATCGACTATGCACTGAATGATCGGCGCATCGGTTTAGATGCTTCCAGTGCATCATGGGAATTCATGATCAAGACAGCACTAAAAAAGAACATCAAGGTCATACTTTTGACCGCCACACCTGACCAGAAGGTTGATCTCAATGACAAATCATCTGATTTGCAGAAGCTATCTGACCAGATCACTGGGTTGGCAGGAAAATACAAAACCGGTTTGGTTGACAGTTATGCTGCATTTCAAAAAATCATTTCTGCGGGTGGCATTTTATCGGACCATATGTCTCAGGTAAACCATCCCAATCAAAAAGGGCATCAGCTGGTGGCCGATGTGATAATGAAATATTTTTAATATCTTATACTCCAAATCACCCACGGGTATACATTTCAAAAACCCAGACTGAAGCAACCTTATGCGGATATCATCTACCCTAAACTTTTAAAGGAGAGTGGGTATCATGTTGGTTTCTTTGGAAAGCTGG
>Ga0222712_10004360_pt1 | contig 14841 bp, 17 predicted proteins | sample C33_657DmetaG_FD_165043 | JGI IMG/M metagenome (GOLD analysis project Ga0222712, IMG submission 165043) | Estuarine water microbial communities from San Francisco Bay, California, United States - C33_657D | ecosystem: Environmental > Aquatic > Marine > Unclassified | place: USA: California... | reverse complement strand
TCAAAAAATCTGATACCAAACCCTATGAATTTAATTTAACCCTTAAAATCACAGATATGAATCAATTTATTAATGACTTAAAAGTTTTAGTAAAAACCCATTGGAAAACAATCTTCCTGATTGTTTTGGTAATTTGGCTTATCACAAGTTATGATGATATTAAAGCAGGTATTATAGAAGGTTGGAGTAGAAAGTAAGTTTTTATTTGGTGTTTAAATGGCCCAGTTTTGACTTCAATACATCAAAATGATGCGATGTATGGAAGGAAGTGAAGCTAGCGAGTTCTCCAAATGATATTTTTCCTAAGATCGGGTGAGGTAACCTGTAACTATTTAACTCAAATGAAGTATGGTTATTTAATTTACCGATAAACGATTTATTCAATGACGCATACTTTTGAATCAAACGATCTTTTTCAGTATGTGAAACTGGTTTTGGGATATACATTGTTGGAGCTTTTGCGCCGCCTTCCAATGCATTTTTATATAACTGTCTGAGATCTTCAAAAGAACGACTCTCCTTTATATTGATACCAAACACTAAACGTAAAATTGGTTTTGGTAATGTAAAGCCAATATTCACTATTTGAAGTACTTTAATTAAGTGCACTAAATCTTGACCCGCCGACCATTTATTATTTACATTAACTTCAAATTCATCTTTATTTAAACCCTTCACTAGTTCAATAAATTGAGCTGCACTATCATCAAGCGATTGTATTAAGGTTGTTTTGTCCATCGTTCATTTTTTTATGAGTTGATATGTTTATTCAGAATTACCTAAATTAAAGATATGAATCAGTTCTTAAATGAATAAAAAACGCCTGTATAAAGCTACAAAAATCAAATTTTTGGCATCTTACCACTAATTATTTTATGTATTTTTGGTAAAACAAGATTTCGTGAAAACGCCATTTAACAAATTTCTTTACATTGGATTTTTACTTTTAGGACTATATCAAGCATTTTTTTCAAAAGACTATATGCAAGCAGCAGCGTCTTTAGGGATTGGAATGGCATTTGATCCATTTGATCCAGAGCAAAAATGGAATGATAGACCTACTTGGCAAAAGGCCGTTTTAATTATTCATCTTGCGCTTGTTGCTGCCATGTTTGGATTTGGCATCGGATTAAATGACAAATAAATTTTTATGAATAAACTATCTCAATTTGTTAAAAAGTACCGCAACGAAATTATTGTGGGTGTAATTGTATTTCTATTTTTGATTTTCAGAGATGTAATAAAGTCTTTCTTGTAAATTAATTTATGAGAATTTCAGCCTTATTCATTCTATCTCTGTTTTATATAAGTGCTGATGGACAGGTTGGTCCAATAAGAAATTGGATTGACACAGAAGTTAAGTACTCCTTTGCTAACCAAAAGGATGTGATTTTTACGCATAGCTTACCCAAAGGAGGTGGTCTATACTATTTGAACGGCATAAAATATAGTCATGTCATATTTTGGACGCGTATACATAATCAAACATCCACACCCATAAAATTACAGCTTACATTTCCTGACATTACTTATTTACAATCTCCAGATGCTCATATCAAAATATTGCTTCCTAAAGACACAATGAGTCATGAAAAAGAACAACTATTCAACTATGGACTAACTGGTTTAGATTTTCTTTTAAATGATAACACCAATCAGGTAAAAATTTTGAAAAAAACGATTGATCTTAATAGGGACTATTATTTTTATATCCCTGTATTTATGCACGAAATTAATGGGTCTGCACGCGCATCGATTGTATTAAAAGGTGAAAAATTATTTTATAAAATCTCTATAGGAAAAGATACAGCATTTATACCCTGCGGAAGTTTAATTGCAGATAGCAAAAAATTGAAATGATTCTTATATGAAACAATATATTTTTTTATTCTAGTAATATTTACAAGCGTATTTTAATCCCACCATTGATTACAAATCCATCAACAGGCGCATAAATATCTCTAAAAACAGGATCCTGTATAGTGCCTGTAAACACTTTATCAAACTTTGACTGTCTTGTGTCTGTAAAGTTTTCAAAATTGATAAACACGGACCATTTTTCCCAAAGTTTTTCTGTCATAAAACCTGTTATCCAATAAGACTTTCCAAAACTTCCATCGCTTAAACGTTGTTTGCTAAAATAGTAAGCTTCTAGTCCCAATTTTAGTTTGTCTTCAATCTCATACATCAATACATTGTTTAAACGGTGACGTGCTGTGAGTGGCAGCCACTGCTTTGTATTATCAAAATTCGTATTTGCGTTGGTATATGTATATCCTATAAACAATTTAAAGTCGGCGTAGGTAAGTCTAATATTGGTTTCCATGCCTTTGGTGTCGATACTTCCGTTTGCATTTTCAAACGCCAAATTAAAACCAGCTGTATTGTTTAACACGAGCGGACGAGCTAGATGAGTATAAAAAAATAGTTGGTTAAAGCTAAAGCCTAGATCTCCAAATTTTGTTTTATAATTAATGTCCCAATTCAAGCCTTTTGACCTTTCGTTTCTAGCATTAATCATATCAATGGGTAAGATGCTACTAAATTGTCTTCTTTCTGCATCTTCTGTAAAAATAGTAGGTGGTTTATAGCCAAAGCCACCGCCAATCCGGGTAGTTAACTTAGGAGAAATCTTAATCATCGTTAAAATGCGTGGAAGTAATTCAAAACCAAATTCGTTTACATAATCTCCCCTAAGTCCAGTTTCGATTGTAATATTTTCATGAACACTCCATGCATTTTGTATAAAAACACCAAATGTGTTTAAATGATAATCACGTTTACGATCAATACCGTTTGGCACTTCAGTTAATTTTTCTGTTACCAAATTTGTACCAATCACCCAATCCGAATTGGATCCATTTTTATTCCAGGTTAACTCAGAAAAAGAAGATTGTTGTAATGCATCAAAAAAATAATTTGGAATGAGTAGTGCTCTATTAAATCTGCTAAAACTATTTTTAAATTGAATATTGCTACTTTCTGTTAAACGGTGCGTTACTCCAAATTGAGTGGTAAATCTCTTTGTATCATTTTTTTCATAAAAGCCAGTACCATTATAATTAATGTAGTTCATGCTACCACCTGTTCTATTTTCTGAAATATACGCGACACCTATATCGGCGGTTGTTTTATTGGCATATATAAAAAGTCGAGGGTTGATGGCATATCGTTCAAACTTTGGTATCGCTGTAAGTCCAATTGCTGCTGGATCAAAAGCGCGGTTACTATTTCTAGAAGTAAAAACCGTGAGTCCAACTTTTCCATATTTTTCACTATAAAAGCCACTGAGGTCGATACCACCTGCAGAGGTTGCATTGGATAAAAAGTTAAGTTCCCTATTATCTGTGGGTGTTTTAGATACAAGATTTACGAGACCTGCAATAGCTCCGCCACCAAATAAAGTGGATGCAGCACCTTTAATAACTTCCACTTGTTTTAAATCCAGCGGTGCAATTTGTAATAGAGAAAGACTGGATGCAAATCCACCATACATGGGATATCCATCTCTAAGTAATTGCGTGTATCGTCCATCAAGCCCCTGAATGCGGATACCTGCATTGAAAGAAGTTGCAGATGTTTGTTGGGTTTGAATACCTGTACTTTCGTTTAGTAGCATTCTAATATCACCGGGTTTCATGTTGCCCTTTTCGGTAAGTTCTTCACCAGATATTACTTCTGTTCTTGTAGGTGTATTGGCAATGGTTCTACTAATACGCGTAGTAGTTACAATAACGTCTTCTCCCTCTTCTTCTTCAATTTCTTCCATTAAAACATGTAAAGTTGTGTCTGATATCAGTGGCGTTGTAATATTTATTGTTTGATCTATACAACCAACGTAGGAAATAAATAGGGTATGAGTTCCATTCGGCACTTTTTCAAAAACAATAACACCTAAACTATCAGCGATAGCTGTTTTATTGAAGGGCATTAATTTAGCAGTAGCAGCAGATAGAGGTTCTTTTGTTTTTGAATTTTGAACTAATATTTTAATAGTTGATTGTGCATTTGCAGCACAAGATCCAACTAACAGAAAAAGCGCCGAAAAAATTATATGCTTCATAACTATGAAATATTGATGAGCTTATATTGTAAGTATAACTTAAACGCAAAGATATTTGAATACTAAACTACTTACCTGTATCTTTTTTACTAATTTCATTCAAAAGTATTTATGTCTCGACCAAGCACATCTGAATATGGTAGTTTTTACCAAACGTACATCAACTATACAAGTGGTAAAGACTACGCTATTTTAGTTCAACAATACAATCAACGCATTACTGAGTTTTGGGATGCTATTCCACTAGAAAAAATAAATTATGCTTATGCGCCAGGCAAATGGACTATTAAGCAAATGTTCCAGCACGTCATTGATACAGAACGCATATTTGCCTACCGGGCACTAGCAATTTCTAGAAAAGAAAAAACACCCATTCCCGGATTTGACGAAAACGAATATGCCAACAATGCAACAGCCGCCAATAGAAATTGGAAAGATATGTTAGTTGAATGGCGTGTTGTAAGACAATCTACCAACTTATTATTTGCTTCCTTTACAGATGATCAAATGAAAAGCTTGGGCACCGCAAGTGACAATCCTATTTCTGTTAATGCACTGGGTTTCATCATTTTTGGACATGCTTTGCATCATTTGCATATACTTAAGGAGCGGTATAGTATTTAAAACTATTAGTTTTTGTTGAGTAGCTTATGAGATCCATCACAGGCAGGCATTCTTTTTGAAAGCCCACAGGTGCAATCTGTTAATCCTTTACCGCACATAATTTGTTTCGTGTATTTTTCAATTCTAGCAATCCTTGTTTCTGCTTGTTTGGCACCTGAAAAATAAATGAGATAACCTCTTTGTCTTCCAGGTGTTAATGATTCAAATGCTTTTTGAAATGTTGTATTCTTTTTAAATATAGAATTTAATTCCTCCACAACTATAGCTGGGGCTGCTTTTGATTTTGTTGTAGTGTGAGCTTCTGTCGAAATCGATTCTTTAATAAACTTTTTAATAATGCTTCTTTTCTTGATAATGTCTTGGACATTTTCAAGCCTTAACTGTCGTCCAAATCTTGTGTGTTCACCTGGTTTAACCAATAAACCTTTTGGATCTATTAAATTAGCGCCATTAAAAAAACCTAAAGCAAAATATTCTTTAAATGGCGCAAGAATTACAATGTTTTTATTGTTGAGCGTATAACATGGTGAAGCCCATTTAAATTCTTCGATGAGTTCTGTTTCCAATAAAATTTCACGAATAGCTAGTAACTCTTCTTTCCAAAGTTTAGCATTTGCTATATATTGAGTAACGTTTTGGTTCATTTGAACTAGATTAAATTAAAATTAATTACATTAGTTATATAAATAGAGTTTATGAAACGAATTTATTTTATTGTTTGTGTTTTGAGTCTAATGGCTCCTATGATTGTTGGCGCACAAGCAACAAAAATTTATAAAAAAACCTCGCTTCCTATCGGTGTTTTTGATTCTGGCACGGGCGGATTAACAGTGCTCGAAGCCTTGTTAACACTCGACGCATTTAATAATGAAACTGGAAAACCAGGGCCTGACGGAAAACTCGATTTTTCTAAAGAATACTTTCAGTACTTAGCAGACCAAGCAAATATGCCCTATGGGAATTACGCGGCTGCTAATAAAACCGATTTGCTAAAAGAGCACATTCAAAAAAACATGCAATTTTTTTTAAAGGAGGCCCCAACAAAACCACCTGTAAAAATGATTGTGTTGGCTTGTAATACGGCTACTGCATATGCCTTAACTGATATTAAAAATCAATTTGAACAGCAATCTATTAGCGTGCCCGTAATTGGTGTTATCGATGCGGGTTCAAAAGCGGCACTCGCCTATCAGCAAAAAAATGGAGATGGTACAATTGGTGTTTTTGCTACTGCTGGTACGGTTGCTTCAAATGGTTATCCAAGAACCTTACAAACTATGGCTAAAGAAAAAGGGATGCAAGCGTTATCGGTAATTAGTCAGGGAGGTTTTGGACTTGCCGAAAGTATTGACCGCGATTGGAGTTATTATGTAGACACATTAACAAAGGCAAGAAATGAATACAAGGGTCCTTCATTAAAAAATAGCACCTATACCATTGACACTTCTTTATTGAGTGCTTATCGGTTTGATGCTTCTAATAATAAGTTGTTATGCGAATACGATGATAAAGGAAGTTGCTTAGACATGCAATTAAATGATCCATCAAATTATGTAAGGTATCATCTGGTAAGTTTATTGGAAAAAATGATTGCTGGTAAAATAACAAAGCCAATGAACACACTTATTTTAGGATGCACTCATTATCCGTATCTAAAAGATACGATTGCGTCAGTATTAAATGAGTTATATCATTATAAAAACAACAATGAATACAGATACAGAAAGTATCTTGTTGAAAAAGTAGAATTGATAGACCCCTCTATTGAAACCGCTAAAGAAGCTTATCTGATGCTGAAAAACAGTACACTTTCAAACACAGCTACCGTTCAAAAAAATCAATTTTATATTACTATCCCAAGCACCAACACACCTAAAAATGCATTGCAACCAGACGGTTGGTTTACCTATGACTATAAATACGGAAGAATAGGAGGCGAAAATAAAATCTATGTGCAGTATGTTCCGTTTGATACTAAAAATATTTCCGAAGCATCCTATAGCCGCTTTAAAATGGTGTTGCCTAAGTCTTATGCTGAAATTGTGAAGTCTAAGCTTAAATAATTTCCATCTTCAACCGCTTTCCAATCATCAATTAATTTATAAAGGAGGGATCTTATCGCTGTTAATTCAGTTGATAAAATCTTGATGAATGGAATGGAAAGATTGTGCTGAATTAGGCTTTGTTCAAGCATCTCATTGATATCATCAAATAAACCTTGTGTAAATTCTATTAATAAAAGATTAGCAAGATGTTCCGAATACCAAGCTTCATTAGAAAGTTCCAATGCATCTCTTTTTACTTTATTTTCAAAAATACTTGGATTGATTCCACTCGCAATTAGTCCCCAAAAAGCCGTTTTATATCCTAAAGTTGTTTCAATGGCAAAATGACAAAGATCATGCAGCACTAAAAAGTTGTCTGCTTCTATCCAGTAAGTTTCTAATCCATCTCTCAAATAAGAAATTACATGCTTACTATTGCTTCTTTTTTTAATCTGGATTTTCACAAAAAAATTTTTTTTCAAAACAAAAACAGCAATTTCTTTTTCTATTTTTCCTTCAATAATAGGATAATATTTTGTTTTGTGTATAAATGGACTTAGCTTTTCTATAAAAGGATTTGCAGTAATTCTATTGGGTGTTGCAAGAATAACGATGCAACCTTTATTTAAAAATGAACTAATTGAAATTACCAAAGTATCAAAATCGTTGGGATTATAATTGATGTCGCTTAGTAAAACAGTATCTGCAAAAAGTTCAGAAGGTATATGATTCCAATCCAATACTGTAGCAGTAGCGTTATTAATATTGAGATGATTTATGTTTTTTTGAGCAAGCGAAACAGCATCACTGTTGTAATCAGATATGATAACGCTACTCGCTTTCTGCGCTATAGAAAACGATGGAAATCCAATACCAGCGCCAATTTCCAATACTTGCTTATTTTCTATCCAATTAGGTTCTTCTTGTAAAAAAGCAACCATTGCTTTTGAGGAAGCCCATACTTTTGCCCAAAACGGAAAATCTACATGTAGTTCCAGTGTCTTAAAATTTTCGTACTGGGTTTTAACAGCTTCACTATCTGGAATCCACAATGAAATTTCTGGACTTAATTGCTCAATGATTAGTGGGTACACTTTAATTGTTTTCCTCCACGGCTTTTTCTAAATCAGCAATAATAAATTTAGACATTTGTAAAAATGCATAAGTTGCTTTTGGTGCTGTTGCAGGGTTGGTCATGTACTTTCCTAATATCGAAGGAACGACTTGCCAATGCACGCCATATTTATCCTGTAGCCAACCACATTTTCCTGGCGCCCCGTCCTTTGTTAAATAATCCCAGTAGTAATCTATTTCATCTTGTGTGTTTACTGAAATAGTGAAAGACACCGCATCTGTTATACTAAAAGCATGGGGTGCCGAATTGTCCATAATACCAAATGGTAAATTATTTAGTTCAAACTGAGCGTACATAATATATCCTTCAATGTCATGTCCCCCCTTTTCGTATTTTCTCATTTCTACAAGACCTGAATTCGTAAAAAGAGATCTGTAATATGTAATGGCTTCTTCTGCCTTACCTGCATTATTTCCACAAAACATTAAACTAGGCATCACTTTGCAGCTGCTCTTATAATCCACAATAATTTGCCAGTTCACGCCAAATTTATCAGCGCACCAGCCATATTTTTTGCTCCATGGATATTCATTTAATGGCATTAATACCTTACCATCAATAATTAGCTGACTCCAAATCGTTTCTGCCTCCTCATTACTTTCAGCCATTATATAAAATGAAATAGCTGGTGTAATTGGATGGCCGGGTCCGCCATTTAGGTGCATAAAGCGTCTACCAAATAAATTGTAAACAACTGCCATTGGATTTTGTGACACAAGTTCTGCTCCATTATTAAAAACTTTTTTATAAAAGTCAAAAGCCTCTTTACCTTTTCCATCAAACCACAAACATGTTCCTATTGAATGAGACATACGTATTTTAATTAGCTATTAAATTTTCATACAATGCGTTTACCGCTTTTCTAATAACATTATTGTATCCACTAGCTTCACCAGGATGACATCCGTTGCTAATTACTACTATGCCGTATTTTTCTTTGGGATTAAAAAACATAGCACTAAATAGTCCATAGGCTGAGCCTGTATGACCTATCATTTTTTGGCCATCAATTATGGATCCTGGAGTTTCTAATGCAAAACCATAAGGCTCAATCTTTGAAACAGCAGTTTGCATGAGTTTCGAACTCTTTTTTGAAATAATTCTAACCCCATTATATTTTCCATAATTGGCATGCATCATCATGTAAGTAGCTAAATCTTTGGCAGATATTTTCATCCCACCAGTAGGAGAAAAAATAGGCGTACTATACCCCATTTGATAAGCAGCTACTTCTGTCGTTCTTGGTGCATATGCATTTGGTGATACTACAAATTTGGCAGCATCTGGTTGGTATTCATATATTGTTGCAAATTTAGACTTGTCTAATTCGTTCACATAGTAGCCACCATATAATTGTAATGGTTTCAAAATATGATTTTGAATGTAGGCATCAAATCTTTCGCCACTTACTTTTTCAATGATCGTTCCAATCATATTAAAATTGAGGTTACAATACATATATCTTTTACCAGGCTCGTAATTGTTGTAACAGTTTTCCCAATTTGCAGATTTAGCAGGATTAATAGAATCGAGTGAAAAATAACCTTGACTATCATTTATAGATGAAAGGTGCGACAACATAAGTCTTAAAGTAATAACTGTTTCTGGGAATTTAGGGTTCCGCACTTTAAATCCTACTAGTTCACTTACATCTTGATCTAGCTTAAGTTTATTGGCTTCTACTAATTGCATAACCGCTGTTGCAGAAAATGATTTTGAAATAGAAGCGATTCTAAATATATTTTCGTTACTAAGTGGCGTATTCGTTTCGGCGTCTTTTAAACCAAATGATTGGTTGTAAACTATTTTATTATTTTTTACAACCGCCACCGACATCCCCATCACAGGATTTTCTTTCATTATTTGTTCAATGGCTGCTTCAGCTTTATTTTCCTGCGCCATACTTTTTAATGGAAAGCATAATGCACATACTGTGATAATTTGTAAGAGGCACTTAAATTTATTTTTCATAGAAAATTTCATTAATTTCAATACAGGAATTATTCATACAAGATACAAAATTTAAATATCGCAATTGATTAGGAGTAAAAACAAATGGCTACTAGCAGCCACAATTCTTGGTATTTTATATGCGTTTGCATTACTTGTTTTTGCTGCAGACGTATTTAGCAAAAACCAACATATTTCACAAACATTCATTGATTTGGTATTGCATCTTATCCCTACAATTATTATTTTAATATTGGTTTTTGTAGCTCATAAGCGCCCTTATATTGGAGCCATTATTTTTGCAGTGTTGGCTATTACTTACATCATTACAGGATGGACTGTCATGCACTGGTCTGCTCATGTTCTAATAGCCGGACCGCTTTTAGTAATTAGCTTTTCATATATAATAGCTTATAAATCAGTTAAATAGTACAAAAAATTCAAAACTTCAATTATTAATCGTAATATTGCGATTAATATGGGAGCTAGTAAAATCATCAATTATTCAGAAGCCGAGGTGCAAATAGCAAAATTTGCAAAAGCTTTATCACATCCTGCTCGAGTTGCCATCTTGCAATTATTAATTCAAAAGCAGTCTTGTATTTGTGGTGATATTGTGGATGAGTTGCCAATTGCACAATCTACCGTATCGCAACACTTGAAAGAATTAAAACAAGCTGGCCTTATTAAAGGCAATATAGAGGGTGCATCAATATGTTATTGTGTTGATACAGAAGTATTACAAACAGCAAACCAAATTTTAAATAAAGTATTAGCCGTATCAATTGTGTCTCCAACAACTTGTTGTTAAACAAAAAAGTATAAAATTGCAAACAGACGAACAACTTAAAGAAATTGTAAAAAATAAATACAGTGAAATAGCATTACAAGACAAAGAAACAAATATGTCTTCTTGTTGTGGTGCTGGCGGCTGTTCTACCGAAGTGTATAATATTATGTCTGAAGATTATACCACACTTGATGGTTATGCAGCAGACGCGGATTTAGGCCTTGGCTGTGGATTACCTACACAATTTGCGCGCATTAAAAAAGGTGACCTTGTTATTGATCTAGGTAGTGGCGCAGGTAACGATTGTTTTATTGCTAGGCATGAAACGGGTGAAACAGGAAAAGTCATTGGGATAGATTTTACACCAGCCATGATTAATAAGGCCCGCGCCAATGCAGAGGCTCGAGGATTTAACAATGTAGAATTTAGACAAGGTGATATTGAAAATATGCCCATTACTTCTAATGTAGCAGATGTGATTGTAAGCAATTGCGTATTAAATTTAGTGCCCAACAAACATGGCGTATTTACAGAAATGTATCGGGTATTAAAACCGGGTGGCCATTTTAGTATTAGTGATGTAGTGCTTGTTGGTGCATTACCAGAAGGCTTACGCAAAGATGCTGAAATGTATGCAGGATGCGTATCTGGCGCCATTCAAAAAAATGTATACATGGAACTTATTCATGCAACAGGTTTTGAAAATGTTACCATTCAAAAAGAAAAAGCCATTGTAATTCCTGATGATATTTTAGTAAACTATTTATCAGCAACAGAAATTGCTGCATTTAAATCGGGAAGTACGGGCATTATGAGTATTACTGTATTTGCACAAAAACCATTAGAAAATAAAACAGCTTGTGTGCCAGGTGGCGGCTGTTGTTAATCATTACATCGATGAAAAATATTTTAGTACTCTGTACCGGCAATAGTTGCCGCAGTCAAATAGCACATGGGTATTTGAAAACCTTTGCAGCAGATAAAGCAAATATTTATAGTGCTGGCGTAGAAACGCATGGTGTAAACCCAAGAGCCATTGCAACAATGAAGGAAGATGGCATTGATATTTCTGATCACACTTCTAACAATGTGTTAGAATATACAAGTATTGATTTTGATTTTGTAATTACTGTTTGTGATCATGCCAAAGAAGTGTGTCCGTATTATCCAAGCAATGCCCAAAAATTTCATTATAATTTTCCGGATCCTGCAAAAGCGGTTGGTACCGAAGAAGAAATTAATAGATCTTTTGCAGAAGTGCGCGAGATGATTAAAAAATACAGTTTACAATTTGTAAAAGAAAACATATGAGTGGTCTTACAGCATTAGTTATTGGAGCTACAGGTGCCACAGGCACCGAACTTGTACAGCAATTAATCGATGATAACAGGTATACTACTGTTGTTGTGTTTTCTAGAAGACCCTTATTGGTTACTCATGCTAGCCTAACAACACATATTGTTGATTTTGACAATCCGCAAGCCTGGGCGCATTTAGTAAAAGGTGATGTGCTATTTTCGGCGCTGGCTACTACCCTTAAACAGGCGGGAAGCCAAAAAGAGCAGTACAAAATTGATTATACCTATCAATACCAAACCGCTGCTACAGCTGCGGCTAACGGAGTAGCAAAGTATGTGTTGGTATCTGCTATGGGTGCCAACGCAAAATCTTTGCTATTTTACCCCCGTATTAAAGGGGAGCTGGATAACGCAGTAGCGGCTCTACCATTTAAGCAAATTCATATTTTTAGACCCGGATTTTTACTAAGGCAGCCAGATAAAATAAGGCCTATGGAAAAACTAGGCATTACCATCATTCAGTTCTTTAATAAACTTGGTTTATTTAAAAGCCAAAGGCCACTTCCGGTGGAGGTGCTCGCGCAAAAAATGCGTTCCGTATTATTAAATCAGGTGCCCCAAAAATTTCAAATCTATTCTTTGGATTCAATATTTGATTTGTAGTATCTTACTATTTCAAATACCTCCTGTCATGAAAAAATTTGTTACAGTAATTACCATCTTAGTACTATTTATTGGTATCAGCTTTGCGCAAGTATTATCACCCCTTGTTGCAAAATCTAAAAATTTAGATCCCGTTAAACTTGCCCAGATTGATACCCTACTTAACGATTATGTTAAAAATAATTGGCTGGTAGGTGCTTCTACAATTATTGTTAAAGACAATCAAGTTGTGTATTATAAAGGACATGGCTTTGCCGATAGAGCAACAAAAAAACCAATGGACCCAAATTCTATTTTTAGAATCATGAGTCAAACCAAAGCTATCACTAGCTTAGCGGTACTTCAGTTATTTGAACAAGGTAAAATTGGTTTAGATCAAGCAGTTGGAGATTTTATTCCAACCTTTTATAAGCAATCCGTATTAAAAGATTTTAACGCCGCAGATACAAGCTACACAACGGTTCCAGCAAAAAGAAATATTACCATCAGAGATTTATTAACGCATTCTTCTGGTATTGATTACGCTGGCATTGGTTCAGAAAAAATGAAAGCTATTTATGCAAAATCAGGTGTACCATCTGGACTAGGAAAAATTAATGGTACTTTATTAGAGCACATGAAAGCGCTTGGAACTTTACCACTTGTACATCAGCCAGGTGAAAAATTCACTTATGGTTTAAATTCTGATTTGCTCGGTTGTATTGTTGAAGTTGTTTCTGGCATGACGCTTGAGGCGTATTTCAATAAATATATTTTTGAACCGATGGATATGAAGGATACTTATTTTAATGTTCCTGCTTCAAAAGCAAATAGGCTTCCAACGGTTTACACCGAAGACAGCAATAAAAAAATTATAGAATGGGGACCTACATTTAGAAATATTGATCCTAATTATCCATTACTAGGGACAAACTTTTTTTCCGGTGGCGCTGGTTTGTCTTCTACTGCATTTGACTATGCCATTTTTTTACAAATGATTTTAAATGGTGGAAAATATAATGGCAAACAAATTATTTCGCCCCGCACAGCCGAGTTAATGCTGAGCCCACAATTAGATTTTAAATTTGAAGGACTTAACGATTTTGGTTTAGGTTTTGCGCTTACTTCTGAAAAAGCAGCAAATTTAAATGCACGAAACAAAGGTTCTTTTTCGTGGGGTGGATATTATGGAACAACATATTGGGCCGATCCAAAAGAAAAGCTCATTTGTTTGATCATGACTCAACATACGCCCAATTCACATACTGGATTTCAGGCTAAAATTGAAAATATCATTTACGGAAGTTTAATCAAATAGTAAACCGATGCATTACTAGTTAGACAAACTCTATCATAAGTTTGTCATTTTATAGTTTAAAGCCCCCAAACAAACAATTTGCAATCCTCATTGTTTTAGTTTTGCGGCCAATTATAAAACGGGACGAATTCTATGAGTGCGTATGTTCAACAATTAAAGTCAGCTATCGAGCCAGTAAGAAATACATTACTTGCACATCCGGTATATAGTCAAATACAAGATTTACAAGGTCTACAAAAATTCTCCGAAACACATGTGTTTGCAGTTTGGGATTTTATGAGTTTACTAAAATCGTTACAAATTGGATTAACATCTGTATCCATCCCTTGGGTGCCTGTTGGAAACGCTGATACCAGATATTTGATTAATGAAATAGTATTAGGAGAAGAATCAGATGTAGATGAAGCTGGTAATAGAATTAGTCACTTTGAGCTTTATATGAAAGCGATGCAGCAGATGGGTGCATCTACAAGCATCATCAATCAATTAATAACAGAAATTAATAATGGTGCATCTGTTTTACATGCTATTGAATCTATAAGTGTACCAAACAAAGTAAAAGATTTTTTACAATTTACTTTTGATGTTGCATACAACGCACCTATCCATGTAAAAGCAGCCGTATTTACTTTTGGACGTGAAGATTTAATTCCTAGCATGTTTATGAAAATCTTAGATAAGATTTATGCTGATGCCCCTGATAAGGTAAGTATTTTCAAATACTATATCGAAAGACACATTGAAGTAGACGGCGATCATCACAGTCATTTGGCCTTAAATATGATAGAAGCTCTTTGTGCATCTAATCCCACTAAATGGGAAGAAGCCACAAACGCCTCCCTTAAAGCGCTTTCACTTCGCATTGGACTTTGGGATGCAATATTTGAAAAATAAATTACGCTTTTGGAAAATCTGCGCCTTCTGTTACAGTAGCCCAGGTATCAAAGTCGTGTTTTAATTCTTCCAATTTTTCTCT
>Ga0222712_10004359_pt1 | contig 14842 bp, 19 predicted proteins | sample C33_657DmetaG_FD_165043 | JGI IMG/M metagenome (GOLD analysis project Ga0222712, IMG submission 165043) | Estuarine water microbial communities from San Francisco Bay, California, United States - C33_657D | ecosystem: Environmental > Aquatic > Marine > Unclassified | place: USA: California... | reverse complement strand
ATCAGCTCGAAAGCTTCAATGCCAGGCCAGCCATACACACCTTCGGTGTTGTAAGAGGACAGGCGGTTGATTTGATTACCGGGCTGAAGAATAGCACCGGCTTCTTCTTTGTAAGCAGCCATTGTTAAGTACCTCCCTTATCACTCAGTAATGGTAAAGGCACAGGTCACGAAGTCCTTGTTCAGGTTCGCGAAACCGGCGTACAGCTGCCAAATCAGGATGATAAAGCGGCTGAAGTCGTCGTTGTTGTTGATCAGAACTTGAGCGTTCGGACCACCGATGCCCACACCCACAGCCTGAGGACCGAAGAACAGGGCAGGAGGAGTGTCGTGAGAAACGGAACCGTCGCCGTCGTTGATGTCAACGGTGATGGTCTTGCTGGGGAAGTTGGTGGACTCGAAGAACCGCACACCTTCAAACACGAAGCCGGAAGGCATCACAGGTTCGCCAGCCACGAACTGAGCTTGGCCAAACTGACCACCGCCGTAGAGGGCAGCGTTCGGAGCCATCATGCCCATCAGAGGGTTGGGGGCGCCGGTGCCAGGATAGCGAGCCACTTCGCGGAAGCCTTGGTCAGCACGCAGGTCCTTCATGAAGGAAGGATCAGCGATACAACGGTAGTAACCGTCGGCAAACACAGGCACGTTGCGCTTGCGGAGGCTCTTCACAACGTTCAGAAGGTCGGTCTTAACGTTGAACTTGAAGCGCTCGGAAGCGTACTCAGTGGCGGTATAGGTAGCCAGAGTGGTGGTACCAGTCTTGGCGTGGTTGTTCGGATAGTAGTAACCACCCTGGGTGTCGGAGGACTGACCACGGGACTCGGACTTGAACAGTTCGTCCAGGAACACACGGTCGCGCCAGCGGCGGTAGTCATCCAGCAGGGTCAGCGAACCGATGGACTGGTGGAACATGTTGAGGTTCCCGGTGTCCAGCAGCAGGCGCTGAGCGGTCATCAGAGTCTCGCGAGCAATCTTGAAGGTGCTCGGGAGGTTGGCGTTGTTCGGATCAGCAGGACCGGTGTACTCACGGAGAGACACCAGCACCTTGTCCTTCACGATGGACCGGCTGTTAGCAGTACCGATGGTTTGATCCTGGGTACGCTCACGGTTGGTCTTCGTGCCGGGGTTACCCCAGAAGCGGTAACGATCCAGCTGAACGGTCTGACCAGGCTGTTTGGTGAAGTCGTGGACGACCACAGGCTCGCAAGCCATTTCCACGATATAAGCCGGATGGGGGCGGTACAGCTCCGCACCCAACAGCTTGGGAAAGTCGTTATCAATAAACATGTTGGTTTCTCAGCGTAGGGAAAGCTGATACCTGAGATCAGGCGATCTCAAACTCAACAGCCAAAGCTGTTAACTCTGGAACTGTTGGTTCCATTGAAAAAATTATAGCAATCCTTTATCAATCCGGATTATTAAGCTTCCGGATTTACCATCACCGGATAATTGTATCCATCAAGCATATTGCCGGCCGAATACATCATCGGGGCCATGGAACCCATGGCGTGGTAAGGATTAACGTAGCCATCGGCTGGCTGCATATCAATCCGTGCCGCTTGAATCTCAGGATCAATTGCCCCGCCACCAGCTGCTTTCATGGCCAGCATCGCCCCAGCAGCTTGGGCTTCTGCCTGTTGCTTACGTTCAGTCGACTTCTTGACGGCTTTTTTGGCTTTAGATTTGTCCATTAGCGGCTACCTTTTTTCTGTGGCATAGGAGGTTGAATTCCTAACGGAAGGGGCGGGACGAGCGGCATTGCCCGCATCACCATGTATTGCTCATTGGTGAACGCTAAGTTTTGCGCATTCTCAGCAGCTTTTTGGAACTGAGGAGCAAGCAAACCATTTCGAGGAAGTGGAGATCCGGGCAGGTTCAATTTGAGGTACGCCGAATCAAGATCCTGGGGCATTTTGGGTTGCGGTGCGTTTGGATCACCAATAACCGGAGCAGTCGCTGCGCGAATCGCAGCATACTCATCCATATTCCCAGATTGAAGTTGACGGGCAGTATCCCCCGCACCAAACATCACAAGTCCGGGAGCGCCAATAGGACCACCAGCAGTCCCGAAATTAGCGAGAAACTGAGCGGCTCTATCCCCAGCACTTGCTTTTTTTGATGCCATAACAAATCCTTTTTAAATAAAAAGGGGGCAGCGTTTGCTACCCCTTATTCTACGTTTAGTTAATTTGTTCAAAAACAGACGAATAATCGGCTTTTTTCCGATTATCACTCCATAACCAGGAGTTTCTGACGGAACACTTCAGGATTCTGCTGGGCAGCGTTCAGATAGCGCCAGGCGTTGGAGGGATCCCGCTCGGCCAGGGAGCCGAAGCTGTTCCAGAAGTCCACGGGGTTGCCCTGGGCCTGGGGCTGAGGGGGAACCGGCATCTCAGGACGCTGGGGAGCAACGGGACGCTGGAATTGCTGACCAACTGCCTGAACCTGCTGGGGAGCGGCGTAACCAATCTCTTCATCGGGAATCGGATAGGGGCCGTTCTCACCGAAGAACTCACAGGTGTAATCAGCAAGCACGTCTGGATCAGTCAGGATGATCTCATACGCTTTGTGCTCATTCGACAACTCCTGAAGCAGGCTGACGGCTTCAATCAGCTGATTGTTAGTGGTGATTAGAGCGTCTTCGAGCTGGCAGGCGTAGTTATTGAGGATCGCCGGAACGTCGGGACCGAAATGATCAATAACTTCAAGACTTGCTTCGCTTACCCCGTTTGCTCGGAGCTGCTGGGGGCTGATTTCCAGAGAAGTTTGGGAAAAGCCGTTGGAGTAGGCCTGGCTGTTGTTGATCCCAGGCATAGAGGTCGGCATCCCCGCGTTGCTGTACTGGGGAGCCTGCTGGGAAGCGTAGCTGGCCGGGGCGATTTGAGGGCTCAGATTCGACTGTTGACCCTGGAATGGGAATTGGACTGGAGAACTCAGGAGCCCCACCACTCGGTTGAACGCTTCCTTGTACGGATTCTCCGCTTGTTGGGGCGCCTGGGGTGCTTGGGGGTACGACGCTGTAGGGGCTGATGGGTACCCGACCACCCCCATCTGGGCCTGCATTTGCGGGGCTGGGGCCGCCATTTGCTGGTAAGGCGCCACCCATTGGGAAGTCGTTGAAACCGCCGGGGCTTGTGCCGCCGTCTGCGCCACCGGAGCCCCGTAGCTGATCGGCTGGGTCGGGGATACTTGGGGTGCCGATTGGGTCGGCATTGCGGTATCGGCCTGCATAGGTTACCTCTTTTTGTAGGCTTTCGAGTGTTCGGTAAAGGAAGGGAGTGAGATCGAGTCTCGGGTCCGCAGCCATCGGTAAATTCGGTTGCTGCGGATGTGGTGTCCGCATTTCTTGATTGACTAGATCAATAAATGCGGAGTAGGCCCTCTGTACTTCCCCTACCATTCGGAATGGGAAACCGGAGAGCATGCTCGCGATTTCGTCATCCGTTTTTGAAGGGAATAAATACTTCAGTGCTTCAATGCTATCAACCCCTAATTCCTGCAGGTTTCGGGTGAAGATAGATTGGTTGAGTTTATCTTGGGCCGTATCCTCATAAACCGGACCCATCCAACGCCAGTTTACAGTCCGATCACCATCAGGCGCTAATCCAAGAACACCATCAGGAACCTCCTTGGTTTCAATCGCCTGCTCAATGGCCTTCTGTAACTTTTTCTCATATGTGTTTTTCTGTTTTTCATACTTCTGTCGAGCAGCCTCATCGTTCGGATCTTCTGGTGGTACTGGATATTTAATTCCAGATGCGTAAGCAAGGGATTTGCGGAAGATTTGTTCTTCCTGGAAAATCATTAATTCGAAGCATTTGCAAACGCCGTATGTATACAGCATCAAACACTTCTTCTTGGCAGTTGCACTTACCCGTCCATATGCAGATTTAATTTCAGTAGCTGTAACGTTAGTAATACTAAGGTCGTCGATGCCACCTAATGCAAGCCGGATCTCACTACGAAGCTGTTCGGAGTACCGTGCCTGATCCGTACTTACCGCATTGGGAGTAATAAAACCGACACGATCAGTTGGCTCCAGGTTCGCAATTACACGGGGCACGCGCATTCCGCTTCCAGGGCGTCCAATGTAACCAGGTGGCTGTCGCGTAACGTTGTCTTGTTTGAACGTCGAACTTGACAGGAAGAATTCCGATTGGAAGCCGGACTGGCTCGAAATGCTGGGACGCTGAGCCGGATCGGTTTCATTGCTCTCGACAATATCTTGTTTGGGTCGAGACGAGAGCAGTGTTGGGTTACCAAAGAAAGAAAGGTTTGCGCGTATATTTTTGACCATCTCATCGTGAGCCACGATTTGATTGGCCAACCACTCAAATTCACCGCTGCCTTCAGTACCAAAAGCATCCGGATTGTTAAAAACTTCAACACAAGGAATAAACTCCATTGTGTTTGCGACAGTCTTCTTATCAAAAATGCCGTACTCCAGCGACGGCATGTCGAAGGTAATTTCCTGCTCGCTATGGAACTCTTCGATTTCGGTGGCGGTAATACGCAGACGCATATACCGCTTATCAGTATTTAAACCGACGCCCTGAAAACCCTTATTGGATTTGACCTTATACGGGTAAATGATGATGACCTCTTCTAGGTCACCTTCGGGTGAATAGTAGGTTCGGTAAGAGTCCTTATCAAACCAGTACAACCGATAAGTTTTTTTGGTAGGGCGGATGTAAAAAAGCCCTTTACCATACGTTAAAAATCGATCCCAAATGGAATCAAGTCGGGCATCTAATTTGTTGAATTTAATGACTTGCTGAATGAAGTCAAATCGCTGCGTACCGAAATTATCTTGCGCCGGATAGAATTCGACACCCTGCCGAATCCCAAACATTTTCATCTGGGACAGGTGGGCGTTCACCAGCATGGTATCTGCTGGGCCAGTACCATCCCTTGTGACGACCGCTTTGAGGATAGCGTCGAGGGTGGATTTGGTACTATCGCTCATCGGTTTTACTGGGTCTCAGTTTATTCTTCAATATCGTAGCCAGCGGCAATCCGTTTGAGTGTGATTGTGTCGTCCTCAACTTCAACGTCGAAACGTTCGTTCGGCTGAAGAGCCATATCATGGCACAGTTCGTCAGGCAGGGGGATTACTGCGGAACCGTAGGCGTCCTGCTCAAGCTCAATAGTGTAATAGCTGGTGGACATTGGAAATGGATTCTCCTAGTTTAGGTCCAAAATACTTTATCCCTATTTACTCCTAAATTTAAAATTCGAGTTCCAGCTTACCTCTGGTCATTAGGCCATTACAGAGCCAGACGAGAGCGTCGACGCAATCGTCGTGCGAGCTAACGCCGAAGTTAACGATCTCATCAGTAAGTGGACCGAATCGTCGATATTTGTTAAAAATAATTTTCCGCTGCTCGAACAGACCCATAATTCCTCGGAAACGTGCGACCTTGTCTCCACGAAATCCTTTAATTGCATGCCAGTTCATGTTGTAGAGCCCATGGTCTCCCAAACAAATGCGTTTGAAGTCCGCCTCCAAGGAGGCCTGATATGCAACTGCTTCAGACCAGATGTCAATGTTTGAGCCGGTGGGGAAGTACCTGTTGTTGTCTTTATGTACGACACCCCACTCCTCCATCATTTCCATGAGGGCTTCTAGTTTCTCCAGGTTGCCCATAATCCGAATTCGCTTGCAGTCGATGATGTGGATTTTTTGCCCAACACGTCCACCCATTACAAAAACGGTATAGTCATTTTGCTCACGGACACCCGCAGACAAATCCACTCCAACACCTAAAGAGTCGAACTGTGTTGCGATCGTACCTTTGACAATTAGATCTGGAGACAGTGACAACTCACTGGTTTGGACGATTTGATTTTGATACTGGAAGCTGAATGCAATTGGAGCCTGTCGACGGCGATCCTGCAGGTATTCCAGGGACCAAAGAGCGGGCCAATACGAAATTTCTTCACCCTCCGTGTCAACAGTAATTGCTGATTGAACGATTTGAATCCAATCGTTTGCTGGGATGAAAGTGGTGTTGTGAATATCATCGTGGCGAAATCGAGTTCCCAGGCAAATTGCCCGACCACCCTCGAACATGGTCGGCACAATGACCGAGTTCCAGTTGTCCTCCATGGCGGCTCTAATGTCCCGGTTTTTAATATCATCTGCAGATTTAATCGCGTCGTCGATAATACAAAGATGAGATCGCTTGGAGGTCACTGCACCTTTTAAACCAGCGCAGCAAACGGTAAATTCTTCTTCACCGGTGGATTTGATTCCAGCAAATTTCCAATCAATACTCCAATATTCGTTGGAGTTAATACCCTTGGCAATCTTTACGGTCGGAAAAACTTCAGAGTAGGTTTTACTTTCTTCAATGATCCTTTTGATGGCCGCACTCTTTGGTCGAGCCACGTCTACCGTGTAAGAAATATACAAAATTTTGAGCGGCTTTTTCGCCAGGGCATGGATACCAATTGCCCAGGCCGTAAACAAACCCAACACAGTTGATTTTGCTGAGCCGCGTGGGGCCAAGATATCAACGTTGGGGCCAGCAATACCAACAAGACACTCGCTATCGTCCCCGGTGCATAAATACTGGTGCCACTCCTTGTGGTGAGCAGCTGGAGGCTTATCACCAACAACCTCACAAAAATATCCAAAATCTTTTCGAGCCCGATCTACGTCTACGGTTGCTGATTGTTTAACAACTCGTTTCTGAGCCGCAGCTCTAGCGGTGCGACGATAAACGCTGTAAATACTAGTGCCTGCCATGCCCGTAGCATAGCGTACTAATTTTTAAGATTCTTCCTGGAGAATCTTAGTCCAGACACCCATCGACGCCTCCTGAAGTGGGCCCTCGATTGGATCGTCTCTAAAGATAGACAGCATCTCCCGTAAAGCACGGTCCGCGCCAGCGAGAATTAACCCTTGTTTATCGAGAAGAATTTTTTCGTCGTTTAATTGTTTAATTGATCCTCTGAGCTCTTTTTGCATCATCGCGATGCGTGATGTGCCCATATCTTGCTTAACCATTCCCATATCAATTGCTTCGCGTAGTTTGGCGATATCTTGCTGCATCGAATCAATCTCCATCTCAAGGAGACCGTTAAAATCTCTTTTTTTATACTCTTTTTTAGACCACTCGTCACACTCAACAATGCTACCTGTAAACCCGAGAAACCGGGAATACAGGTACATCTGAATAGGAGAGTTTGTCCGTTTACAGAATGTAAGAAAGGATTCGCGGTCTTTGTCTGTTAAACCTTGAATCCATTCCTTCATGATCGGTACTGACGTTGGGCCTGTTCGTAATCCCTCTGCTCTTTATAGCGCCGGAACATCTCTTGCTGCAAGTCCGTAAGCCGCTGCTGTTCACCGGTTGTTGCAATTCCGGCCCGTTGTTCTTGACCACTAAGGGCAATTTGACGCTCTTGGCCAGTCAGTAGCTGCTGCTGAGTTAATCGGGCTTGTTCTCCAGTAGTGGTGATGCCTCGACGCTCTTCTTCGCCACGAACCCTGGTGAGACCCGTTTCGCCTACAAACCTTTCGGCTTGTGTCATTCGTTCTTGGGCCCCAGTTGCAGCAATGCCTAAGCGCTGCTGTTCACCGGTTGCACTGATTCCCAGACGCTCCTGTTCACCACGAGTAACAGCGGTTTGACGCTCCTGGGCTCCGGTAGCTGCAATGCCTAAGCGCTGCTGTTCGCCTGTGAGACCAATTTGGCGCTCTTGGCCGGCGAGGAGTTGAGCCTGAGTCAATCGGGCCTGTTCACCAGTTGCCCCAATACCTAAGCGTTCCTGTTCGCCACGAGTAACAGCGGTTTGACGCTCTTGAGCCCCAGTAGCGGCGATACCTAAGCGCTGCTGTTCCCCGGTTGCACTGATACCGAGTCGCTCTTGTTCGCCACGAACCCTGGTAAGGCCTGTTTCACCAGCAAAGCGTTCGGCTTGCGTTGCACGCTCCTGGGCTCCGGTAGCTGCAATGCCTAAGCGCTGCTGTTCCCCGGTTGCACTGATACCGAGTCGCTCTTGTTCGCCACGAGTCATAGCGGTGGCACGTTCTTGAGCGCCAGCGGTTTCTAAGCCTGCCCGATACTGAGCACCGGTCGCAGCAATACCAAGGCGCTCCTGTTCACCGCGAGTTAAGGCGGTTGCGCGTTCTTGTTCGCCCGTAGAAGCAATCGTCAGACGCTGTTCCCCGCCAGCAGCCTGGGTGCGACGAATGTCCTGACCAGCAAAAAACTCAGCATTCGTGCGGTCCAGCTGAGCACCCAACTCCATATTGAGTCGTTGTTGGGCGCCACTAACTTCGTTCAGTGCAGTCTGCGTCTGTAGAGACTGAGTCGGCACCTGAGTAGGTGCCGCCGGCGGCGGCGGTGGGGGCGAATAAACAATTGTCGGAGGAGGAGGTGGTGGTGATCCGCCCATAATTAACGACTCGCTGTTTTCAGTTTAACGCGGTTTATTTCAGGCAACCTGAATGTATTGACCAGCAAAGCTACCGGCAAAACGCTTGGCGGCTTCTTGTTGGGCTGCCGTAGCGCGTTGGCGCTCTGCTTCGGCACCAGCGGCAGTGGCCATTTGCGCCTGCTTTGATGCCATAATTGCTTGAACGTTGCTTGGCATTTGCTCTTTAGTGGCCAAGAAGGATTTACTGGCAGCTAAATTCCGAGCAGTGGATTCAGCGCCAGCAGCACTCAAGTACGGATACAAGGAGGCGAGCTGTTCACGAGTTAATTGTGAAGAAAGTTCTGCAGCTTGCCGCATTTCGGCCATCCGCATTGGACTGATGGCTTTGTAAAAATCTAAGTATTTCTGAACCTCCTGATCCATAGGTGGGATTGCCGATCCAACTTGACTCTGAAGATCTACATCACGGGAACCCGTGGAGAAGTCAGTCCCAATCATTGGAAACGGAATTTTAGAAAAGTCCGTTGTTGGAATTGTTACTTGTGGTAATTTTTGCGTTTTTTCCTTACCAAAAGCTGGAGCGGGTTCCCGGAAAGGGGCACCCACTGCAAAGCCAGGAATTTTCTGGTAAAAGGGTGACGCGGGATCGCTCCAGATGGCTGCCATATTAGCTGTATTGGTATTGTTGGGTTAGAGCTTGACCAGCCTGAGAGGCTGCGGTGAGACCCATCTGCTGAGCAGCTTGCTGACTACGTTCAAGCATGTTGGCGGCGGTCAGGATGTTCTGGCGAACACCGGCTGCAGCGAGTTGACGCTGGAATTCAGTCTTGGACCGTGCTTCGGCTGCCTTGAATAATTCAGGCATCATCAGGCGCATAGCATCACGCTGTGCCTCGGCGGTCTTCATGGTTTCCAGGCGCTGAGCCATGCCGACGCGGCCAAGAACATTCAGAGGATCGCTCAAGGTTCCACCAGCACCAAAGGTGCCGACTGGGGGCACGGCACCACCACCCATGCCTGCGTAGTCAACTTCGCCGGGGGCCTGGTAGCCAGCGGTCCCCGCACCAAATTGAGCAGCCGTACGCGCAGGGGGAGCAACATTGGACGCGAGGGCGCCAGCCAAGGCAGGCGCACCCAAAAGGACACCGGTGCCAGCAGCCAATCCACCAATTGCGGCGGGACTAGTTAAGTTACCGGCGAGAGTACGCATCCCCCCAGCACCAGCAGCGGCGGCAGTCCTGGCGGCCCCTTCTAGCCCCTGTTTACCCAATCCGGATGCGGCACCCGTTAAGCCTCTTGCACCACTCCTTAAAGCTTCAGCGCCACTCATCCCTAGGCGTGAGGCTAAACCGGTTCCACCCAAAGCGGTACCAGCCATTCTTAAACCACCGGGCACGGCAGCACCGAGACCAGCACCGAGCAGAGTAGCACCGATATCGCCGCCGGTTCTACGATACGCTTCAAGACCGCCTAAACCGGCGCCAATAACAGGGAGCAACATAATTTGAATCTCTCTTGATTGTTATTTTAAATTGACTATTTTTAGATATTCCAAGTTCTACCGGCTGCCGATAAACCTTGGCCGACCATCGGAGCAAACGCAAGGCTGGCACCGCCTGTCATTGGGGCTAAAGCCAGTCCTGCAATACCAGCCAGGGCTTGACCACCGCCCGATCCCAGGAATCCTGAGCTACCTTGAGCGCCCTCAAGAAAAATAGGGCTCATTTTTTGCGGTTCGTAAACGCTTAAGTTTTCTAAAACCTGGCCGCCATATCCTTTAGACCAGTCTCCGCCCCATCCAAACAGCTTTCTTTTCGGAGATGCTTCTTCTTCGGCCATGCTTCGATATTTATCTGTTTGCCTAGATTTATCAAACAATTTTCCGTATAGATCATCTTTATCGATACTAAATTTACCGCCCCAGTCGATACCCTTCGAGGCTCCGCTCCAGTCGTAATCTCCTTTTAAAGATGGGCCATTTTTACCAAAAGGGTTTTCGTATCCTGGCTTTATCTCCCCATAGCCACCATCAAATTTTCCTCCGATATTTAAAGCCATGATATCAACTTAGTAAGAAACTGGAGCAAATATTTGCTTTGATAATCCCATTATATCTAAACCATCACCGGTTGTTCTTCCGGCAATACCAACGCCTTCCTGGGCCGATTGGCGAGCATTAATCAATTGTAATTGATGTTGAAATCGCTGTTGATCTAACATTGCCTTGGCAACAGCCTGATTCGTCATTGGAGAAACCCCTGGAATGTACTGTTGGTTTGCAAATGAAACTTGTGATCCTTGCCCCCTTAGCGGAAGCGAATATTGGGATTGCCCATACATCTCACTGATTAATCCGGCGCCAGCAGCAATCCCCCCTGCAGCCACGGCCGGAGCCGCTGCGCCCGCAAGTTTGGCAACTGTTTCGGGATTTCTACCAGCCAAACTGGCTATTTTTCCGGCAATTCCTGGGGCATCTACAAATTCACGACTATTAGTTAAAGCCCCTAAAACCCGCCTTTCAGCAACCTCAGACCCAGTAAGCATTGCGACTTTTAAAAAGTCCCCCAGAGCCTTACCCGCTAATCGTGTAGTAGTACTAGTAATCATCCCACCTTTACTCCTTGACTCGGGAATTTACCTACCGTATCTTCCATTTTACTGTTAGTACCTGCTGTAGCTGGTTGTGTGATTAAGGCTGCAAGCCTCTCTTTCGTAACTGCATCTTCAGGTTTTACCAATCCCCTTTCAATTGCACCGCCAGGGCCACTGTACTTATAAGCAAAATCTCTGGCAAATCGAGTCGCGTTATCAGGTAAATCAGTGGTTCCAGCTACGTTTATTTTTTGTTGAGAAGCAGCAGCCGTTTCAGCGGAAAAGACATCCGTGTCATACATAGACCCGGCATCAGGATTATTTTTAATTTGCCCTGCAAAAAACCTAGCAAAATCTCTCGGATCGGAAATACGCTCCGCCTCTGGACCTTGTTGGGCTCCATCCCCAGGTCGACGACCTTCGCGGAACGCTAAATCGTCAAGACCGTAACGTTTGTTGAAAAACGGAGCAACCATTACAAATTACTTTCCTTTTTTCTTGCGCAGCTTAGTTAAAGTTTTAGCCAGGTTGGCTTGTTTAACTGTCTTCGGATCGTATTCGTCAGGGTTGGCGGTGACTTTGGCTGCATATTCAGCTGTTGTCATCCCAGCCTCCTCGGCTTTTTTGGAGAATGCTCCAGGATTCTTGCTTGTAGCTTCCTGAATCCACTTACCGCCTTCTGCCATGATCCGCAAATAAAAACTATTTTATCAGGAGACAGCGTCTACCTTGGCCGCAATCAGATGGGCGGCGTGTAACTCAGGAGCGGACGCCTCAAAAGCCCGAACTTTATCGGCAGCAACTTGAGGCAGCCAATTTTTCGCCATGTCCAGAGCCAGTTTCTTGATCTCGGGGCCGGTCAGTTGACCATCCGCAACAGATTCGATTGCCAACTCAAAAGCCTTGTCCACCTTGGAACCATCCCAACGGGCAAGGTTCTGATCCAAGACGGGGTCGATAATGTCGTAAGCTTTTTTGACAATCGGACCATATTTTAAAAGACGGCTAGCCGTTAAATTTTTGCGAATTAAAGAAGCGGCAGCAGCTGCACCAACACCAAGCAGCATGGCCAAAATTGGCTCAAGAAAAGACATAATTTGTACCTCAATATTTTTATATTACCTAGGACAAGCCTGCGCGGCGTGAGGCAGCTCTCTCTTCCAATGCACGCATCATTTCTTTTGTCTCAAAATGCCGCTGTGCAATTTCCATTGCTCGATCACGAGTTTTACCAGGCTTGCCCATGCCTGCAGAGACAATTTCTGCATCACTCATCAAACCGCCATAAGCGGGTTTACGCTTCTCGCTAACCATGCCACCAGTTTCTACACCCTTTTGAAGACCCATTTGATGGGCAATACCTTGGTGAGCCGCGATTGAACCGATGTTTCCCATAGTTTCAGGGTAGCCTTCCTCGGCATAGTCACGCATGGACAACCGATAGGGATCAGAAGTGGCGTAGACAAACTCTTTGGGTTGCTTTCTGCTCATCATCGTGACGCCCATTTCGCCACCAGGGTAAAAAGTTAAATTTGAAACCGCCGTGCTGCGCTCAGGAGAAATCGGATAAGCAGCAAGAGGACCCTTTTGCTGGCTCATTGCACTCAAAAACTCATTTGGGGTAATTCTACCTTCTTTGGCAACACGAGAAGCGCCTGTAGGAACAGTTTCAATTAACCCTTGTTTTTGTTGTGTTAATTTAGCAACTGCCTCTTCTAATGGCAGATGACCAAGGGCTTTTCTTGCTAGCTCGATCGTTGCCGGATCTACCCCTTCTAAGGGCGAAGTTGTTGCTGGCTTTTGCACAACAACGGTTACTTTCTCTTGAGGCGGCTGAGCGGCAACGGAGCTCATAGCCGCAATTGGACTTTCAGCCGATTTTGGTTCGGTTCCTGTTAACCGGGTCTCCTGGGTTGGACGAACTTTGGTAAAGCTAATTGGTTGTCCAGGACCGCCAATCAATTCTTCCGGTTCACTGCTTGCACCAGCCGAACGCATCATTTCAGCATATGCTGGAGTTTGTCTAAACGTTTCGGCTGCTTGTGATGCACCAATACCAACAGGGCTAATCCCTTCTTGCCTACCTTCTTTTAAAACTTCTTTTAATAATTTTTCTCCTCTTCCGGTTACACCTGCGCGATAAACATCTATACCCTTTCCGATTCTCTCCTGTTGACGCTCCTCACCTTTAACAAAGCCTAAAAATTCAGAAATAAGTTCATCGGCCCGATCGCGAACTGGAGTGTGCGGGGGCTCGATTTTTGTAAGCTGTTCAACTTCACTACCGGGAGAAAAAGTCTGGCTGGAAGTAATGACGTGGCTCTGGGTAGCAGGCTTCTCTTCAGAATCAACTACGGTCGGTTTAGCGGGAGAAACTCCGCGCATTTCCTGCATTGTTTGAGTTTGATGCGGAACAATATCTTGACCGTAACGATCAGAAGTGGTTGGCGGAGTTACGTCCATCGACGCCGTAACGGCTTGCCCCATGGGGTTGGCAGCCGGTGGCTGAGCCGGAGGAACTGCGGGCTCGTCATCTAATTGCAGCTTCTTAAATCCTTCACCACCCAAATAAGCCGCGCCAGCAAGTAAGCCAGCACCGAGAGCAGCTTTACCAATAACATCAACAGCTTTACGCATAGGGCTCATGCCGTAGCCACCACGACGGCCGATGCCTTTGGTGAACTGATAAACCTCTGGTGCGAGCGCCATACGCTCAGCCGGGGTTTGAGGATATGGATTGCCTGTGAGGTCGGACCAGATTGCAAAGTCCTGCGGAGAAACAGGCATTTTTATAAACACATTGTCTAGATATAAGTGATTTTAGATCGAGTAAATACGCTATATTTCTTCCCCCTACCGGCCCTATAGAAACCTCGTTTTTGGGAAAATTTTCCGGTAGCTATCTGGCCCGCCTGTCACAAAACTTTACATACCAGGAAAAAAAGAAAGGTATGTGACGAGTTGTGACAGAACCCCCGTAACGATTGGCGATGGGCTACAGTGAGGGGACCGAATCGAAAGGTTCGGTGCATCCACCTAGCAAGGAGCAACATGAGCGCAACCGTGATCGACCCCACCGCGATCCCCGTGGTGTTTGAGGGCTGGCACCGGGACGGCAGCGACGTGACCCTGTACGCGGTGCAGGTTCTGACGGCCTACCGGATGCTGCCCCTGGCTTCCAAGGGGCTCAAGTTCCGGGGCGGCGGCCCTGTCCAGTTCTTAAACAAGGCGTTCGGCACCAGGCAGCCGGCCCACGTGTGGGAGGCAAGACTGGCGCCAGTGGTGGAGCAGATCCACCTGGGGCCGCAGCACACCGCTGAGGGTTCCCGCCGCTTCTACGACTGATCACCAGGGGGGCTCCCGCCCCCCTTCACCACCCACCTAGCAAGGAGACTGACCATGACACCACAAGAGATCCGCGACCAGTTTGCTGCACTTTGGGAAGATGAAGTAATCGGCAAGGAGTACTTGCTCCGCGCCCTTTCCAACTACGTTCCCGCCAGTACCCTGGAAGAGTTCATGGACGACCTGGCCATGGACCGGATCTGACCACCAGGGGGCTTCGGCCCCCTCCACCACCCACCTAGCAAGGATCTTTCAAGTCATGGCAACTTTCTACGTTTCTGTTTCTTCCGCCTATTCTGTCGAGATTGATGATGCTTTCTTGGCTGAGAATGCCGGGAATCATGATGCAATTGCCGATGAAATTGCGGACGTATTTTTTGCTGGTCAGTGTACTTTGATTGATGAGCAGGTTATGAATTTCGAGCCCTCGGATCAATCATCCGGTTCGGTTTCTTTCTGAATTCATGGCCGGCACAAGGGGGCTCCAGCCCCCTTTTACAATTTTTTACAGCGCTGAT
>Ga0222712_10004356_pt1 | contig 14843 bp, 17 predicted proteins | sample C33_657DmetaG_FD_165043 | JGI IMG/M metagenome (GOLD analysis project Ga0222712, IMG submission 165043) | Estuarine water microbial communities from San Francisco Bay, California, United States - C33_657D | ecosystem: Environmental > Aquatic > Marine > Unclassified | place: USA: California... | reverse complement strand
GTTGACGCGCATCAGGGCGGCTGACAAAGACTTCTCTGCATCGGTCAGTTCAGGCAGTGGTGCAGGCGCTTCCAGCGTGGACCCCATGCCGTCCCCATGGGTGGCAATGGCCACAAATGGCTGGGGCGTGGCCCTTGCCGCTCGGGGCGTGGCAAAGAGGGTGCGAAGGGCGCTGTCGGCGGCGAGGATCAAAGCATCGGCATTCATGGGCAGAAGTTTAGCCCGCTTGTTGTTCTCAAGCAACATAAACCCCTGCTTTCGCAGGATTTTCTTTGCAGACTGGTCTGACCTCTGGTGAAATAGATCCAACTTCCCTAACGGAGGTTGGCTCAGAGTTTCAGGGGTTTGCAATGTTGCAAGCACTAGAACTGGGGCCCTTGTTAAACCTTGGAGAACTTCTCAAATGAAAAAAACCCTAGTCGCTTTGGCTGTTTTGGCCGCTTCTGGCGCCGCGATGGCCCAATCTTCTGTCACATTGTTCGGCGTTGTTGACGCTGGTTACGCTGTGGGCAAAGGCTCTATCAGCAATAAAACAACTTTGCGTAACTCAGGCTACAACTCTAGCCGTTTGGGTTTCCGCGGTGTTGAAGACCTCGGCGGTGGCATGAAAGCCTCCTTCTGGTTGGAAGCCGGCGTGAACAACGACGACGGTACAGGTTCTGCTTCTAGCGCTTTGAACCAAGCTCAAACTGCTGCCAACGTTGGCACACAAGGTTTGACATTCAACCGTCGTTCTACAGTGAGCCTGGAAGGTTCAATGGGTGAACTGCGTTTGGGTCGTGACTACACGCCCCAGTTCTGGTCTGAGACAGCGTTTGATCCGTTTGGTACAAACGGTGTTGGTACCAACATTGCCTTCAACAAAGGCGGCACAACTGGCGTTCGCGCATCCAACAGCATTGGTTACTTGTCTCCCTCCATGGGCGGCGTGAAATTGTGGGTTCAGACTTACATGGGCGAGAACGCTTCTACTGCTGCTAAAGTTGGTAACGGCAATGGATACCGCATCACATTTGACCAAGGCAAATTGAGCTTGGCTATGGCTGGCAGCAAAACTACAGCAGCTGCTGGTGTAACAAACGATACAGGCAACATCGCTGGTTCTTACGACCTCGGCGTTGCTAAGTTGATGGCTCAGTCCAACACAACCAAAATCACTGGCGCTGCTGACATCAAAGGTAGCGTAATCGGTGCTTTGGTGCCAATGGCTGGCGGTACATTCCGTATTGCATCATCACAAACAGAACAAGCAGGCAAAAAAGCCAAGCTGATGGCTGTTGGTTTTGTTCAGCCAATGAGCAAACGCACAGACTTGTACGCTACATACGGTCGCGTGGGTAACTCTGGTGGCTCTACTGCAGCGTTGAACGGTTCTGCAACTGCTGCTAACGCTTCTTCTACTGGTTACGAGTTCGGTGTTAAGCACGCTTTCTAATTTAACGCTGACGCAAGTCAGTTGATTTAGAAACATAAAACCCCCGCTGTGGCAACACAGCGGGGGTTTTTACTTGGTACTTAGATAAAAAAACTGAATTCAATTTCTATTTACTCAACGTCCCGTTCATGGACGATGAGTTTGTCATTGTGGTCAAACAGCGGACGCCAACCAGAAGCTACAGCTTCTAACATGCGTAGAAGCTGAGGAGTCGAATATTCAATTTCTTCTTTGATTGGCTGGATGGATGGAAACACACCAATCGCAGCGTTTTCTATCAAATGGTTAGCTCTTGTCAACATTCGCGATACAGCAACCTTCATTCCGTTTACACGCTTTGCCGCTGCTTCTTGGTTATCTGTTGAAACAGGCATACAGCTTCTTACAAGCCTTAGCTCTTTACCAATTTGATAGAGACTTTTTGTGCCATGCGCCTGACCGATTTTCAGCACAATTCTGTCATCACGAGATTCATGATGAAGTTTCCATACTGCATAGGCTGACTCAATCACATCTTGCCTAATGCCAATTAGTTTTGCCAACTTCCGCTTGGCTGTGCTGATTCGCTCTACTTCGCGCTCAGGATGGTTACGAAGCTGCTTACGAACTTGACTGATGATGCTTTTCTCAGTCATGTTCAAAGGGATTTCAAGAATTAGATGTCGTCCCAACGGACGACTTAGTTCTAAGTTAGTAGGTGATAACTTTCGAACTGCCGGCAAAGCAAGCTCTTCGCTGAGAAGACGCTTCCCTCGCGTCATGAACCATTCCTCGAATGTCACTTCATAGACATTCCCAAAATCACGATACATAGCCTTCAGCCTTGAGTCGCCAACAGCGCCTCGGCGACGGCAAACCCACCAATAGTCCTTACTGAGCCTCAAAAAAGCCCACCACCAGTAGTAAGGGCTTCTTTGTGCGTCTTTGAGCATGTCGTCTTGGCGCTTGTAACGCAGCTGACGCATGCCTTTAAAAATCAGTTCTTCATTGTTTTCATTCATAGGTCTATTTTACCGTTAACAGTTAAGTCATGTAAAGGCTTGATAACTGTTAACGATGAGACTATTCGTTATCGGCAGAGCAAACACAAAGCGAGTTGCCTGATAGCTAAGCCGATACAGCTCTACTAAGGAGATCCTCATGAGCAAGACAGTAAAAACCTTTTCCGCCGACAACTTGGCATTTGCAAAAACCATCGTCCAGCAACTGGACGTTTTATCAGTACGTAGAAAGGAGTGGGAAGCGACTGATTACAAAAAAGCCAACGATGGCTTGTACGCTCTTATTGGCGAATGCCTTGGAGTTTTCAATGAACGCTTTGTGAGTGGGACTGACGATGACAAAAAAGCATTGCGAATCAGCTTGGTTCAGCGCTTGCAAGCCGATGGTGTTCGTGTTGTTAAAACCTCAACTACTTTGACCATGTTGGCACGCTTTGTATTCAACTCAGACCGCAAACGTGCACAAGGCTATAGCTATGTATTAGCTGCTGCTGTGTCATACGGCATCCAAGCCAGCGAATTTGCTGAATGGGTAGTCAAACAAGGCGGGATTGAAGAAGTCAAGCGCCTGATGGTTAAAAGCGAAAAGTCGAAAACCAAGCAAGCAGCGGTGGTGGCAGCCACGGCAGTTGTCAAAGGCTCATTGGAATTGAATGCACTACAGCCCTTGGCGCATGTTGACTTAAGTGGTTTGACAGGGACTTACGCAGTACTTTTAGTCAAGCCTAATGTCAGCGGTGGAGCAGACATCGTCGGTTCCTTGTCGGACATCAACGACTCTCTTGTTAACGCACTAATTCTGCGCATGGCAAAAGAGCAAGTTGCCAAAGACGAAGCAGACAAAGAAATCGGTACTCAAATTGCAAATGAGAAAAACGACATGTTTGCTGCAAACGATTCAATACAACGCAAAGTTGTTAATGGCTAACTCGAATTGCGGGGGCATTGCCCCTGCTTTTCTTATAAAAATAGGAGAAAAAAATGAAATGTGAAATTAAGTATGCACCAAATGAATTAGATGAAGTGATCTATCCAAATTTAGGGGTTGAGCGACGTATCAACGGATACGCAAGCAGACAGCTTGAAGGACACATCATCTTGCATGGTCCCAATGGCACTGGTAAGACATCTTTAGCTAATTTACTTGTCAAGCAGATAGGCAATCAAAATCCAGAAGTTGAGAGAAAAGAGACAGAAGAGTTTTTGGCGCAACCTGATTTGAAAAAGTACCTTAAACAAGCTTCAGCTTATGCAGCAATGACAACAAGCGAAAAGTTCTTTTTAATTCTTAACGAATTTGATTATTCGAAAAAGAATTTAAATAAGTTCTGGACAGCTCTTGACGCTTGTGGGGGCGGAGTGATGGCAATTATCACTACTAATCAGCCAATGGATGTTCATCCCAGCGTTCGTTCAAGGTGCGATGTGATCGAGATGCCTGGTGTATGTGCTGAAGCGGCATTGCAAAGAATTCAGTACTGCCTAAGCATGGAAGGAGTAAATCTGCCAGATGCGCAGGTGCTGCACTATCTAAAACTGCAAGAACAATTTCTTGATTTAAGGCGCTATTTCAGGGTGGCTGATCAAATTATCTATTTGATAAAAAATAATTTACCGATGCCATCATGGACTAGCATCCCCAAACCATTACGAGTTGTCTAATCCATCGTCCAGTTACCGGACGTTCAGCCCTGCAATTAAATGCAGGGCTTTTTTGTTTATATAAGTTCAACCGCATTTCGCTTCATATCGTCGCTAGCGTCTATGTACCGCATCGTTACTTGAATGTTACGGTGCCCAGCAAGGCTGGCTAGCACACGAATTCCTATCCCCTTTGCAGAAAGCTGGGTTAAAAAATTTCTTCTTCCGCTGTGACTTCCGGTCTCGTAGCCTGCTTTTCGATAAAGCCAAAAGAAGTGCTGAGTCATGACATTAGCAGTGAATGCTTTTCCACCTGCAGTCATGAAGAATGGCTGTTTGCGATCTTGTACAGCGCGAGCATCAACATAGATTTGAAGTTCTGCAGCCAACTTTGCAGGGAAAAATACAGTTCTCGCATGTCGCCCTTTTGTTTGTGCTGCATCTAAACGGATTTCGCGCTTAACTTTTCCTGATGTGTCTACAACATCCTCAATTCGCAGGCTGGCAATTTCGCCGACTCGCATTCCAGACCAAAAGCTGATCAAAATCATCATTCGATTTCGCATCGCGTAGCTGCGCTTTGATACAAAGTCCAGCAATGCATCAAATTCTTCAACGGTAAAAGTTTTTGCTTGTGCCATTTGTAAAATTCCCCCTAACAAATAAAAAGTGATGCACAAGTTTGTTTTCTTTTGCAAAAAAGGACAACCGAATTTGGCGGCGCAATTTCTTCAATGAAATCAACGGTGGTAAAGAATATGTATATTTTCTTAGGTGCTTAGATTTACCCGACAGTTTTAAATACCCTACAAGCGTTTTTTAACGCTCTAGCTACTCAGCTCTTCGAAATCCTGAAAAATTGCAGCTAAGACGCTTTAAAACTGAATATGGGTATAAATAAGTTATACAAACAAGATGAAGGTTGCTCGCCGATTGAATTGAGCTGCTAAATCCGTTCTGATGTGAGACGGCAAAGAAGGTGTAGCTTGTTGCACTGATTCATTGCACTACCCCGTAAGGGCTGCTTCAAACGACTTTCAATGAGAGTAACGTTTGCAATGACTTAATAGTTGTGAAAGAGCCACATTAGGCTCAATCAAAAAGTGAGTGGGACGCCACGCTAGAAATAGCACCCCACAAAGCGCAGACAAAGTTGCCGTATAGACAGTCTGCCGCTTGCGTAAGGACACGCACATAAAAGGAGATCGCAAAACCTGCCTTTCTTGTTCAATCAAGTTGTGTATATACAGTATGAGACACCTCAGTGAATGTCGCCGCGCCGAAAGGCGTGGCATATGGTTCCTAGTGAATGACATCTAAATGTTATTTCACTATCAATATTTTTATTTCAATTCAATCATTTCAGTTCGAAAGAACTAAATGCGATACGGATTTGCTCGAAGACAAATCTGTTTCGCTGCTAGCTTTAGCTAGCGATATAAATACTTTATACAGGAGACAAACTATGAGCTTTACAAAACAACTATTCGAAATGACATCTATGGCATTACCTGATGTCACAGCCAGAACATTCAGCAGGTATCTAGGAAAGAGCGAAGGCTATTACGGAAGCATCACTGCACAGAACTTGGACATATCAACAAACAGCTTGCTTTTCCTATCTGAGTTACTTGATCAAAAAAGTTCTAATAATCCAAACAAGCGCATCACAGAACTTCAATCGATGATTGCCCAAGAAGTGGCACGACGAATGCAGACATTGGAAACACAAAATATTGCAGTACGAAAACTAGTGATGAAATCCATAGCTAGAGCCTACATGAACAGCGAGCACGACTTCTCTGCACCACCAATTGTGATTTGTTGAGGTCAAGCTATGCGACTAAATGAAATTCAAACTATTAAGCCAAAGTCACCTGAAGAACTGCAGGCTGATGCCCTAAAGCAGCGCGCAGACCAAGCAGCCCTTCGCTTAAAAGTGACAAAGCAGCAAAAACGGTTGTCAAGAATACATAAATCTCTAGCAAAAGTGCAGAGTAATTCTTAAAATTAATATGACTCAATAATTCAACTTGAAAGGAAAAATTATGGCTCGTACTAAAAAAACACCAGATTATTTAAATCTTCCCTTTGAAGTTCATTACGACCAAATGTGGTCTTATGGTTACGAATTGATCCACGAATCAGGTATCCGCCCTCGAGCACCAGAGGACTATATTGGTGTCATTTACACAACTGCTAAAGCGTACGGCGCTACTTATAGATCGGAAAATGCTCAGAATGGTTCTTTGATATTTCTTCTTACCAACGGTACGGGTGATTTTCAACCAGACTGGCTTACATTCCTTGGTGATGATAATTTGGATGTCAAATCGCAAGAGTACAAAAAATTCAGTATCGTCAATGGTCAGTTTGTACTTGGTGAAGATATTGATGAAGATGAGCTTGGTGACTACAACTACGGTGACTCATTCCAGTTTCACTGTTTTGAGGATGCAGCAGATGATTGCTTGGTACTTGATGCCGATAAATCTCGCGTTGTTGTAGATCAGGAAGGTTATCGATTAGCTGAGGACTACACATACATGGATGAAAGTCCAATTCTCATTTTTTCAGAAGACGATGCACAAAAGCTTAACTTTGCGAAAAGATATCAAAAAGATATAAACATAGAGATTGGAAATTATTTCAAGAAATTGCACAGGTCAAACAAGTAATTTTTTTAGAAATTTGAATCCATGTCTCACGACGATTTTCTGGCTGACGAGTTAAGCAACGCACGTCATCGTATTCTTGAATGTCAACACGACATCGATGAACTTAAACGACTTTATTTTGTATATAAAAATTTATCACTGAATTTGTCAAACAGGTACTTCAACACCTCTACAGAATTCAACACTCCATTTGAATGGCATCATTATTCAATTCTTGAAGAATTAGTTCCAGAATTGAGCTTATCCACATTAGAAACAATCCTTAAAGTAGACAGCGAATTAAATTCTTATATCAATGAATGGATTGAAATGGATGGATTCATAGCCAAGCTCAAATATAAGACCAAGCCACCCAACTTGAATTTTTTTGATTCAGCGACGTAGTTAGCCCACAATCTCGCACAAACCTTCAAATTAACCAACCATTTTGAACGGACTCAGGTTGCTCATTCAACCCACTCGACAACAAAATTGTCTGTGCTTTATCAACATTGAAAGGAAAAGCACATGGCTACTTTATCAACTCTCAAACTTAGCACAGCTGTTAAACCAACCAGCGTGCCTGCAGTCCAGCTTCGTCGCAACAAGTTAGTTCTTCGCTTGTGGGAACAATGTGAACTTGCCCGAGCTCAAGCTGCTGGCACCACCTTTGCCCCTGTCAAGTTCCGAAGTGTCGTGGAACACGACACTGGCATACGCCGTCAGGTTGAAACGCCCAAGCGAGTTAAACCTTGGTGGTTCACTACTGACGCAGGCAAACTTGCGCTGTCAGTGCGTTATGGCACCAAGTTATTGGAACTAGCTCGGGGCAAAGTGGCAGTGGAAGTTGGAACTGAGAAAGACTTGGTGCCCACACTGGAACTTATCAAAACTGCCGTGCTCAACGGAGAGTTGGACACACAGATTGAAGCCGCTGCCAACAAGCTCAGGGATGGGTTTGCTCAGTAAATGTTACTAATTGAACAAAGGTGCTTTGATTCGCCTTTGTTCTGCAAGCGTCTTGCTACTAGACGATGGCTAATCTTGGTGCCCTACTCACAAATCAAGCCGGATCTGCGATTGGGGTGGCTGAGATTTTGATGCCATGCAACATCGCACACTTAGGCATGAATGGATGCGTCATGGCTACCTATATTAGGTGAATTTATTTAATCATAAACTTGACTAAGTAATTTATATAGACGTTTAATACGACAAATCAATTCAATAAAACGATGGCAGCATCTATAGATCAATTGCGTGCCTTCATTATGGTGGCAGAGACTGGGCACTTAGCCCGAGCAGCCGATCGCCTCAACGTTTCAAAGTCATCGCTTAGTGCCAATATTCAAAGGCTGGAAGGCTTATTAGGTGTTAGTTTGTTTGAGCGTCACACCCGTGGATGCAAGCTCAGCACAGCAGGTCAAGCCATGTTGGATTCGGCGCACCGTGTGGTCCAAGAATGGTCACGGATAGAAACTGGCGCAGCTGATTTCCAAAAATTTAGAATAGGCCGTCTTTCCGTGGCTGCACCTGCTGACCAGTGCGCTTTTCTTCTTCCACCGCTCCTTCGAGACTTTCAAACCGAACACCCTGAAGTTCGGGTGGAACTTCACGACGTTGCCGAGCAGGAGGTCCATGAGCTAGTTCGTACAGGCTTTGCAGATCTGGGCGTAGCCAGTCAGACCGAAATGCGCAACGAGCTAATAGCCACCCCTTTTTATACCGACGAATACATTCTGATCCTGCCGCCTAAGCATCACTTAACAAAGCACAAACAAGTTGAATGGAATCAACTGGCTTCTGAGCAGATCATTGGTCCGGTCAAAGGCAATCCAGTACGTCAACTCCTTGACGACAACCTTGCCGAAAATGGAATATCACTGAGCTATGCGTACGAAGTTTCACTACCTTGGACTATGGTGGGTTTAGTAAGAGAAAATTTTGGTGTAGCTGTACTTACAACGTCGGTTCTTCCTTTGATTCGATTGAACAAACTGGAAGCCAGACCACTCGTTAGCCCCTCCGTTGCACGTACTCTGGTGTTGATCAAGGCGCAAGGACGCAAGCTCGACCCGCTTGCAACTAGCTTCAGCAAACGCTTGCTGCAAATGGAGCAGAACAACGCAAGCGCTTAATCGGATAAGCATTTGCTAAAAAGTACTTTGATTTTTAGCTTTTAGACTACCGCTGGTTTCTTTATCGTTTGGCATGCAAAAGGTCCATCACAAAAGCGTTTTGAGAGACTGCTGACTACTTTCCCCTATATAGAACATTGTTCTGCTTAACTAAATCACCCTGCAGAGCGTCAACAGGGTTTTCCCCTTTTAAATGACCCCCAATGGTGTAGCTTTTTCTCACAAGTTGCTCGACTAAAAAGTGTTGTTCTGAAGCAAATAAAAAGGGCTGATAGGGTATTCACGAATGGGGGGCTTGGCTGATTTTTAGCTTAATACATTCACTGGCTTATTAAAAGAACAGTGTTCTTCATGCCGGAACAAGCGGCAACCACCCAGATCCTTGGGCTCACCGTTTTAACTTTTAATTACTTGGAGATTGATATGACATTCAAATATCGCGCCCTCACTTTGGGTTGCTTCGCTGCAATGGGTTTGGCCGGCAATGCACACGCTGTCAAAGTGGCTGGTGACTTGTTAGAGGTTTACGGCAACATTTACCCACAGTACCAAACCGTTACCTTTGGCGACTCTTCTGCTACAGGCGCAGCCGTCAGCACAATGACCGCTGGCAAAACTGGCGCACAAACCAACACCTTCAAGGCCGGCGCAGTCAGTGCCACCAAGTTCACACCCGTTAACTCTTACATTGGTTTCAAAGGTCAAAAAGCTGTTGGCGATCTGACCCTGGGTTATGACGTGCAAGGTGTGGTCAACATTGACAGCTCCAACGGTTCTTCCTTCTTGTCTGAGCCACGCGATGCGTTTGTATTTGTTGAGCACAAAACTTTGGGATCGTTGACAGCTGGCCAACAAGACACTTACTACAAACAAAACGGCGACAAGGTTCGCATGTTGGGCGTTTCTTCCAGCAACTTTGTGTCCAGCGCCAACGTTGCCTCCAACCCAACATGGAGCAACAAAGGTGTTTCAACTTCATTCAATACTCGCATCAATGGTCAACTGCTGTGGGCCAGCCCCCGCATGAATGGCTTTGAAGTAGGCTACTCATTGCGTCAAGATCCAACCAAGTCAGCAACAAAAAATGCCAGCTTGTCTTCTGTGGGAATTAACTGGACTGACAAAAAATACTACGTTGGCTTGGCACAAGAAACACACAATGATTACTTCGCCGTTTCTGGCACTGCCTCAACAGCAGCAGCTGGCTCCATTTACAACGCTGCTGCAGGCTTGCGTTCCAAAGACACGGCCACACGCTTGTCAGTTGGATACCGCGTGACTGGCATGCGCATCGGCGCTGACACCTCTACTTTGAAGTACACAGAAACATCTGCGCAAGCAAATGGTTTCCAAAGCTACAAAACCACAACTTACCAAGTCACAGGTGAATATGACTTGAATAGCCAGATCACTGTGGCTGCACAGTACGCCAACAATGCAGCAGGCAATTGCACATTGAACGGTACCATTTCTTGCTCTACAGTAGGTTTGGGTGGCAACTTGGTGGGCTTTGGTGCCAAGTACAACTTGGACCGCAACTTTGCCATCTTCGCTTTGGCAGCCAAGGGCACGGCCAACACAGGCGCTTCCATTTCATTGGGAAGTGGCGCTGGCCGCACAGCCATCGGCGGCACCATCAATGCAGCCGCTGTGGGCATTCAAGCTCGCTTCTAATCAGCGCGCTTAGGTGCAATGAGCAAGCAGGTGTTCTTCACAGAGCACCTGCTTTTTTCTTGTTTGATCAGGGTCCTGTTATGAAAATGACTTTTGTAGATTTAAGCGTGTTGGCCAGCCTTGCCTTCTGTGCATTTGCTAGCGCGGCCGATTTGGAAGCCGCCAAAAGAGGCGAAACACTCTACATGCAACACCAATGTTACAGCTGTCATGGCACCCAAGGACAAGGGGGTGAGCGCAACGCGGGCCCTAAGATTTTCCCAAACCCTACACCCTATGTGGCGTTTGAACTGCAAATGCGCACACCGCGCAATTTGATGCCGCGTTATTCAGTACAAAACATCAACAATGTGCAGTTGAAAGATTTGTACGCGTTTATGGAAAACATGCCTACAAGCCCTGCCGTATCGCAAATTTCTTTGCTACAGCAAGCCATGCGATAAAGCCTTCACAGAAGGCTGATCAAGACCTTTGCATGTCCTTCAAAAGGACAACACCAAGACCACCACTTGTCGTTTAAAACGACACCGAATGACTACGACTAGCCACGAGCACGGTAGCCCCGCCGAAACCAAACCTGACATAACGATTCATACGCAGAGGGTAAAAGTGAGCTACATCCTCAAAGAACCCAAACTTGATTCATAAGTTCTGTAAATACCGGCGATACCAAAAAATAACGGGCGTTTATATTTCTGCATGGTTTGCTCATTAAATACTTCCTATTGAACAACAGCGCGAGAAGCTACTTTGTTTCTCATCGTCCCGTTACTAGACGATTGGTTATTTGATTTATTTGCAGAAAAATCGAGTAGGGTCTGAGATTTTGGCGGCTCAGATTGGGGTGCTATTCATCTGAAAGACACTGAATGCACTTTAAGCCGCATCCGTTACTAAGCTTGAGTTTTATATGAAACCGGATTCCATGTCCGACCAAAATGGACGGACTTTGGTTGCTCTTCAGCGCCAGCTGACAACAAAATTGTCTGTGCTTTAACAATATTTGAAAGGAAAAGCACATGACAACTTTAATTCTGACAACTCTCAAGTTAACGGTCGCACGGAAAAGTACAGCTCTCCCAGATGTAATCAAGCGCCGAAACAAATTGCTCCAAAAGCTTTTGGAGCAACGAGAGTTATCTATCGCTTTAACTGAAGGACGTCACTATGCGCCAAAGCGACTACGTGGATTTAGAGATGCAGAAACTGGTGACCGCATCATTAAAGAAGTTCCAATTCGAATTAAGCCTTGGTTTTGGGTAGGCGAAAAAGGTGAAACATTATTGGCAGTTCAGTACGGTAGCCGACAAATCGAGTTGGGTAAGGGTAAGTCAGCGATTGATTGCGGGGAAGCAAAAAATCTTTGCAATGTTTTAGATGCTGTCATTGCAGCTGTCAAAAATGGAGAACTGGACGCTCAAATTGAGAGTACAAGTTCCAAGCTACGCGATGGCTTCAAAAAGTAGCTCATTGCTTGCTGCGACGACTTTGCAGTAGCGCGATATTTTGCTCCCCTGTGACGCTACTGGCGTAGTGGTTGTTGATGACTTCTACGCTGGTTCGCGCATTTCTTGCGAGAGTCAACAAATCAATACCTTGACCATATAGCAGTCTAAAGGTAATTGCCGAATGGCGAAGGCTGTAAAGACTTCGCTCCTGTCCATGCGGTCCTATCTTTAAGTCTGTCTTGGCTAGAACCCAATTGAAGTAAAAAGCCAATACCCAGTGAGCGTAATGTCTGTCATTTATATATGGTAAAAATAAGTAGTCATCGGGTTTCATCATGCCAAGCGGTTGATAGTGTTTAACAATTTGTTCGTAAATTCGAACAGCTGGTTGAAGAGTAACAATGGGCTTGCCGTGACTTTTCGTCTCAGGTAGTGTCAATCGTAAATAAGTGTTCTTGCTGCGAACTATTTCCACATGGCGATGTTTGAGTGTTTTGAGATCGCTTGGACGTATGAAGCTATTCACCATAAAGCCAATCACCCAAGAAATATCTTTGGGCATTATTTTTTCTGCATATCGCAACCGAAAGTTTTTACGGAGTAGTTTGTTACTTTCTGGATGTTCTGTTTCCTCTAGTTTTCTTGAACAACGAATAATTTTCCAGTACTCACTTGGCGTGAAGGCACCACGAGGAGTTGTGATGATTTTGATTTTTGGAAATTCTGGCATCGCATCTAGTGCACCAACTGCGATTGCATGTTTCAGTACTTTGCGAACGCACACAAGATATTGACTAACAGTGGTGCTTGTAAGAGATTTACTTAAAAATTGTGCAAAGTTTAGTAGCTCTTGGTAATTAATTTCCCAAATAGGCGTCGCACCCCATCTTGGCAAGATATGCGAATCAAATCTGTTGTGAAGAACTTGCAAGCTCAGTCTTGAAAACTCACCTCTGTCAACTCTTGCTTGCTCATTTGCAAACATCTGTGCTGCCATAGCTGCAAATGTGAATTTGGGTTTAATTTTCTTGATTGAAATCTCAGTCTGTGAAGCAACAACAGTTTCTACATCAACCTTGAATTTCAACGCCAACAGTTGTTCGTAGAACTTGCGAGCAAATGACTGGGCTACCCGTAAAGATTGGGTTTGAGTACTTTTTCGATGCGTTTTGCCATCTATCCAACACCTAACCTGCCAGAACTTGCTTGCCGCAATTTTGAAAACTACCAGTTTTTTGGGGTATCCAGGAACAGGTGTGATGCTCTGCGGAATAGGTACAGTTCTTTCGCGTTGGCTAATTAAAAAAATGGCGTCGTTAGCAGAATTTGAAGTGCAAGTGGCAAATGATTTGTGCATAGCTTTAGCGTACTGTTGTACATCGCAAATGCAACCGCTTCTCCAGATTTTGATGACTTTAGCCGTTCCATCAGACCTTTAGGGTTCATCCATTTGTTGCCATTACGCAACGAATTTTTAAAATGACAAAAAATATTTTGAAAAGTTACACACCTTAAACTGTACAACTTTATGACTAATTTAAATGGCTATTTTATGGTGAACCTTCGGCACCTTGGAGAACTTCTCAAATGAAAAAATCCCTAGTCGCTTTGGCTGTTTTGGCCGCTTCTGGCGCCGCGATGGCCCAATCTTCTGTCACATTGTTCGGCGTTGTTGACGCTGGTTACGCTGTTGGCAAAGGCTCTATCAGCAACAAGACTGTGTTGCGTAACTCTGGCTACAACTCTAGCCGTTTGGGTTTCCGCGGTACTGAAGACCTCGGCGGTGGCATGAAAGCCTCCTTCTGGTTGGAAGCCGGCGTGAACAATGACGACGGCACTGGTTCTGCTTCTAGTGCTTTGAACCAAGCTCAAACTGCTGCCAACGTTGGCACACAAGGTTTGACATTCAACCGCCGTTCAACAGTGAGCTTGGAAGGCGGCATGGGCGAACTGCGTTTGGGTCGTGACTACACGCCCCAGTTCTGGTCTGAGACTGTGTACGATCCGTTTGGCACAAACGGCGTTGGTACATCCATCACCGCTTTCAAAGGCGGCTTGACTGGCGTTCGTGCTTCTAACAGCATTGGTTACTTGTCACCTTCCATGGGCGGCGTGAAATTGTGGGCACAAACCTACATGGGCGAAAACGCTTCCACAGCAGCTAAAGTTGGTAACGGCAATTCATACCGCATCACATTTGACCAAGGCGCATTGAGCTTGGCATATGCTGGCAGCAAAACAACAACAGCAGCTGGCGTGTCCAACGACACATCTAACATCGCTGGTTCTTATGACCTCGGCGTTGCTAAGTTGATGGCTCAGTCCAACACAACTTCAATCACTGGCGCTAAAGACATCAAGGGCAGCTTGATCGGTGCTTTGGTGCCAATGGCTGGCGGTACATTCCGTATCTCATCTGCTCAATCTGACCAAGCTGGCAAAAAGCAAAAGCAAACTTCAGTTGGTTTTGTAAACCCAATGAGCAAGCGCACAGACTTGTACGCAACATACGCTCGTTTGGCTAACTCTGGTGGTTCAGCTGTTGGCTTGAATGGTTCTGCTACTGCAGCTAACGCTTCTTCTACCGGCTACGAGTTCGGTATCAAGCACGCTTTCTAATTGAGTGCTGACGCAAGTCAGTTGATTTAAAAAATTAAAACCCCCGCTGTGGCAACACAGCGGGGTTTTTACTTGGTACTGGTCAATCCCTTTTACAAATATCGCTCGTCATTTGTGGCATATTCCAGTTGAGAAAAATTGAAGGAGCCAATATGCAGCTTGGAGATATGAATCGCCGCAATCACCTCAAACTAATGGGTGCAGCAGGTTTGTCAGCAGCAGGCTTTCCT
>Ga0222712_10004355_pt1 | contig 14844 bp, 9 predicted proteins | sample C33_657DmetaG_FD_165043 | JGI IMG/M metagenome (GOLD analysis project Ga0222712, IMG submission 165043) | Estuarine water microbial communities from San Francisco Bay, California, United States - C33_657D | ecosystem: Environmental > Aquatic > Marine > Unclassified | place: USA: California... | reverse complement strand
TATCCTAATACATTAAGTACTGGTGATGTTCTCTGCGGTTCAAATACAAATGCAACTGGTTCAACTCCTCCTTGGTTTGGTGTTGTGTTTGGTTGCGTTATCACAATGCTGGTCGGTACACTAATTGGTATGTTAATTGGTGTTGCCGGATTGATTGGACTAGTTAAATTATTTGACTGATCTGGAACCAATCCTTGCAATACAAATACCGCTTGCTGTGATATCGCTGGTGTTGGATCAACTCCAGGTCCTTGAGGAATGTATTGTGGTAGTACACTCAACGTTGTTTGTGTGAATGATGCATAAGCACCATTGCTGTAAAACGTACCTTGTAGTATTAATGAATCGTAGGTAGGAACTGAGACATTAATAAATGAGCTGTACGTACCGTTACTATAAACCAAACCTTGAGCCGTAGCACTATTAAAGGTTGGGATCACTGGATCCAATCCTCCTTGAGCTAGACTCACAGCTACTGGTTGAATCTGTACCGTACTTGTATGATTGAAGATACCAAATGGGGTTATCTTAATATAGTCTGTGTATTGATCTGATAGAAAGTATTGCGCAAGGTGAGCTGTTGTTTCTAGCTTAGTTTGCTTTAATCTGTCGGATAAATTAATTGCGGATCTGAACTTTGTATTTACAAAGGGTCTCGCTATAGAGGACATTGGTGATGTCTTGAACAAATCGATAAGAGGTAATGCTGGTGCACCAACTCTCTTTGCTGTTTGCTTTAGTAGTATGCTATTAAGATTTTTAGCGTCAGGCGTTAATTTTAGTTGAATGGCCTCGATCTCTTTTGTTGGCTTAGGTAGATGAGGCATCTCGTTGTAAAGGCTTGCCTTCAAACGTTCCTCTAAGCTTATTGTCTTAAATAGTTTTGCCATTATCTAACTCCTGATGTGTTTAATCCTAAACGTACTACTTCACCAACTTTCTTACCATCCATATTAACAGTACCGCCTGATGATGCTACTGCGATAAGTTGATCAATTTTTCCAATCAACGTATCCATCTTATCGTCGCTCTCACCTTCTCCACCTCCAAACAATCCACCAAGTGCTCCTCCAAGACCTGCTAATGCTGGCGCTACTGCTGCTAAGGCAATCAATGATCCAATAACAGGTAATGCTGCAAATCCTGCTAACGCTACCATTCCCAAACCTGCTCCAATTCCTAACATAGACAAAGCTACCAATCCTAAACCAGGACCTGCAGCTGCCATCATCAAAAGACCTTCACCCATTAAGGTGAATGCTCCTGCTTGTGCAATTTGGTTCATTATCAGTAAGCTCGGTAACATTGCCATTAAAGCTACACTACTCAGCATCAATCCTGGAAATGCTATCAATGATGCATAACCTAATGCTAACATACCAGCTCCTAACAATACCATACCGGCTCCTAGTGCTATTATTTGGAATGCCATTGGTGCTAATTCTAACAGCGATGGTACAAACATATCAAATCCAACAGCCATCTCTTGGATTGCCTTTCCTAATACCCATAAGGCAGCTGCCATGATCAACATAGCTCCTGCTCCTGCCAATATGGCTACAGCTCCGACACCACTCATCATAATTGCACCAACTAACGCTAATGCTCCAACCAATGCCAACATACCAACAATAGCTTTTGCTATCGATCCCCATGACACGTTAGTAAACTCTTGTGCAGCTTTTGCAAATATGAATACGGCTGCGGCTACTAATACTAATGCTGCTGCTCCTGCTAATAATTTTCCTGGGTTGATCTTTTCTATGGATTTAGTCAAGCCTCCCGTACTCTTACCAGAGTCTGATGGTGCTGATGAACTTGCTCCACCTGCTGCGTCTGCTGTACCTCCTGCACCTTTGCCTAATAACTTACCGATGGATACTTTCCACAACCAGTGTGCTTTTTCCTTAGCCCAGTGAGCTATATCCATTGCATATTGCTTGATCTTACCTAGATTCTGAGCTTGTAGGAATTGTAGAGTGGTTAGCATTAGCATTCCATTCTCCTTGAAGAATCCTGCTGCCTTACCACCATATTCCATAACACCACCAAGGATGTTATCCATCAAACTAGCCTCTTCACCGAAGTACTTGTTATGTTCAGCTTGTGCATCTATCTGCTTTTGCATCTCCTCAACAGTCATACCAGCTGCTTCAGCTAGTTTTTGCTTTTGGAGTACATTCATTTTAGACCACTCAGCTTCACCTCCCGCTTGTGCTACAACCTCTGCTGCAGCTCCTGCTAAGTCACCGGTCAAAGCTAACTCACGGGCTTTATCAAAATTAATCTCTTTTCCTAATAGAACGGAAGCTTCCGTCTGTGCATTGATACTACTTTCAAAGTCTAGTAGTTTGGAAGCCATGTTGCTTGCAGTACTGATATCAATACCCATCTTATGCAACTCAATTGCTGTTTTACCAAACTCTTTAGCACCTTTTGCACCATACAACGCCATAGCCTGCGTATTGCCTGCCATGTCTTTCATTATCTTACCTGGTGCAATCCCTTCTATTTCAGCCATGTGACCTACTGTCTCCATAGCTCCTGCTGCAGTTGCTGAAGTCTCACCCGGCATTTGTGATAGAGAAGCATTTAATTTAGCTGCTTCTTCACCTGAGATACCAAAGTGTACAGCCATCTTACCAAGCTCGTTTACCGTTTCCTTGCTTAATGCATTTACGTTTCCATACTGCTCAATAACACCATTCATAACACCCTTGGTGTCTGAGAGTCCTAGCATCGATTCTAATGATAGTCCTTTGAATTGTGCTTGTATAGCTTGGCCAGCTGATAGGCCTTGTTTTTTGAAGTCCTCAAAACCTTCATGAGCTTTCTCAATCTGCTTGATTCCCTCATTCAACATGAAGGCACCCATTACAGCTGGATCTCTTGCGATTGCTTTTGCGGTTTCAAAAACCTTAGTAAAACTCTTCTTCCAAGATTCAGCTTCCTCTTTGATCTCTAAGATTGATTCAGCAATCTGTTCTTGAAGTTCTACCTCTTCTTTAATGTGGTTGATATGCGCTTGCTCTTCCTGCAAACGCTTTACGTGCATGTTATAGATACCCTCAGTAATAGCTCCTTGATCGAGAAGCAACTTCAGGTTTTTTGCTTGTTCTGCATACTCATCAGCTAAACCAGTATTAAGCATTGTTTGCTTTAATACAAGGTCTGCCATAGTTTGGTTTCTAGCATTTGCAAGGTCGTTTGCCGTTTCCGTGACCTGGTTAGCTAAATTCTCTAGTTGTAATCTTTTCTTAGACCCTTCAGCTGCTTTTGCAATCTCTTTGTTGATTGCTGTCACTAATCCCTGCTGCTGACCTAATATGAAGTTAGATCTAGATGCCGCCTCTGTAGATCCTGTCAACGATTTGCTGTACAGTGAACCCATAGCATATAGCTCTTTCATCTCCTTCTTGGCCATACCTAAGGCTTCGCGGAGTTTATTGGCTATGTCGGGATTTAGTGAGTCATCCATTTATTAGTATCGTTTTGCTCTCTGAGTTGCTAATGCTTTTAGAAATCTTGGATCTTTGTCGAGTAGTGTGTTGATACGACCTTCAAGATCGTTCATAGTTAGCTTCAGATCCTTAGCTAATCTTGTTAACTTTGGATCCGACTTTAATGCTCCACTCAAACCACGAGCTCGTCTGTCAATGATACCATAAGCGATATCACGACCAACACCAGCCATCCAACCTGCGATGTCCTCATTAAGCTTATGATTTTGAAGCTCTTCGCGAATCATCTTACGAAGCTTCTCTTGAATCTTTTTGCTTGTCATCTAGTCGTTTTTCATATAAATATCGTGGTAAAAGGAAAGCCAACCGAAGTTGGCTCTCTGTTTATCTTTTTCCTGATTTGGCTTTGTCATACGCGGCCTTCTCAGCTTCATGCTCTTGTTTCTTAACGTCCGCGAGTTTGAGATAGAAGTATCTCCGCAGATATACTGGAAGGTGGTAGAGTTCCGTATAGGTCCATCCCATCTTCCCGTAATACATAAGATCGAAGATCTGGTCTTGCAGAATGGGCCTATAATTAGACCCCAGGCCAAAAAAACCCGACACCGATGGGCAGTGCCATCTTTTCTTGCTCATATCCACAGCTAGGACATTCATAGCTGAAGGTTGTATCGATATCAGGAGTTATCTCTTTCAAATACTTACGCAATTCTAGAGAATCTCTTGATAACATGCTGTCAACAAATTTGTTAACAGTTGCTCTATCTGATTCACCATCCACAGCAACAATCATATGCTTCAAACGAGTTGATAGTTCTGGATCCACTCCAGTCAACTTGCTCAGCTTTTTTGCTGACTTGATTGCTTCTTCAATCTTTTTCTCATCACCGTGAGTTAAAAACTTCAACGTCAATTCCTTTTTAGAAATTGGTAATGTGAAATTGTGAGTAGTCTCACCCTTAACAAAGCGATCCCAATCAATCTCTTTATCTTCAAAGTTCTGAAGATCAATTACTTGAGTTGATTTCTCACCACAGCTTGGACAAGTAATCTCTACCTCATAATCCTTACCATAAGCCAAGATACGAGCTGCAATAAATACTGCATTCTTGTCTACTGTTAGTAAGTCGTTGTAGTTGATCTTAGTTACAATCAGTGATTGCAACAATTTGTCTAACACAATCCCTTGTTTGATTAGTGTTTGTGATGCTAGAATATCCTCCTCCTTAGCAGTCATGTACTTCATCTCGATAGTACCACTAGATAGTGGATGTCCTTCCGGATAAAAATACCCCTTGCTTGGTAATGGAATTACCTCTGTTGGTACATCTAGTTTTTGAAAATTTGATACAGCTCCCGTGTCTACTGCATCTTGAAGGAATTTTGCTTTGATATCCTCATCGGATAGTTGGCGATTGTTTGTTGGGTAATCGTCGTTTACAACTTTTGACATTTGATAAAACTTTTTTTAGTAACTATGGTTCTCCTATAAATATACGCAAATAAAAAAAGAAAGCCAACAGTTAAGTCAGCTTTCTTTTGATAATTTTTGTCTTTCAATTAGTACTCAAGTACTGCGTAATCAATTCCTAGTGTTAGAGAAATCTCAACTGGAGTTTCACTTGACCAATCCATGTCACCAAATTGTGCAGTTTTGATGTAAGCTCCCCAGATTTTCCAGTTCTCAATTTTATCACCTACTGGACCTAAAACGAAGATGTCGAAATTCTTCTTGTAGAAGTCAGCATATCCGTCACGACCAGTTACTGATTCGTGTGCTGTACGAACCCACTCCATTACTGCTTGCGCTCCTGAAGGTACGATTGCGTCATACATTGAGATTGTGATATCTCCCCACTTACACTTTCCTTTAACCTTACGGATGATGTTGATGTGGTCTAGTACAACCTCACCACACTCTAATTGTGGGCGAGATACTTTCTTACATAAGAATGATGGAATACCATCAACTTGTAAGATGAATCTATTCTGCACCTTAGGTTCGTAAGGGGTGTAGAAGATTTCGTTATTTTCTATTAGGTTTGCCATGTTGCGTTACTCTTTTGTATAAATATTAAGCGTTTTCAAAAGTTGCTCCAGTAGGAAGAATGTTAAAGTCTAGGACGATAAATTCTGCTGCTTTTGCTGGTTGTAAGTAGATTTGACCATACATGATGTTTCTGTCGATTACATCAGGTGTGTTATTAGTTTCGTCCATTACTACTTTGAAAGCATACAATCCTTGACGAGCTTTTACAGTCTCTAAGTATGGAGTTACAATGTTCAAGAAACGTTGACGTGTAGCTGTTGTGTTATTTTCGAATACCAAGTAACGGCTAGCACTTGCAATGTATTTCTTCATTGTGATCATCAATCGACGTACGTTGATACGATCAAGAGCTGATGGTTTAGCTTGTAGAGTTTTTTGACCCCAGATGCAGATTCCTTGGTTAGGGAAGCTTGCGATTGCGTTGATCTTACTCTCATACAAGTCATTACGATTAGCTTGGTTCAATTTCAACTCTACATCCACTGCTTCGCTGATTCCACCTCTGTTAAGACCTGCTGGTGCAAACCATTCGTATGCTACTGAATCATTGTAAGCCATTACACGTGGTACAACAACACTTGGTGGTACCCATACTGGTTTGTTTTTGTCAGTGTCAACGATTTTAACCCATGGCCAGTATGTAGCTACGTAGTTAGAATCAATTCCTGAGTCAGATACAGCTGCCATAGCCTCTGCTGCTGATTTTCCTTGAACAACTGGATCAGCTACTACGAATGCATCTCCACGATCTTCTGCTACTTCAATTGCTTTGTTGATAATCGCAGAGTGATCTTTGATAGTAGCACCTGGTGTTACAATCATATTAATATCGTACTCGTCTGAGTTTGCAATTGTGTTAAGAGCTTTGATGTATGCTTTTGATCCGTTTGCTGATGAAGTTGAACAATCCATACCAAACAAGTTGCTTGCTACGATTGATGAACCCACTTTCTTAGTGATTGCTGGATCCATTCCATCAAAACCACCTTGTAGAGGAGCAACAAACTTCAAGAATGTGCTAACATCCAATCCTTTGAATGCTGTTGCAGTTCCGATTGTATCACCTCCAACGAAAGTTGAGTTAGTGTTAACTTTAGATGCACTAGCATGAACTTTACAAGTTGCTAAGTTGAATGCTGTGTTGTTTCCTGCCAAAGATCCTGACGCTAATGGCATCAAGTAGTTGGTATTATCTGTGTTTACAAAATCAAATCCGTAGTATGCTTTCTTGTTGTAAGCTCCATTGATTTCTGTGTTTTGAGAAACTACAGATGCAGTTGGCATGAAGTTTGATCCAGATACTGGTACTGGTTGTAGTACTGCAGCATATCCGAATGGCATTACATTTGGTGTGATTGATTTAGCAGCTACTGCTGAATCCACCTCTACACGAATATATTTAGAAACGTTTTTGTAATCTCCAGTAGCTGTCACAGTTCCATCTGCACTTACGCTATAGTTCTTATCTCCAATAACGCGAGCAATGTAATTTGCTGAGTCTGGATCTAAGGTCAATCCGCTATAAGATTCTAGAATGATTGGACGTTGGTCAGTATCATTGAAATCACGAACAACTAGCGTAAAGATACCGTAATCTGTACCTGCATCGTCACCTGGTTTTGTTGTGTTGATTACAGCTACTTTGATTGAAGTGTTTGTATCTGTACCATCAGCAAGTGTGTGAATTTTGAATAGGTTCTGAGCAACACCACCAATAAGTTGTGATTGGATCCATGGAGTTGTAGCGTGGTTGTATCCAGCATATGATCCTGAGAAGTTAACCTCCTCAGTCAAGCTATAAACAACTTTTGCACCTGATGTACTGCTAACCGATGTAACATAGTTAGGGAAGTACATATACATATACCCGTTCTTAGATCCTTTTACAGACGTACCTAATACGTTAGCGAAAGAGTCTGGACTTGTTGGGTCTGCATTCACCGTTAATACGTTAGCTGAGATACCAGATCCTGTAATTGTTAGTGCTGCAGATGCTGTTAACAATGCACTTGAACCAGTTACTGATGCTACGTAGTCTTTTCCGTTGGTTGATCCAACTGTTGTAGTTGGCATGATAACACCAACCAATTTGTTAAAGGTACTACTTGATGCGTACACACCAATCATTTTTGCTTTGAAGGATGCGTCTTGCAATACACGAACCACAGTTACAGTTGAAGCGCTATTTAAGTAGCTCTTAACCGCATATGGTACGTATGTTTCTTCGCTTAATCCACCAAATTTAGCGATAAAGTCATTGAATGACGTTACCACTGTCGGTACGAAAGCTGGTCCTTTTACTGTTGGACCAACGATAGCAGCTCCGATAGCCGCAATTCCTGCAGGTAGAAACGAAAGGTCTTTTTCGTTTGTGAAAACACCTGGTGATACTATTCTTTCAGCCATTGTTGTTTTGTTGTTTTACTAATTTGTATATAAATATCACAACTGAGACCGAAACCTTAAATTGATTAGCTATTTGGTGTAAATTGTCCGGTCTCTAAGTCAAGAGATCCTGCACCATATTTGCCATCCAGCTCCTGGGCTAGTTGTTTTTCCTCTGCGTTAGTTTCTAGAATTTGGGTTTCTAGCAACTCTTCTTGTTCTTTCAAAGTCTTCAAATAAGACTCTGCATTTGTTTTAGCAAGTTTTAACTGTACTAGTTGAATACCTAGGACGTTATACTTTTCTTGCAATTTCTTGATTTGCTCAAGTTCTTCTGTTGTAAACTTTTTGTTTTCCATAACTATTGTTTTCTTGTTAATAAATAGTCCGTTATTTTGCCAAATTAGATTAGCTGTTCTACAATTATGTGACGAAGTCTAACCTCTAAGTTTTGACTCTGTAGTTCGATGTATGGTTGTGTGTCTTGTGTTTCCACCTCTGGCATCTGTATACTTCCTGGAAAGTAGTTGTAGTTTGGTCCTCCTGATACTGCAATTGGTTCTATGTTTGCCCAATAATTAGCATCTCCTCTAGCCATACCATTTTGAAACTCTTGTTCCATCTTGAAGTTATACCTAGTAGTTCCATAGGTATCAAAAGTTGCATACTGCTGATTAGGATCCGTGGTTCCGATGCATATCATGTAGTACTCAAAATAGTAAGGTAAATAGTAGTTTGGTGGTGCGGTTAGTTGTAGAGGCATAGTACGGGCTGTTTCCACATTTCCAACACTGTTAGGATAGTTTAATCCAACTTTCACATTAATGTCGGTATAACCTGATGATTGAGCAATCATTAAGAAACATCCTGAGATTCTCAAAGTGCGGCCGCTACTCCAGAATCCGGCTGGAAGGTATGGTTGAAGTGGCATAGTGCTACCGTAAAGACCACGAATCGACGGTTGTACTGCACTCATTTCTTGAGACATAGCGTTTAATGTGGCTTGAACTACGTTGTCTGAGTTTGATACATCTGTAAGGTTGGATGGAGCTATTACTTGCTCACCTGACCTCATTGAGAGTAGTGTTCTTGAGTTGTAGCCTAATACTCCCTCCGTATTGCTATTTGGTCCGCTTTGGGCTATTCTTGTGTAATATGGCATTGTTTATTGTATTAGTATGTTGATAAATTTCTCACATGCAATCGACACTCCCAATCATCGCTACTTGTGTTTTGAGTTTGAACAAAGGCTTCGTTTGGTGATATGTTATTTACATCTACTAAGAATGTTATTGCTGAGGTACTTCCTATATCTCCGGAAGTAGTCTCGGTAAATGATCTGCGAGTCATAGCATCATCAAAAACTATAGTCAACGTTCCACTTCGCATATCAGTACCCGTTGATACGTTCCTTACGTAATAATCGATAAACAGACCTACCACTCCAGCTGGTATATGATCTATCATTGTGTCAGTCGCGTTTCCATGAATGTGGATTGTCGGTGAAACGTATATAGCTGATGCTACTCGATTTGAATTTGCTGTCGTGGTTGCTGAGGTACCTAAAGCTGTGATCGATAAACAACCATCTTTTGGATTTCCTGCAATGTCTATACCCGAGTTTGCTCCTATTGCTGTTGTTAGCTGTGTGTAATCCATTCCACCACCAGCTGATAATGGTCCTACAGCCGTAACATCTAGTGGGTTTACTGAGGTATCTAAAGCACGATAACCCAATGCTAGGTTGTGATTTGCAGTTTGCGCACTGCTCAAATTTCCAAAACCAATACCCACGTTTCCGGTACTATTTTGGATAGATGTCCCTGCTGAGCTTCCTATAAAGATATCTCGACTCACCGTTGTTATACCTGCCACACCAACCCCGGCTGAATCTCCTATTAAGATGGTGTCGGTAGAGTTGAGTATATCTTGTCCTGCACGCGGTCCTATTGCGATGGTTCCAGCGAATTGAGTACCACCATCGGGGCTGTTGAGAGCGTAAGGTCCTATTGCGATTGTGTTTTGAGCATAACTACCGCTACTCAGCACTCTCGGACCGATGGCGATATTGTATTCAAACAGTGTGTGATCTTTCTGAGCAGAGAGGTGTCCAATAACCACTGATCCAGTTGGTGGTGGTTCAGTGTTAGCTCCTGAGCCATCGAAGATATAGCTTCCAAGTGTTACTGTCTCCATTGATGGCATCAGTAATGATCTATAACCAATAGCTGTGTTTGAATTGCTATTTGCTGAGTTGTTTCCCGTTCCAACAATAACCGAGTTAAATGCTGAGTCTTTAGAAGATCCGATAGCACCTACAACATTCATTGATGAGTTGATACCATTCCAAGTTACGTTTGGTTGATCATCAACTGTTGTTCCAGTTGTTGGATAGTATGCAAAGCTACCAGATATACCACTATTCACAGTTCCTGCACCACCTCCACCACCACCGGTGGCATTGATAGTTACAACTCCAGTTCCACCAGCTGGCGAAATTGTTACGTTGGTTCCTGCTACTATTTGTGTTACACCACCATTTGCTGCGTATGAAGCTGATGCTACTATGATATTTGAAGCTGAGGTGTAACTCACCACAGCTGTTGATGTATCGTATACTAAGAAGTGTGGTTTGTATGCGTTTGGTATACCTCCCATCTTAACAGCCCCACTAAACGCTACGTTACCTGCTGCTGTTATTATGCCTGTTTGGACCGTACTACCACTTATTGATCCGGTAAACCAACTTGCTGATAATGGACCTTCCCAGGTAAAAGAACCAGTACCATAGATACCAGAACCTGAGATATTCATTACAGTCACTGAACCAGAGCTGAATTTAGCCAGGTTTGCTGCTGGGTATGATCCAACTGTGACTCCTAGACCTAATGTTGTTTGGTTGCCACCTGGTGTTACGTTTAATCCATTGCTAGTAGTGACTACTTGTGGTAATGTTATTGTATTACCGGCAATCACCATCACGTTACCAATACCCGATGTTCCCCATGTCCAATTGTTTGATCCATTTCGAACGATAGATAGTCCGTTGGATCCTGCTGCATCACTGGCAAAATAGATTGGTCCATTTACTGTAAGTGAACCAGTCAATCCATACGATCCGGTTAATTGTTTTGTGTTTGTCCAAACACTACCACTTCGAACTAGTAAATCTCCGTAGTTTGTGGTAGTCCCATAGTTTGAATCTTTTACATCATGCAACTCGCCCAGCTCAGCACCATTATCGACTCTAACATAAATTGATCCGTTTACTGACTGCTCTCGAACTACTTGACCCAATCTCACACTATGGCTTGGGGCAGTTGGTGGTGTTGTTGTTATCACACCGTTTGCTCCTAAAAACAGTAGTGTGCCGGTACTCCATCCTGAGGTATTGATTCCTGTCAGGATTCCTTCTGTTATCACAAATCCAGTACTACCGTTTGCTATTGCCTCTGAGGTGATACCCAACGTTGCTGCCGAAACTGCGTCTGATTCGTATGATGCAGTTACAATTCTTGGTGTATCACTTGCATTTGAGACTGGCTCGATACGGACAACTAAACCTTTTGCTAGTGATCCACCAGTTTGGTTGAGTGCTACAAGGTCTTGGCGTGTTGTTCTATCCGATATGGATGATGATATTGCAACGCTCGCTGTTATTGCATAGCTAGCTGTTGTGTTTAGCGTATTTGTTGTTAGGTTTAGTGAAAATGCAGAGTTGTTGAAGTAGTCTAGATTTCCGGTACCTAATGCTGTTGATATAATTGGGTAGTAAGTACCACTTCCTGCATTTGCTGTGTAATGCTTTGTTGCAACGGATGCGGTACCTTGTAATGATCCAGTAAATGCTGTAGATGTTACTGAGGTTAAGCCTGCTATTGTTGTTGCAGAACTTCCCAAAGAAATTGCCGTACTACCAATTGTAATTGATGAGTTTGCTAATTGACCATTCGTAATACCCGCCGTACTGGAAAGATTTGAAGTCGTTAATCCTGAGATTGATCCGCCTAAGGTGATTGTACCAGAGGTTGTGATTGTACCACCAGTTAGTGTAATACCATTGACAGTTCCTGATGTAGCTACAGAAGTTACAGTTCCACCTCCTCCACCAGCTATCGTAAGAATATTACCTCCAGAATCTACTGCTAAGGTAGCTACTGCTGTGCCTGGGAATGCTGATGTGCTTGTGTATGCAGGTAGCGACATTTGCAAGGTATGCATATTCCAAGAAGCTGCTTCTCCAATACTCCCAGCATTTGTGCCTTTGAGTATTCTGAGTCTGTTTTGATAGAGATCGATATATGATGCTGAGATGTAAGATCCTCCAGGAGCATTAAATCCTATCTGACCACCTTCACTCACACTATCACGTGCTCCTAAGGTTAGTGTGTTTTCGTTCGGACCTAGACTTGAGGTCCCTATTGCTGCAGCTCCTGATACCACTAAGGTACCTAATATGGCATTAGAGCCTGATACAATGACTTTTTTCCAGCTTGGCATATATTTTCTTAGTTATGTTGCGGTTAGATACAAACACTTATGCCGTGTGTGCGCCTACTTCCTTGCGGCCTACAACAGTTATTTAGTATAAATATGTCGAACTTTATTCTGACGTCTTTGTACTAGATCGTCTTGTCTTGGTTGCTTCTCGCTCTATGGCTTGTTGAAGCTCCTCTTGCTTTTGAACAGCTTGCTTTCCTAGCATATTTGCTATCTCAATAAGCTCCGACTCTAGCTTCACTTGCAGTGTTGCTACAAATTTTGCATCCTTACCTTGTAAAGTAATTGTGTCTAGCGACTGTCTTAACACTGATATCTCTTGTTGTGTTAAGTCTACTGAAAATACGTCCATAACCTTTATTCTTTATCCAGTTGCGTATACTGATTCTGCAACTTCAATACCATAATATAGAACATTTCTACCTGTTCTCCAACTAATGGTGTGGTTTTTAATAGACGTAATAAGAATTCTAGCTCATCTTTGTTGAGCTTTTCTTGTTGGTGTTGGGGAGTCTGAACTCCCCCATTTGCGATTAATCTTCCTAATGACATAACCTTTATATTGTTTTATGCGTAAATCCAAAAATCTCCACCTGCATCATCAATATACATTGATCCGGGTGCTGCAAACTCACCTGATGATGGTTTTGTTGTACCATGGTATGTTGATGTGTATAGGTATGGTATAAATGCTCCACCCGGTGTAGCTCCTGCCAAGTATGTTGGGTCTAGTGCAGACGCTGCATCTGCTAAACCGTTTTGGAATCCCCAACGACCTGTGGTATAATCCCAACCAAAAGCAATATTTCCAGAACCACCTCTATCAACAATGATACCACCATCCGAAGTTCCAGTGGATCCAGATGCTACCAATATAAACTGATCTTCTACGTAAACCTGAGAAGTGTTTAAGATTGTGGTGTTTCCATTGATTGTAAGGTCACCAGTAACAACCATATTACCAGGTACATTCACTGTTGTACTAGCGCCACCTAAATTTAACGTTGTGGCGTTTGATGGAGTAATATTGAATGTCGTAGCTGTTGTAAAGATATCACCACCATTAACGTTTAAGTCACCCGTTAAGGTTGCATTTGTAAACTGTGGTGAGTCTGATGTTGTGAGTCCTAAACCAATTGTAGAACCTGCAACACCATTTGTTGTAAGTATTGCATTACCCTGCGAAGGTGATGATAATACAGATGCAGATACAATTCCTGACGGAATACCAGATAAACCTGAGTAAGATACTTGAGAAGATCCTGATACGATTCCCGATGGAATACCAGATAAACCTGAATAAGATACTTGAGATGAACCAGAAACCGTGCCTGCAGGCAAATAGTTTGTGATGGATCCCGAGTGTACTGTAGTTCCTGTTAAGATTGTTGCAGCTGTAATTGAACCACCCAACGCTATAGCATTACCCGCAATACTGATTGTGTTATTTGCAATCTGAGTTCCGTTGATTTGAGAAGAGCCCGATACAACACCTGATGGTAGTTGAGCTGATCCTGACCAAACACCAGAACCTGCTAAGATTTGGGCTTGTGTTACTGTTCCTCCTAACGCTGTAGAGTTTCCTGCAATGGTAATAGTATTGTTTGTGATCTGAGTACCATTGATTTGGGCTGATCCAGACACTACTGTGATACCATTAAAGAATGATCCACTATGAATTGTTGATGATGCAAGATTTAATTTGGTGTAAACAATACCAGCTGCAGAGTTGATGTCTGTGTTTGTAATTGTATCGTCTGCGATCATCGTAGAAGTTACGACTCCAGTGCCTATAGATGCCGTTCCTGCTGCTGTAACTGAAATGTTACCGCCAATTCCTGTGTAGATTGAACCACTGATTGCTTGAGCAACTGTTGTGGTATTGATTGTTAAGCTATCAGTACTTTCAACACTCAAATGTGTACCTGCTAAATCTGTTAGCAAGTCTGAATAGGTTATTTGTTTGTTACCGGTTGTTGAGTTACCCGCATCATCGTTGATAAAGAATTTATCCGTTGAAACGATATTACTCTTAGTTGTGGTTGGGAAAGTTGGTGTAGCTGTTACACCAGTCAATCCTGATCCATTACCAACAAAAGATCCGGTAAAGGTTGATCCAGTTACTGGAACACCAAATGTTATAGATGTGCTATTATTTGTTTGTGTTGTTGTACCACCGGCAGCAATTGTTACTGTTGTCGAGCTCGCTGATACGTATGTGTTTGAAGCACTACCCGATATCCACGAACTACTTCCACCTGATCCAACTAACTGCCAACCATTATCATTGTTGTAGTTTGCTGTGTCAATTAATACCCAAAGTTGATTTGTATCTAACTGGTAAACAACAAGACCCTCATAAATGTCATACGAGTTCATACCCTTACGGGCCGTTGCATTAGCTTTGACCGTTCTAGAGTCTATCGGTTCTGTTGTCGATGGGGCAAA
>Ga0222712_10004354_pt1 | contig 14845 bp, 16 predicted proteins | sample C33_657DmetaG_FD_165043 | JGI IMG/M metagenome (GOLD analysis project Ga0222712, IMG submission 165043) | Estuarine water microbial communities from San Francisco Bay, California, United States - C33_657D | ecosystem: Environmental > Aquatic > Marine > Unclassified | place: USA: California... | reverse complement strand
TAGGTACAGGATCAAACAGCTACGAAGTATTCGCTAAATCTAGTGAAATTCAAGCTCTTGATGCGGATCTTACCGCGATTTCTGGCCTAACAGGTACAGGTTTTCTAAAAAGAACAGGTCCTGATACTTGGGCCCTTGATACAAACACGTACCTGACAGCACTCACAGATACATTAGCTACCGTAACAGCTCGTGGTGCGACAACATCAACAGCAGTTACTTTAAATGGTGGCGCTACTATCGGCAGCACCGGTCTAGTTGTTAATGGCTCCACAAGTGGTACAGCAACCGTTGTAGCAACAGCTATTGCTGGGGGTGCTACGCTAACACTACCAGCGACTACTGGTACTCTAGCCTTAACCTCGCAGATTCCTACCGTTAATAATGGTACATTTACTCTAAATATTGGTTCGGCTGCTGCATCTGGAGCTTCAGTAACAGTTAGTGCAGGTACTGGGTACACTGCGAACAGTGCGACTAATACTACATATAGCGTTAGTGTGGGTCCATCCCTAAGTGCTTTAGCTACATTTATGGCTACTGGTACTGCTGGATTTATCAGGCGTACTGCCATTGATACCTATGCTATTGATACAAGTACATACCTAACTGGCAACCAAACCATTACATTAACAGGCGATGTTACAGGTAGTGGCACCACTTCTATTACAACAACTTTAGCTAACTCTGGTGTTACCGCTGGAACTTATACTAAAATTACTGTTGATGCTAAGGGCCGTGTAACTTCAGGTACTACGCTATCAGCTACAGATATCCCAACACTGACTGCAGCTAAGATCAGTGACTTTGATACTCAGGTACGTACAAGTACAGTAGCACAGCTTGCAGCTCCTGCTGCCGCGCTTGCGATGAACTCTCAGAAAATCACAGGTCTAGCAGACCCTACTGCCGCTCAAGATGCCGCGACTAAGGCATATGTAGATGGTGTAGCGCAGGGACTTGATGCCAAAATTTCAGTAAGAGCAGCTACAACTGCTGATATTACACTATCCGGCACTCAGACAATTGACGGCGTAGCTGTTATTGCTGGTGATAGAGTTCTTGTTAAGAATCAAGCAACAAATACTCAGAATGGTATCTATGTTGTTGCAGCAGGTGCATGGTCACGTGCTACCGATGCTGATACTTGGAATGAGCTTATTGCCGCCTTTACTTTCGTAGAGGAAGGTACAGCTAATGCCGATACAGGCTGGGTAAGCACTGTTAATGCTGGTGGAACCATCGGTTCTACAGCAGTAGCTTTCGTACAGTTCTCCTCTGCTGGTGCTTATACGGCGGGTACAGGTATGGTTTCAAGTGGTAACACTTTCAATGTACAGGGTACAGCAAATCGTATCTCAGTAACTGCTGATAACGTTGATATCGACGCTGCCTACGTAGGTCAAACTTCAATTACTACATTAGGTACAATCGCTACAGGTACTTGGAACGCTACAGCAATTGGCGTAACAAAGGGTGGTCTAGGACTTACAGCAGCTGTAACCGGCCTACTAAAAGGTAACGGTTCTGCATACTCAGCAGCAGTAGCTGGAACTGACTACCTAGATCCAAATAGCACAATCGACGGCGGAACATTCTAATAATTAAAGCCCTGCTTATATAAGCACTGGAGGGAGCCATATGGCAAATACAATTCAATTAAGGAGGTCGGCTACTGCAAATGCGGTGCCGACCACCGCACAATTAGCTCTTGGTGAGCTTGCTATTAATACGACCGATGGTAAATTATACTTAAAGAAAAATGTATCCGGCGTAGAAACTATCGTTGATGTTACAGGTGGTGGAGCAAGTATATCCGTTTCGGATACGGCCCCAGCTTCGCCAGGTAACGGATCGCTATGGTGGAATAGCAACATTGGCGTTCTAAAAATTTACTATAATGATGGTACATCTAGTCAATGGGTCGATGCATCGCATATTTCTGCCAGCTCTATTACTGGTGTTGTTAGTATATCTAACGGCGGCACAGGCGCTACTACTGCATCTGCTGCATTAACAGCTCTTGGCGCTTATCCAGCGACAAACCCAAGTGGATATATTACTGGTAGCGGTTCCATAACAGGTAGCGCGGGTAGTTTGACGGGCTTTACAAACTCGGCCTACGCAAATCCTATTTCTGGCCCTGACAATTTAACAAACAACGGCTTGGCATATGTCACAGGTATGTCGTTGCTTGGGCAAACTGACGGCGCTCTGTATACACAAGCATACGGTTCATCTTGGGTTCACCAGATATACGGAGATTACCGCACGGGACAAATTGCCTTGCGAGGTAAGAACAACGGAACATGGCAAGCATGGCGTGTCGCTTTAGACGCTAGTAACTATACCAGCTACGCAATGCCGTCTGGAGCATCAGCAACCAACAGCGTCGATATCCGCGCACCTATCTTTTATGACGTTGATAACACTGCCTACTACTTGAATCCGAATGGTAACTCCTTCTTAGTTGGTACAACAGTAATCACTCGCAACGCCAATTCGAATGATGTGTTTGGCGGTCTCGAACTTCGTGAAAACAACCTTCAGGGTGCAGCTACTGGTGCAGCTAATGAAGCGCCAGGTCTTAATTTCCATTGGTCAAATCGTGGCGCTGCTCGTATCTATATGAATGGCAGCGGGAATTTTGTATTTGCTGGACAAAGTGATATTACAAACAATAGAAGAGATATTATCTTTGCTTCTGGCTATGCAGCAACACGTGTTGATGCTCCTATCTTCTATGATAGCAACAATACTGCGTTCTACTTCGACGGTGCTAGCACAACCAACATCAATACCTTGAATGGTAATGGTAAACAAATGTTTACTACCGCCGATAGCTACCTGCGCATGAACGAAGCCAATGGATTTACCAACGGTATATGGATGAGCAATAGCAACTTCGGCGGAGGCTCCGGGATTCTCCACCTTGGAAGTAATGGCGACCAGTCTGTATCCCGTATTCGTATCATTGGCGGAACATACAATGGTACTAACGTAATTGCATTGGATGGATCAAACGGACGCATTACAGCATCCGATATAAGAGCACCTATTTTCTACGATAGCGACAACACAAGCTATTATCTAAATGCTGCTGGTACTGATTCTGTGTTGAATAGAATCAACACATACCTTGCGGGTAAGGATGTTAACACAAACTGGAACACAGGATTCCAAAACACTCCTACCCAATCATATAACTTCCACGGAGATGTCAGTTCAGGAGGTCCAGCAGGTTCATGGTGGTTCTACGAAAGTATGCGTCACTCAAATGCAACCAATTACTGGGGTACACAGATTGCATGGGGTTGGGAGGATAATGCCACCAGGTTGATGCAACGCAACGTCACCAACGGATCATTTGGTGGATGGGTTGAATATCTAAACACATCTGATCGCACATACAATGGCAACTTGTACATGACCGGCTCCATCAGGTCTACATCTAGTGATATGAGAGCACCTGTATTTTATGACCAGGATAATACTAGCTACTACATAAACGCCGCTGGTACATCATACATCAATGCTCTAAACATTGGTCCAACTGCTGCAGGGTCGTCATATCTAAACATCAATGGTTACAACGCCTATGGTGGTACAGGTTTTCATGGATTCCTAACAGTAAGCAATACATATGGTTCAGCAACAAATCCAAATCAATATTGGAGATTAAACGGAGCAGGCGGGTTTGAAATTGTTAACTCACCGTACAACGCCGTTTTGTTTACGTTCACACAGGGCGGAGATCTTACCGCCGCCGGTAACGTAACCGCGTATTCAGATCGTAAACTTAAAACTAACTTCGAGCCTATCGAGAATGCTCTAAGTAAAGTTCTTCAATTGAATGGCGTTACATTCACACGTGTCGACAAAGAAGACACCACAACTCGTTACGCAGGTCTAATTGCCCAGGACGTAGAGCCAGTATTGCCTGAGGCGATACAGAAGAACGATACTATATCTTATGGAGAAGTATTATCTGTAGACTATAATGGCACTATTGCTCTTCTTGTTGAAGCAATTAAAGAGCAACAAGAACAAATAAAGAGACTTGAAGAAAAAGTCAATTCATTAGGATAATAAAATGATATATACATGGAAAATTAAGACCATAAAAAAGCAGGATGATCCTTCTTCAGCACTAAATGATATTATCGTGCAGACCTACTGGGAATGCACTGGTACTGACGAAAATGGTAATACTGGCACCTTCAACGGTGCCACACCATTTGAGCCAGAACAGGTAGATGCAGCTAATTTTACCGCCTATGAGAGCCTAACCGAAGCTCAAGTACTAGGATGGATTCAGACAGTAGTCAACGGAAATCCCGGCTACAAGGCGCACATCGAGGAGCAGATTCAGAAGCAGATTGATGCTATCGTCACGCCAATCACGGAAGTAACAGATGGAGCACTGCCATGGGCTCCTCCATCAGAAACTCCACCACTAACCGCATAAAGGAGAATTTATGAGTAACCCAGAATTAGACCCAAAGCTTGCTGAAAATCAAGTACCTACAGTTAATGTTCAACTAAATGTCAACGAACTGAACATTATCTTAGGAGGTCTACAGGAGCTCCCGCACAAAGTGTCGGACCCTATTTTACGCAAACTAATGCAAGAAGCTCAAACTCAGCTAGGATAATAAAATGGCGCTACCAACGAGCACAATCAGTATGTCTCAAGTTAATACAGAACTAGGTCGTAGTGCTACAGCCACAATCAGTTTAGGTGAGACGGCTGTGCGCTCGTTGGCTAGTGTTGCCTCCGGTGCAATTTCAATGAATAACCTCCGAGGTAAATCTTCTGCTATTACTGCTGACATTCTTATTATTGCTGGTGGTGCCAGTGGTGGTAGGAGTAACGGGGGTGGTGGTGGCGCAGGTGGGTACCGCACAAGCACTGCAGCACTTACTGTGGGAGCTACATACACCATAACTGTTGGTGGTGGTGGCGCATCGGCCACCGGAACTCAGCAAGGTAACGATGGGAGCAATTCTTCTCTTTCAGGCACTAGCGTAAGTGTCACCTCAACTGGCGGCGGAGGTGGCGGCACTCAAAACGGAACCACCACAGGACGTAATGGCGGCTCTGGCGGCGGCAGCTCGTACCCAGGCACCAGTGCCGGATTGGGGACTTCTGGGGAAGGTAATAACGGGGGCATTGGCTCTACATTTTCCGGTAATGGCGGAGGCGGTGGCGGAGCTGGCTCTGCCGGGGCTAATAACTCTTATCCAGCGGCTAATGGCGGTGCTGGTTTAGCGTCATCAATCACAGGAACCTCAGTCACTCGCGCTGGCGGTGGCGGTAGCGGTGGCTTAGACGGCTCTGGTGCAGGTGGCGCTGGCGGCGGCGGCGCGGGCGCACATTCTTCGGACGCAGTAGCTGGTACAGCCAACACTGGCGGCGGGGGCGGGGGCGGAAGCAGTGGGCTTGGTACCAATAGCGGTGCAGGTGGCTCAGGAGTAGTCATTCTTTCCGTGCCGACATCCCAATATAGTGGCGTATTTACAGGCAATGTATCGTTCTCAACCAACGGCAGCAATGTCGTCATGCAATTTAACTCTTCAGGCTCGTATACAGCTAATAATGGTGGTGGAGTGCCTCCCATTACAGCGTCTTACCTCGTAATTGGCGGCGGCGGCGGCGGTGGTAACTACTCGTCAGGTGGTTCTGGCGGCGGCGGCGGTGGGCGCTTCATAGAGAGTACCGTATCTCTCATTCCTGGAACAGTTGTAACCGTTACGGTGGGTGCTGGCGGCACCTCAGCCGCTAAGGGTGCTAATAGCGTTCTAGCTGCCTCATCTACCATTACAGCTATTGGTGGCGGCTACGGCGGTGGCGGTAGTATTTATACGGGTGGCCCGGGCGGTTCTGGCGGCGGTGCTATGTGGGTGAGCGGAACCGGAGGTACTGCTGATGCTTCGCAGGGCGGGTTCGGGTTCAACGGCGGAGCTGGTAGCTATTATTACGACGGCGCGGGTTACTACATAACGGGTGCTGGCGGCGGCGGCGCTAGCGCACTAGGCGCGAATGGTCTATGGTATTCTGGAGGCGGCAGCGGAGGCAGTGGTCGCAATAGTTCCATCACAGGCACATCAATCACCTACGCTGGCGGCGGCGGTGGTTCTGGCGGCTATTATGGAGTTCTTACAGGCGGTGCTGGCGGAAGCGGAGGCGGCGGTGCAGGTACTAATAGCGGTTCACCGGGAGTTAATGGGACTTCAAACACGGGCGGCGGCGGCGGCGGCGGCAACGGCTCTGGAAGTTCAGGCGGGTCCGGTGTGGTCATTCTATCCGTCCCAACTGCCAGCTACACAGGTATAACCACAGGCTCACCAACGGTTACGACCAGCGGTACAAATACTATATTAAAATTCACTACATCAGGGAGCTATACACCATGAGTCATTTTGCTAAAGTTCAAAACGGGATCGTTACAGAAGTACTAGTCATCGAGCAAGACGTTATCGATACAGGTATGTTTGGAGATCCTGCACTTTGGGTGCAAACATCTTATAACACAGCAGGGGGACAGCATCCAGAAGGGCGTCCGCTGCGTAAAAACTACGCGGGTATCGGTTACACGTATGATACCGTAAGAGACGCATTTATTCCACCTCAACCATATCCATCGTGGACACTAAATGAAGATACTTGTCTATGGGAATCGCCTGTCGAATATCCAAATGACGAAAACTTATATACATGGAACGAGAACTCACTTAGCTGGGATTTATACCAACCGATAGCATAATTTGCTAGTGCGATTGCTCAGCCAAGGCAGTCCTTAGGATACTATATGGCATTAGATTTTCCGTCTAGTCCTACTAATGGGCAGACTTTTACATCAGGAAGTAGAACCTGGACTTATAATACTACAACTTCTTCTTGGGAATCGACCCCCTCTGCTGCTGGAGTTTACTCAGGCACATTGCAGGCCTATAGTGAGTCCAAAGTAACAAACGCTACAACAACTGGTACGGTCACATTAGATCTATCAACCAGTAACGTGTTTCATAATACGCTAACAGGCAACACAACGTTCGCGTTTTCAAATCCACCAGCTAATACTAAGGTATTCTCTTTTACTATTATTACAGTACAAGATGCTACTGGAGGTAGAACTATAACTTGGCCTGCTTCTAAGAAGTTTTCCGGAGGAACAACACCACCACCAACTACAGCAGCAAATGCTGTTGATGTTTGGTCAGTGATGACATACGACGGAGGAACTTCCTATATCGTATCTCTATCAGTAAAGGATGCTAAGTAATGCCCGCAGGAGGTTCTAAATTTACACTTGAAAAAACTTGGAGAGCCTCTGGTGTAGGTACAACTACATTCAATGCTCCAGGTAACTTTTCTGTACCATATGGTAGAAACTCAATATATGTGGCAGGTACTGGAGGTACTGGCACAGCTACACAACCAGGCATTATAACTACTTACAATTCTCCTACAGGAGGCAGTGCGGCTAACTATAATGCTCCAAGTGGTGGTACTGCTTCTACTTATAACTCACCAAGTGGTGGCACAGTCGCAAGTTACAATACTGTTGTTCCTGGTACAATAGCTAGTTATAATACTAAGGTACCTGGAACGATATCAAGTTATAATCCAATTGTACCAGGAACTATTGCATCATATAATTCACCTACAGGAGGCAGTGCGGCTAACTATAATGCACCTTCTGGCGGTAGTGCAGCCACGTATAATGCACCTTCTGGCGGTAGTGTAGCTAGTTATAATTCACCAACTGGTGGTAATATCGCGTCTTATAACGCCCCTAGTGGCGGTAACGTCGCATCTTATAATCCACCTAGTGGAGGAGGTATTGCTTCTTATAATCCTCCGAGTGGTGGTAATGTTGCTAGTTATAATCCTGTATCTCCAGGAACTGCCTCCAGCTATAACCCTATAACACCAGGAACGGCGAATTATAATGCGCCTTCCGGAGGTACATTCCTAGGCTACATCTATACTAAGAAAAACGGAACTGTAGCGCAATATAACCCATTCTCTCCAGGAACCATAGCCTCGTATAATCCTCCGAGTGGTGGCAATATCGCTTCTTATAATTCACCTAGTGGCGGTACAGTAGCAAGTTATAATCCAATTGTACCTGGAACAGCTAATTATAGTCCAATTGTACCTGGGACAATATCAAGTTATAATCCAATTGTACCAGGAGCAGTAGCTAGTTATAATACTAAAGTACCTGGTACAATATCAAGCTATAATCCGATTGTATCTGGAACGATATCAAGCTATAATCCAATTGTACCCGGTACAATAGCTAGCTATAATCCAATTGTGCCTGGAAGCGCGTCAACATATAACTCACCTACAGGCGGAACAGCTGCAACCTATAATGCGCCTACAGGAGGAAATGCAGCCACGTATAATGCACCTTCTGGCGGTAGTGTAGCTAGTTATAATACTGTTGTACCAGGAACTATTGCATCGTATAACACTGTAGTGCCGGGCACGGCTTCAACATACAATACTGTTGTACCTGGTACTGGAAACTATAATGCGCCCACACCAGCTGTACCAGGTAACGCTTCTTCGGCACTAGGTATTACTATGCCAGGATCTAATGTTGGAGGTACGGCGGCCCCATATACTCCAGCCATACAAGTCAGTTATTATACCTATCCAGATAATGCTACTTATCCCGTAACCGTTCAGCCTGGTGGACAGGTAACAATTATCACACAATAATCATGGAAGAATACTCTTATTATGCCGTATAAATTTTTAAAGTATAATCATAATCTTAACTACTTTGCTATATATAATGCTGGGTTTAATTGCGAAGAAGTGGAGATAATTAAAGATCTCGAAGAACTACAAACGTTCAAAAAAGCTGGTGTAGGTAGCTCTAATTTGCCTCCCACATCTGACGTAAGGGATTCAGAAGTAGCTTGGATTAATCACGATAACCACTCTGACTGGCTATTTCAAAGGTTGTCTCAAATAACTGGAAAGGTTAATTACGATCATTTTCTGTACGAAATAGAAGGTCTTGATACAATACAATATACCAAATATTCTAAGGACCAGCATTACACATGGCATTGGGACTTAGAATTTGGGTGGCAGGAGTATGAACGAAAGATATCATTTACAGTATGCTTATCTGACCCAGATGAGTATACTGGAGGTGAATTTGAACTATGTCATAATGGCAATTTCGAGGATACAGTGAAGCTCAAACCTCAGAAGGGAGATATAATATACTTTGCTTCTTGGATGCCACATAGAGTACTACCAATAGTAGATGGAAATAGAAAGAGCCTAGTTGGATGGGTTATGGGAAAACGACAATGATTTATAATAAAACTAGCAAAGTGGCTATTATACTACCTCCAAAAACAGGTACTAGAACTATTATTAATATAGCTCAGAAAGATTTATATTCTGATAATATAGTATGGTCTGATGAACAGCATTTAAAGTACAAGGATATTCCAACAGACTTTAGGGAAATAAGCAAATTATACGCCTTCTATAGATGTCCAGTAGATAGATTTCTATCAAACTACGCATATAGTGTACATATATGGGCATTAACAGCTGAAGTAATACCTTTCTGCAGCTCTCAGATAAATGCAATTAAAAATATAAGTATCGAAGATTATCTATCTTTACTAGAGGCTCAAGATTTTAACGGCTCCGCTACATTACTGACCTTAGATCTAGCTGCACCACAAGTTGCATGGTTAAATGTAGATGGTATAGAATTGCTTAATTTTAAGAACTTTGAAGAAGAGCTAACTAAAATAAGTGTAGAGCTTTATGGACAACCTATAAGCGAAGTACCAGTATCTAATACTAGTAACGGGTCTACTTACTATAGTAGTCTAACTGCTGATTCTATCAATAGAATAAAGAACCTGTATTCCCAAGACTATAGTTTCTTCTCTAATAATAATATAACTTTTGACATATAAGGAATTAGCTTTTGTTTAATATACTTAAAAAACCTCCTATAATGGAATTTTACTGTCATCCTGACTTAGAAGGACTTATTCCAGAACCTCGCCCAGCTGCCAAATACATTGCAGAATGGTTTAAAAAAATACCTCCAACTCTACCCGAAGATAGAGATATATTTGGTGCCGGTAGTATGACAGCTAAAAAATGCATGCCCTTATTAGATGCTATGTCTCTCGGTTATGTAATTCCATTACAAGCAGATTTACATATTAAAACAAATTCTGATAAATCAGAGCTACAATATACTAACCCTCCTGGTATTAGCATATGTGATGTACATACTGTGGAGCAGCTTGGTACTAGGAGTGCTCCTGGATTTCCTACCACTCCTATAAAGTTTATAAACTATTGGGTTATTAAAACCGCACCTGGATGGTCAACTATGGTGACCCCTTTAGTAAATAGTTTTGATAATCATTTTACTTGCTTATCTGGGTTAGTTGATACAGACAGGTATCCTAAGGAAATAAACTTCCCCGCTATTTGGCATACATCTAACTTTGATGATATAGTTCCTTCGGGAACACCTTTGGTTGTTGTTTATCCAATTAAACGTGATGATGTTCCAAGTAAACCTTTAATACGTAAAATGTCTCCTGTTGAGTTCAGAGAGATAAATGATATAAAAAAGAGGCAGGATATGCGTCGCCATGTTTATACTAAAGAACTCAGGGAGCCTAGAAAATGACTAAGGATCTAGAATTTATAGATACCAAAAGAACTGCCTATCAAACATTTCCCATTCAAAGAGCCAAAGATATAAAGCCAGTTACCTTTTCTCCACAGAAAAAATTATATAGTAAGCATTTATTCTCCCACTGTCCTGGAATGATACAATATGCTGAGCTGGGATATATAGTACCTGCATGGATAGATATACATATTTTGGCCAATAAAGCAGGCGTAGCTAGTTATATAGGTAGCGAAGAAAGAGGCGATAGGGGCTATGATAATGGCAGGGAGATGGATTCAAAATTTCTAACAGGACTACTGGAGCCTAAAGATGGTATACCAGCGGTAGCTCTTAATTTCGCGTGTCCTTGGGGTCTATTTAGTAGTGGAGAAGTATCCGCCCTAATTATGCCAGCTATTTATCACTCTACGTTCTTAGAAGATATATACGTAGTACCTGGAGTCGTAGATTATAGTAGCTTTCATACTATGAACTTTATATGTGTACCGCAGAGAAAGTGTGAAGTACATATTAAAGCTGGAGACCCATTACTACATGTTATACCATTTTGGAATAAACCCATTACTGCGGGATATGGTCCAGGCGATGATAGTCAGATAGACGCATATAAAAATCAAATACCTGGTGAGGATAAGCAATATTATCGTAAATACCAGCTTATTAAAAAAGAGCATGAACTAGAAGAATTAGGAGATAAAACATGAAAATTTATGTATCTATATGTTCCTATAGAGACACTCTACTAGAATATACGATAGATAGTTTAATAGAAAATAAATCTTCTAGACATTCCGCCACTTATTCTATACTTGAACAGACAAGACTAGAGGACTCACTGGAAGTAACTAGACCGGATTTAATTGAACGCTCTGATGTAATATATAAAAGAATAGACCCTATATATTCAGATGGCGTAGGGTGGGCTAGAGCAATTAACTCTATGAATATTACTGATGAAGATTTTTACTACCAAATAGACTCGCACATGCTATTCGATAAGGACTGGGATAGAGCACAAATAGAAGACTATAAAAGGGGCGTAGCTAAGTCTGGAACTAAAAAAGTAATTATAGATGGTGGAACTAAAAGCTATGGTTTGGATGAAGCGGGCAAGCCGCTCATATATAAAGAGGCTTTTCCTAAAACAACCAATGCGGTATATTTCCACTATGGTATGAATGATATTCTTGGTGTACACGGTAATCATATTGATGCTACAAAAGACGTACAAGATACAGTACATTTATTTGCCGGTAATTTATTTACTACAGTGGATTGGGTTAAAGATGTGGGTAACGATCATAATGTATTTTGGGACGGAGAAGAGCAACTACTTACTTTAAAGTCTTTTGATTTTGGTTATTATATGTATGCCCCAAGAGAAGTAAAGTGCTATCACTTTATAGGTAGTGGGGACTATGTAACCAAACAGTGGCACAATCCAGTTATTACCGATGAGCAATACTCTAATAGAGTTCAGCGCTCTATAACTACATGGAACGATTACTTAAATAATGCTTCGGAAGATATGCTGGACAGATATAAAAAGTATTCTGGTGTTGACTACATTAATAAGATAATTGAAGATAGAGAGACCCCTTATCCTATAAAAACAGGTCTAGGTATGGAGCCGGTTGTACCAGAGCAGCTTATGTCACCTGTAGAAACGCCACAGCTGACAGACCAAAGAGAAGAACCACAGGAAAGTGAGCTAATAATTAATGACACAGCCGAAAATAACTAGATCATGCAATGAGTGCAGTGAGTGTTGTAAAGGACAGTTAACTGCTAAATTATACGACAGGCCTATGATGCCGGGGATGCCGTGTCACTTTTTGTCAAATAAAGGATGTTCAATCTATAAAGATCGTCCTAAAGATCCCTGCGTAGAATATAAGTGTGGATGGCTACAAGACGATGGTACTTTGTACCCAGAGTGGCTACGCCCGGATTTATCTAAAGTTATCATCACTCAAAGATCTTGGGGAGATAGGAATCAAAATGTCTTTCTAGAAGTGCGAGAATCGGGTCAAAAGATAGACTCTACAGTACTAAACTGGGTATATTTATTTGCTGCTAGTGGCAACTATTGTTTGAAGGTACAAGTAGCAGGCACTTGGTATGAGAATGGACCTCCAGAGTTTCAAGAGTTTATGAGCAGACAAGGACCTTACATATAAATGAATTTTTATTATAACATTCTAGATACAGTTTTATTGCACGATATAGAGGCTGAGAGAACGAATAAGCTAAATGAGCAGGTTTGGAGTTGCAGTTCTCTATTCTGGGAAGACGGAATTAAAACAGGAATAACTGGTAGTTGTGTAGCTACTTTTCTGTCTGATACCTTGAAGGATAGGATATATAACTGTATAAGGTATTACTTACCAGAACACACAGAGTTAAATATGCAACACTATGTGTGGTTAAAAAACTCTGGGATTAGCCTACATGATGATGGTTCTCATAAGTTTGGAGGAACTATATATCTAAATGAAACTTGGAATATAAACCATGGTGGCATATTCCTATGGCAAGACTCTGAGACCCAGTACAGGGGTGTAGCCCCTAAACACAACATGATGGTAGTTAACTCCTCTAAGACTCCACATATGGTCACTCCAGTAAGTACCGAGGCCCCGGAACCTAGGTATACAATACAAATTTGGGGTAAGTAATCAAAAAATAATACTTGACTTCAATGTATACTTGTAGTATAAAGACCAATCAACCCCGAAGATAAGAGAGAAAAATGACAGAAGAAAATACACCAGTTGAAAACACAGACCCAGCTATCAATCTAACGTTGAAAGTGTCTGAAGTAAATGTAATTCTAGCAGGACTACAAGAGCTACCATTTAAAGTGGCCGATCCACTATTAAAAGGTATAATTGCACAGGCTAATTCACAGCTTGTACCGGCTCCTGTACCAGAAGAAGCCTAATTATAGACCCGCGGCAAGCAATTGTCGCGGGTTTTTTAAAAATATGTCTTGACTTCAAAGCTATGTTGTAGTATATTAAATCCTAATGAGGGTGTGGCGAAATGGTAGACGCAAGAGACTTAAAATCTCTCGGTTCATCCGTGCGGGTTCGAATCCCGCCTCCCTTACCATAGTCCTATAGCTTAATGGTAGAGCGGTCGGATTTATATCCCGAAGCCCAGATTAGGGATCGGTCTCGGTTCAAATCCGAGTAGGACTACCAGTTTTTAAGGAAAAATAATGAAAGTAGTTATTGAGAGCAGTTTCCCTGTTAGAGGACAAAATATAATTTCATACTACAGCTTCCCAGTTTACTCTAAAGAGATAGAGGAAACTCTATGCAGACAACTAGAGTTTCTTAAGCAGTATGACACATTCTCTCTTAAAATGAAGATCACAGAGGGATTTGAAAAAAGTTCTTGACATTTCCAACAATTTTTAGTATAGTATATGTTCAATGAAGGGAACTACTTATGGATATTAATGAGCTTCGAGAGTTACTAAAAACAGACTTAGCTACTATTAATTTTTTAAAGATTGATGGTACTAAGCGCGAGATGCACTGCACACTGATGCCAGAATATCTTCCGCCACCTCCAGTACTCAACCCTAATATTAAGTATAGCCCATCACCTTTTATTATTACAGTATGGGATTTAGAACAGAACGCTTGGCGTTCATTTAAGTTCGAGTCAATCATATCTGTCGAAACGGATACTATCAATCATGTGGTCGAAAGCACGACAAGCAATTCTAGAGTCAAGTGAGCAGTCATCAATCTACATCGGTTGTGACTCACTACGTCTGCCTAAAAAGAACAAGGCTGACTTCTCTACAGTAATCATTCTACATAAAGACTCCAGACATGGATGTAAGCTATTCCATAATAAGGTTACTATTCCTGATTATGGGCAGATGCGTCCTCGACTTCTTATGGAAGTTCAGTATGCTCTAGAGGCGTTTTATGCTATTGAAGATGTAGTAGGAGATAGACGACTGGAAATCCACCTAGATGTTAATCCAGATCCTCGCCACGCAAGTAACCTCGTTACTAGTGAAGCACTTGGATGGGTTCGAGGATTAGGTATCCAAGCTCGAATTAAGCCAGATAGTTTTGCAGCTACTACAGCAGCAGATCACTTCGTAAGACACT
>Ga0222712_10004353_pt1 | contig 14847 bp, 9 predicted proteins | sample C33_657DmetaG_FD_165043 | JGI IMG/M metagenome (GOLD analysis project Ga0222712, IMG submission 165043) | Estuarine water microbial communities from San Francisco Bay, California, United States - C33_657D | ecosystem: Environmental > Aquatic > Marine > Unclassified | place: USA: California... | reverse complement strand
TGTTAAGATTCTAAAACTGGGAAAGAAATCCCCGGCACGCCCTGTTAGCTCAGTTGGTAGAGCAGCTGACTCTTAATCAGCGGGTCGTAGGTTCGAGCCCTACACGGGGCACTATATCACTGCTTTATAGTGCTTGATTTGCCAAAAATTTTCGCAAGGACTGACTTTGTGTCAGTCCTTGCGTCGTTTCCGGCAACCTGCAAAAAAGTTTTGCGTCTTTTTCCTTGCCCTTACGTCGGATTTTACATCACTTTTTTGCCGGCCCAACCCACCCCAAGCCTGGCGTTTGCAGTGGTGACCGATCAGTCTTGGTCGGTCACCAGGGCATAGTGCTCCAGCGCCACGGTATTCGTATGACCATGCCACTCATTGACCAGATGGGCGGGCAGAACACGCGTCCCACCACCGTCAGGCAAGGTCCCACGATCTTGGCCAAACCATCAGCGTCTCATCACCTTGGCGACGGAGACTTTCTCGGTAGATCCAAATCAGTTGGTCCCCCGAGTCGGCGTTTTTCAACCAATTTGGTTGGTTTTATTTCCAAACCAATATCATTGAATTAGCATTTCACAGCCGTTTTAGAACACATTAGCATTGCGGAAGTTAAGCTTGGGTTAGTTCACTGCTGTTTCAGGTGAACCCTCGGCAATGCAGTTTGCCGGTAACGAATCCCTGACGACAACTGATGAGGTGGTAGTGGAGGAAAAGAACGATCAGGCCGTGATCGAGGTCACACGCCGCTGGGTGGTTGAAATGGTTATCGGGCTGAACCTGTGCCCCTTCGCCCGGCGGGTTTCTGATTCAGGACTGATTCGGTATGCGGTGACAGATGCTGGCGACTCCGAGGACCTTCTTGTTGCCTTGGAAAAGGAACTGGTCGCACTCGCCGCCTCTCCACGGTCGGCGGTCGAAACAACGATCCTGATCCATCCCAAAGCGCTGTCAGATTTCTCGGACTATTTGGTCTTCCTCAACTATGCGGAAAGTCTGGTCCGGCGCCTCGGATTATTCCGCACCATTCAAATTGCTGGATTCCACCCCCAGTACCAGTTCGAGGGCACGACGCCGGAATCGCCGGAGAACTACACCAATCGGTCCCCCCAACCCATGCTCCACCTCCTCCGTGAAGAGAGTGTGACAGAGGTGTCAGGTGACCAGGCTGCTTTGGCCGCCATTCCCCAGCGGAACATCAAGACCCTTCGCAGCCTCGGCAAAGCGGAGATCCTCGCCCGACTTCAGAAGATAAACGGATAACCCAGCGCAGCCCAATGCCTTGTCTTGGTGTAATGACTTTTTGTTCCCAACGGGCTTTGGCAAGCGGCTCAACAATGTGGCTTAGACCTGGTCCCTCTTGCACCATTGCTCTGCCAATTCCAACGATTGGGGCCCTACTCGCAGTGCTTCCTCAATTTGGCAGCGGATCGATTTTGGGCGGGCTTGCGTGTACCGGACCGCCATGCCCGATTCATGATCATAATCGCCTGCCAAATCTTCTCGGGAAGGCGGTCCCAAGTCACAATAATCTGTACCAATTTGGTGTCCAAGGACGGTTGGTTTTTGCTGACTGATTTCGCCCCCACCAAACCGCACAATTTTCTTCGTCACAACACGGTATCGTACGTCACTTTTGCGGAAGGCAGCAGTTTTTCCCCGTATTTTCTGAAGTTGTTCGAGCCCAACACGGAGCATTCAACTTTTGCATTCACCTGCAAAAGATTGCTTTCCTTCTTGTGTGCCGTCTGGTTCACGATTTTGTCCTTCGTTCAGCCACTGCCAGTTGAATGCTTTGGCCTAAGGAGTTGAAAGCGAAGTTGGAATTTTTCGCTTACCATCCCGGATTGTTCCGTAACAATTTGAGGGGTTAAAGCACCTCCCTGGTTCGATTCGAGAGTCGTTGTCAAACCCAAGAACTGGGCCAACGCATAGCATCCTTTGATAAAAAACTTTCCAACAATATCCATGCCAGCCTAGGCCAAGCCGTCAGCTTCAAAGGCCCCTTCGGAGCAAAATTGCCCCAGATCCAGTGAACCAACAGCAATTGGAAATGGCTGCCTGCCAGAATCCAGGAAAATATCTCGAAAAAACATGTCCGATTCAGGTCCGGCCGGAGCATTCAAGGGTGGAGGCCGATGGCGGCCTGACAAATACCCAGCCAAAGGAGCCTGCGATGCGCCATTCTGTTCAACTTGGTTTTGAAAGCCTCGAAAGCCGTTTCGCACCGGCATCCTTGTCTGGTCATCTTGATTTTCAATTGATGCCATGGCAGCAAGCCACCCCCACGACACCTGTTCTTGGGGGACTAGCCAGCTCGCCACTCGGGGTGGCAAAAATGAACATCTCATACGGCTCCAGTGAACTTTCCGGATCTGCGGACCCAGGCGGAGATGGGATATGAAGCTCATCCAATAAAAGCGGCTGAATTTCCAAGTCCAATGGCCACGACATCCGATCTGGAAAGGCACTCAGATCACTTACAAAAAATAGTGTCGTTTTCGAAGATACAAATCTCGTTGCCACCCAGGGCGCCAGCCAAAAGCCTGTGCTTGGCCAATGAATGTTCAAATGAATCGTAATCGTGCCCATGGCCTTACGGACCTGCCCACTGGGGGGCGATTACCTATTCCGCCGAAATCCAGCTACATAATCCGGATTCGCAAAATCCTCAAGACTAAATTTTTCGGCCCTAAGTGGTTTCTGTCCATTGGATTGCGCAATCTTCAAAAAAATCGAGATGGAAGCTTTTGCACCTGACCGATTGCGTGTTCAGATTTTCAAAAAACTCAAAGAATTCCCATTCCGGACCCAACGCGGATTCCTAGCATGATGTTGAAATGATTGGCCTACTGAATTGGCTCCCTCTTTGATTTCTTGAACCATCCCAGACTGGCACCTCGAATTTGGATCTGGTGCGATTTATCCCCAGGCCACAATTGGTTGTTGTGGGGAACGGAATGTTTTGCTATTCGCACCCGTTTGGTGGCTTTCCGATTGGGGACTGAATGCGCCCGAGCATTGTTCCGGTTTGCCTGGCTTTCTTGGTAACAGGCTACAGCCTGGGGCAGGAATTTCCGCGTGAAGTGGAACAGCCATTGCAACCTGAATGGCTGCAAGACCAATGGCCACTGGAATCAAATGATTCCTTCGCCCCGGAAATTGCCGTCCCACCGCTCAATGGTCTCAACCGCCCAAGCCCCGGCTTGTCTGACCGGGGCGGCATAGGCGGTCCGGGCATGGGGGATCCTGGTTACAGGGCTGTCTGGTATCCGTCCACATCCATTTCGAATTCACAAGCCCCTTCTGATTTTGGCCTGGTCAGACAAAACATATCGGCGGCTTATCCCATCTGGCGCAGGAACGGCGACACGGTTCTCCTGAGTGCCAGTGTTCGCAACACACTCTTCTTCACGGATGCCTTACTGCCGGACACTTCGCAACCGTTTCCGGAACAGTTGTGGAACATCAACACCGGACTGATGCATATCCATAAATTCGACAACGGTTGGTCCAGTGGCATCCGGGGAACTTTTGGATCTGCCAGTGACAAGCCGTTCATCAATATCAACGTGATGAATGTCAGTTTTTTCGGCTTCCTCCAGGCACCGGCCAAAAATGAACGGGATGCCTGGGTTTTCTCGCTCTTCTATTCGCCGGTTGGCAATGTGGAATTCCCATTGCCGGGCATCGCCTACCTGTGGAAGCCCTCCGACAATTTTCATGCCAGCATCGGCCTGCCCTTTTCAGTGAAATGGAAACCACTGGATGAACTGACGCTGTCGTTTTCATACATACCAGTCACCAATATCAATGCCCGGGCCAGTTACCAGTTGGGTAACGGCTTGGAGGTCTACGGCGGATTTGAATGGCTGAACGAAGCCTACTTTCTGGCAGACCGTGTCGTGCTCCTGGACCGGTTCCTCGGCTTCGAAATGCAGTTGGTCAGCGGGCTTCGCTGGGAGCTGGCAACCAACGCGGTCCTGGATATCAACGCCGGTTATGCCTTCAATCGCTATTACGGAACCGGCCAAAGCCAATTCTCAGACTTTCAGGATCAGGTGAATATAAGTCCAGGAGCATTCCTGGGCGCGGGGCTTCTACTCAAATTTTAAGTAACCCAACATCGAGCCTCCCACTGTCCGTGGGTACATTCCCACCCAGTGAGGGCAAAACAATTTGCCGAATATGGGGATGCGGGAATCTCAAGCAACTCGCGTGCTTTGCACCCCAGCCAACCAGGCACCCAAAAACGCCATGGGCAAATAGGCCCCGGCCAGGTCAAGCAGGATAAACCAAACCGGTCCACCCACCATGAATACCATGGTGATACCGCCTAACAAAAAAAGGATTCCAACCACCATCGCCGGCCGCAACCGGTTTTCAAAAGACAGTTTGGCGGCGACAAAAGCCCCAACCAGAGTTCCCACGGCATGAGCAAGCCAGGGCGCCAGGAAATTGGCCGGCTTCAATAGCTGGATGTTCTCGGCAACTTTTTCCATGTCGGACAGGTCCACACCCTCAGGCAGGGGAATCACCCGGGGACCAGCCCAGACAATGGCCATGTTGACCATGCTTCCAATCAGGAAACCAATGGCTATGGCAACTACTTTTTTTCCTGGGAAAGTCATTGCATTCACTCATACGTCCGGATGTGGGTGACCAAATCAGACCCGGCTCAGGGTGCCGCTTTGCCCGGCGAAGGAATCGGTCTCAACACCAAGCCGTTGCAGGATGGTGACGAACAGCTTGGCCAGGGGCAGTTCCTCCACCTCCATCTTTCCCTTCCACCCCTTATCGGTGTCGATGCCCGCACCGGCCTGATTGTCCTCGTTGCCCTTGCCGAACTTGAGGTACCTGCCATTGGTGAAGCCCAGGTTCTTCCCACCCGCCGAAATGATCGGATAGTTGCGTGAAAGGTGGAAGCTGCTTGACGCCGAGCCGTGCATGGCGAAAGTGTTGTCCAGCATGTTCCCCTTGCCATTCGGTTCCGGGGTGTCCTTCAATTTTTGCACAAAACGACCAAATTCCTCGGCTTGGTACCGGTTGTAAGTCCCCAGGTTCCGCCAACCATTAGGCTTCTTCACCTCATGGGTCAGTGCGTGGGCGGGACCCAGCCCCACGGCTAGCGACAGCAGGTCATGCGGCCCCTCGCCATTCTCCCGACCCAACTGGAAGGTGGCCACGCGTGTGGAGTCGCTCAAGAATGCCAGGTAAATCAGCTCATACATCGTCTGGAAGTAGAGTTTGGCTTCCTTGGGCTCGGCATCGAGGCGCAGGTTGCGGGAATCCACCTTGGGCACAGGGGTGTCGATCCATTTCTGGGCTTTAACCAGTTTCAACTCGGTGTCGCGCACTGCGTCGAGATACTGTTTCAGGGTCTCCTGATCCTTTTTGGAAAGTTGGCGCGACAGCGACCGGGAGTTCTCGATCAGCAGGTCCAGGGCGCTCTTGCTCCGCGCCAGGCGCGCCGCCGCCTCCCTGCCGCTCGTCACGAACAACATGTCGAAGATTTCCTTCGGTTTGTTCATCGCGGGAATCGGCCGGCCCTCGCTGTTGAACGACTGGGTCTGCGCGCCACGCGGGCCACCGACACCCCCATTCGTCGACAGCACCAGGGATGAGTGCCTGGTGAATTCACCGGCATGGGCGGCGTAGGCCTGATCCAGCGAAATGGTGTTCTGGTATGGCCCCGACCCGCCGATCGGGGCGCCTGTCAGGTACTGGTCCGCGTTGGAATGGCCGTGGACATTCCTCGCGGCCGGATGGGACAGCCCCGAGTAGATGGTGATCTCGTCGCGCAGCGGGCTCAGCACATCGAGCACCTTGGTGAGCTCAAAGTCCCTCTCGCCGCCCCGGGGGAACCAGCTCCAGTCCCGCCAGGCCGGGTCCGATTTGAGCGGCAGGCCTACTCCATCCGGGTGATAGACGCTGAGGAATCGCCGCGGTGTGGCGTTGGATGCCGGGGCGGCCCCGGCGAAAGTCTCAAACCACGGCAGGGCAAGTGAAACCCCGGCGCCGCGAAGAAACGCCCGTCGATTCAGCGGAATGGTCTTGCCGTTCATCGCCTGCTCCTCGCCTGAATGCGCGCCCATGACATCTTTCGGTTCCTTCAGGGGGATGAGGTAAGAAAATGGTGGTGATTACCCCGGGCTTCAACCCACCACCCAGCTATCCCCTGTCGATCCAGTCTGGTGGCTTCCGCCTCACTTCGCGTTGAAAAGATGGCTGCCAACAATCAGGTGGATCAGGTCGCGCAGTCCATCACCCCCTCGTCGAAATTGCCCGACCAGGCTTTCCATCTCCGAACGGTCGCCGAAGCTGGTCGGCCTACCCAGGGCATAGGCAGCCAGTTTGTGGGTCATCGCCAGGGCGAATTGATCCTGGCGTTCGGCCAATAAATAGTTTTTCAGACCATCCACGCCCGCCAGCGTATGGCTATTGAAAAGCTCCGCCGTGGCATCCACCGGCTTCTGGTCGATCTGCGTCCGGAAGACACCCAGCGCATCGTAGTTTTCAAAGGCGATACCCCATGGATCAATCCGTGAGTGGCACGATCGACACGCCGCCTTGTCGCGGTGGTCGGCAATTCGCTCCTTCAGCGACATCTTGAGGATTTCGGGGTTCGTCAGATCCACTTTCGGCACATCCGGCGGGGGAGGTGGCGGCGGATCATCGAGAATGCGCTTCAAAACCCACACACCCCGCTTCAGGGGGTTGGAATCCTTGCCGTCGGAATTCATGGCCAGGAACGCCGCGCCGGTCAACAGCCCGCCGCGATGCGCCTGGTGGCCAATCGGCACCTTGCGGAAATGCGGGCCCCGCACCCCCTCGATCCCATAGTGCGCCGCCAGCCGTTCATTGACAACCGCGTAATCCGAATGGATGAAATCCATCACGCTGCCATTATTTTTGAGCACTTCCTCAAAAAATGCGATCGGCTCTTCCTGGATCGCATCCCTCAACGGGCCGGCCGGCAAATGCGCCACGCTATTCAGCCCCTCCAGGCCCAACCACTGCCCGACAAAATGCTCCGGGAACCGGCTCGCCCGCGGGTCCCCCAGCATACGCTCCACCTGTTTCGCCAGAACTTTTGGTTCCCTTAGTTTCCCCTGCTCGGCCAACTTCAAAAGCTCCTCATCCGGCACGCTCGACCACAAAAAAATGGCCATGCGGCTGGCCAGTTCCAGCTCGCTGATCCTGCCCGGGATTTCCGCCGTGTCCTTCGGCGCGCGCTGGGTCAGATACAGGAACTCGGGCGAGGACAAGGCAGTCGCAAGCACTTCGACCATCGCATCCTCGAAGGTGGGGAATTCAGGCCGATATTTCTCAAACAGGGCCATGAACCGGTCGGTTTCATCAGCCCCCACCGGCCTACGCCACACCCGCCGCAAAAACCGCCCAAGCACCTCGCGGCCATACGCGGCCTCGTCCCCCCGCTTTTCGCTTTCAAAAAAGATGGCGGTATGGGTTTTTGGCGGCCACTGTTCGTAAAACGGGGCGGTCACCTCGATCTGGTCAATCATCACCTTGAGCCGGTCCTTGCCCCCGGACGCGTTGGAATTGTTGCGGATGTGCAAAAACTCGTCCCGGCGCGGGAAGGTGGTGGCCAATTTCCTGAACGGATTGCGTTGGATGTCGGCCAGCGGAACATGGAAATCGATGTATTCAGGCTTTTCCATGGAAGCCGTGACCGGAATATCCCTTTGACTTATGACCTGCTTGAAGTTGGCGTCGTTGCTGGTGTGGGCGCTCAGCAGCAGGCTCAAGCCGGCAAATTCGTCCGGGTTCATCGTCGAGCGACCGGCACGGATGCGCACACGCATCATCCCCTCGTCGGGCAAGAAACGGTCCAGGTTCAGTTTCAGTTCCTCACCGACGGGAAGCACCAGCACCACGGGCGAGGCGGGCGGTAATTCCCCCGTGAAAGCCTCGTCCCGGGGTAACGCCTTCTCCGGGAAGAAGTACACCCCTTTGCCCGTTTCACGATGAAGCAGGTGTTTCTGGTTTCTAACCTTGGGAGAATTCGCCTCCCCGGGTTCGAAAGTCTTGGCCTTTTTCGGAGCCTTTTCCATCTCCTCCCGCATCGAGATGGAATAGGTGACAGCTTTGGGGCGCTCGCCGCTGACGGTGGCCCGTTTCAGCGCCTTCAGGGCGATCTCCCGGTACATGGCAAGCTGTACTCCGGTTATCTGCAGATGTTCGGAGCTGTTCTGGAATCCATCCTCGCTGATGGTTTCCGGCGGCAGTTTGCCCGCCAGCGGATAGGAGAGACCCAGCAGGTCCTGCAGGGCGTGGTCGTATTCGTACTTCGTCAATCGCCTGAAGGAAGAATGCTCCCTGCTGTTGCGGCGGTCGAGGGAGGCTTTGTTCAATTCCTCGCTCAGCCAGTCGGCAACCAGGCCCCGGTCCGCCTCGCTCAGACTGTAAGCAGGCTCGTTTACCGGCGGCATTTCCGATTTGCTGAGCACGCTGTGCACATCCCGCCATCGTTCCGCATCGGGCCCTGCCAGCATGTCCGGGTTCAGTTGGTCGATCCGGAATCCGCCCTTGGCCTTCTTCGGGCCATGGCAAGCCACGCAACTCCTGGTCAGGATCGGCTCCACAGTTTTCCGGTAGCGGGCGGTGTCGGCCTTGGGAATTGCTCCCAAGGTGGCGGGCGTGGATTTCGACTCTTTCAGGTATCTGGATTGGCTCCGGCCTTTTTCTCGGGCCGCCTCCAATACTCCACGAGACTCCTGGCCACCAGCGCCAGAAATCCAGCAAGCGATCCCGACCACAATGCAGGCAAAAATCTTGGAGGGCTTCATGGGGTGGCTTCGCATCCTCGGCAGGTTTGAGACACGCAAGCCATGCGCTCAATCTTTTTAAATAATCACTATCCCAATCTACATCGCCCCCACTGCGAGGTCTATCTGTTTTCGCCCGGCATGGTAAAGTATCCAGGGTGAATCCAGTCCCTGTGGCCATTGGATGGTTAGCCAAGGCAGGTGATTGGTTTTCAAGGGGGCGCTTCCATGGGAATGAACCGTCGCAAGGTGCTGAAAGCCGGCGGTGCCGTCCTCAGCCTCCCGATCCTCCGCTCCTTGGCTCCATCAGCCGATGCCAGGGTCACCCAGAAACCAAGCCAGAAGCTGGCGATCCTCTACATCCCCAACGGCATCGTGCGGCGCTGCTTCTTCCCCGGGGAGGAAAAGGCGGATATTCCCGACTTCATCGGCGGCTTCGACGCCGATAAGACCAAGGAACAGCGCCGGTTCAAACAAAAGCCGGGAGTTTACCCGCTGGAATTGACCCAGACTCTGAAGCCGCTTGCCGAACACGCGGCTGATGTCACCCTCATCACCGGCCTCGACAGGTCCTACAAGCACGGGCAAGACGTCCATGCCCAGGGCGCCTCCTGCTACCTGACCAGCCTGTCGCCCGAGCAGGCGGCCGCCAAAGGTGTTCGTCACCCGAATGGACGGACACTCGACCAAGTGATCGGCGATGTGGTGGGCCGCTCAACGGCCTTCAACACCCTGGAGATCAGTTGCAACGGGTTCACCACCCCCAAGGAGCCTATCGAGTTCGACAATATCTCCTGGTACGGCCCGGACAGGATGGCCCCGTCCATCAAGGATCCCAAGAAGCTCTACGACAGGCTTTTCATGCGTGACGGGCTGGGCTCCCGCCTGTCCGATGTGACCGATCTGGTCTTGGCTGACGCGAACTCCCTGGCGCGCAGGCTCGGCCGCGACGACAAGGAAACCCTCGCGCAGTTCATGCACATGATCCGCGACATCGAACTGAGGATTCGCAGGCTCGACAAGCTGCTGGCCGAGGCCGATATCAAGATCCCCAAGGGCGAGGTGCTCCCACGGGGTGAATACATCCGCTTGCAGGCCGACCTGATGATCCTCGCGTTCCAGATGGGAATCACCAATGTCTGCACCTTCATGATTGGTCCAGAGCGATGGGACGCGACGCTCATGTATGAGGGCGTGTTCGACAAGCCCGTGCAGCACCACAACATGACGCACAACCAGAAGGGCGACGGCTACAAGGATGTCCAGAAGATCGACCTTTTCCACATGCGCCAGTACGCCTATGTCCTGTCGCGGATGAAGGCGATCCGTGAGGCCGATGGTTCCAGCCTGCTGGACAACTCGATCGTCGCCTACGGGGCGGGCCTTGGCGATGGCGCGACGCACCAGTACTACGACCTGCCGATGATCGTCGCCGGCAAGGCGGGCGGCAAGGTGCGCCAGGGCCGCCACTTGAAGTGCGCGGGCGGCACCCTGAACTCGAACCTGTGGCTCACCTTCGCCAGGCTCATGGGTCTGGACCTAAAGCAATTCGCCGACAGTACCGGCGAGATCGCGGACCTGAGAGCCTGAGGATTACAACCCCCACCTGGATCACTCCTTCATGACCATGGGTTTCGCAATCCTGCTGGGACTTTGCCTCGGCCACCCCGCGTCGCCGGATGACAAGGCTGAAAATACCGCCTCGGCATACCCGGCCCTGCTGAAGGCCCAATGCGCGAAATGCCATGGGGAAACGAAGCCCAAGGGCGCTTTCCGGGTGATGGGAGGCCTCTCCGCCGAGCCCCCTGAGGCCAAGGCGGTCCATCTGCAACGGATCCTCGACGCCGTCGAATCTGGCGACATGCCGCCCGAGGGCGAACCCGGATTCACCGACCGGCAGCGTGATGGCCTGGTTGGTTGGCTCAAGGAGTCGATCCGCTCCTCTTCGCGGGCGATTGAACAGACTCCGCCCCGGATGCATCGCCTGACACGGGTGCAGTACAACAACGCCGTGCGCGATCTGTTCCGGCTCAACCGCGATATCTTCGCGTTGCCCGAGAAGCTCATGACTCGACAGGATCGGCATGTCCCCTCCGCCACCGGAAAGATGCCCGAAAGTGTCCGTGTGGCCTCGCTTGCCCTCAATCCCCAGCCAGGCCTCGCGGGAGTGATACCCTTCCCCAAGGACTTGCGCGCCGAGCACGGCTATGACAACCAAGCCGACAAGCTCACCCTTTCGCCGCTCCTTCTTGACGCCTTTCTCAAGCTGGGGGTCTCGATTCTCGAGAGCCCCGACTTCAACCCTCAAACCGTGGGTATCTGGAAGGACTTTTTCCAGGAGCCCGGAGCCAAGGAGGATCAAGCTGCCCGGATTACCAACCGCCTCCGGCCGTTCCTGCGGATCGCCTTCCGCGGGCCTGTTGAGGATGAGGTGGTGCGCCGCTATTCCGCCTTCGCCGAATCCAAAATCCGCCAAGGCACCCCGTTCACCGAGGCCATGAAAAAGGTGGCTTCCGCCGTCCTTTGCTCCCCACTTTTCCTCTACCGCTCCTCCAGCGCCGATGGATCGGGCCGGCAGTTTGAGCTGGCGTCCAGGCTGTCCTTCTTCCTGTGGTCGAGCATCCCGGACACGGAATTGCTCGACATGGCCGAGCAAGGGGGGTTTGACGAGCCCGCCGCAGTCCACCGCGCCATCAACAGGATGATGGCCGATCCAAAGATCGAGCGATTCCTCGACAGTTTTCCGACGCAATGGCTGCAACTGGAAAACGTACTCGGGGCCACCCCCGATCCCGTGAAGAGCCCCTACTTCAACCTGGGAGAAGGCTATCCCGCCAGCCTGGCGATGGTTCTTGAACCGCTGCTGCTGTTCGACGCGGCCTTCATTGAAGACCGCTCCATTGCCGAGCTGGTCTCCCCCTCCTTTTCCTACCGCAACCCGTTCTTGCGCGACTGGTACGGCCAAAATCTCGCCCCGGTGATCCCAACTCCTGCTGAAGTTGCCGAAAAAAACCGGCTGCTGGATGCGCGAAGGAAACAAATCCAGTCACTTATCAACCAGTCGCAGGCAGCCATTGATTCCATTGTGGAACCGGCCAAGGCGCGGTGGGTTGCCGATGGGCAAAGCAAGAAACCGGCAGACCTCAAACCCTATGCCTCGTGGGATTTCGAAGCGGGCCTGAAAGACTCCGTCCGCGGCCTGGAATTCAAACCCGTTGGCGATGTGCGGCAGGTTTCCGGCGAGGTGGTACTGGGCCCCGGTTACCTGCAAAGCGGCCCGCTGCCGGTCGAACTCAAGGCGAAAACCATGGAAGTGTGGTGCGAAGTTGCCGACACCAACCAGCGTGGCGGCGGCTTGATGACCATCGAGGGCCCGGGGGGGCTTTTTGATTCCATCGTCCTGGGTGAACGGAAGCCCGGGCACTGGATCTCCGGAAGCAACCAATTCGCCCGCACCGAGGATTTCGCCGAATCCGAACCCGAATCAACTTCCTCGCGAAAGCTGCACCTCGTCATGGTTTACGGGGAAGACGGCACCACTCGGCTCTATCGCAACGGGCAACCCTATGGCAAACCGTTTCGCAAGGGGAGCACCTCCTTCCCCAAGGACAAGAGCTTTGTGCTTTTGGGACTCCGGCACCTTCCCGCCGGCGGCAACAGGCACCTTTCGGTGCGGATCGACAAGGCCAGACTGTACGACCGGGCCTTGAGCCCGGAGGAAGTCGCCACCGTTTCCGGCGAAGGCGGCTTCAGCCTGCCCGAGGAGGCGCTGGCCACATTGGTGTCGAAGGCCGATCGAGCGCGTCTGGGTGAACTGAGGGAAAACCTTGGCCGCAACAAGCGCGAACTGGAATCGCTCCCAACCAAGATTGATTATCAGCAGTTCCGTAAAGGAACCATTCAGGCGTTCCAGAACCAATTGAAGGAAAAGTTGCGCTCTCCCGAATTCCAAAGAGTTGCGCTTTCCTCCCCGCGTGATGGCGGCGTTATCACCAACGCGGCGGTGTTGAGCATGACATCCGGGCCCACGCGCACCCAGCCGATCGCCCGGGGATCCTGGATCCTGGGAGTGATCTTCAACGATCCGCCCGCTCCCCCGCCCAACGATGTCCCTCCACTCAAGGAAACCAACGACGCGAACCTCACCATTCGGGAGCAATTCGCGGCCCACCGCGAGCACGCCTCGTGCGCCGGATGCCATGCGAAGATCGACCCGCTCGGCTTCGCCCTGGAAAACTTCGACATCACGGGCCGCTGGCGCGAGAAATACGAAAACGGCCGCCCCATCGACGCCTCCGGCACGCTCTGGCGCAAACATGCCTTCACGGGGGTGACCGACTTCAAGGCAGCCATCGTTGGCGAAAAGGACCGATTCGCCAAGGCGTTTTCCCGCCACCTGCTGCGTTACGCGTTGGCGCGGGAACTGCTTCCTGCTGACCTCCTCACGGTCGATGAGATCATCGCCAGCACCCGGGGCGGAAACTACAGGCTCCAGACCCTCATCCGCGAGGTGGCGTTCCACGCCGCCGGCGGGGCATCCGGGACGGTTGACGAAAAACCAAAAAAATAGCCGGCTGGCGCTCACGGCCCATCAATAACAAGCGCCCGTCACCCCTACGGGTAACAGGCGCCTCTTTTGGTGCGTGTTGGCAAGCTAACGGTTCAGTTCATTCAACACCCTTCTTTCCGCGCTCGTATCGGTAGCGGATAGTACCCTCGGCCAGGGTGATCTTCTGAATCGACTTAAGCAACTCCGCGCGGTTGACTTTTTGCGAGGTGAATTTGGGCTCCTCGGCAAGCGCGTAGACGGTGATGTTGTATTCCTTGGCACCTGGCCCCTTCGATTTCATCGGGTCGTATTCACGGCGATTCTTGTCGTTGTAGCCGGTGACACCCACATCCTTGGAGCCTTTTGCCAGGCCAGTGGCTGTGGCCGGGATGTTGTAAACCACCCAGTAGGATTTGACATCCCCCTGGCCCGGGATGTGCCACAGGTTCAACGCGAAGCTTTTGGTGCCCTTTGGCGGATTCTTCCAGGCAACCGGCGGCGAAATCCCATCGCCATCGCCCGTGAATTCGATCGGGTAATCGCCCCCTTCCTTGAAGGCGGGACTGCTCACCTCGAGTTTGACCTGGCTGATGGGTTCCACCTTGGTGGTGGAACGCCTGCCCCCCTGCTGCGCGCAGATCAAACCGCCCCCCAGCACCAGCAACGCACCCATTCCGAGCCACCGTAGCATCCAGGTTGTCTGCATTGACCTCACCGTTTTTCGCGTGGAATGACCAATAGGGCGATGGGACCCATCATCTTTATTGTTGAACTTCCGAAAAATGTGACAAATTCTGTGTGATTTTTGAACCTTTTTCCAGAGGAAGACAAATGGGCGGGCGGTTTACCATCGGTTAGGCCCGTCGACACCCCCGAATGTCCTGCCAGACAAGCAAATTTACTGCAGCTGATAGTATTTCAAACAATATGACTGGCCCCCCTGGCCCAAACGGTTTTGGCAAATTCATAACGGGCCAGCCGAAATCCATGCCGGTTTTCCAACTGGCCTCCATAATGGCTAGAGCTCCGAAAAAGTGATTGGCCCTTGGGAGCGCCTGTGATTTGTTTTCTTCTGGTGGGGAGTAGGGCATGGAAACCCCGTCCAAAACAACACCCCGCTCCGCAACCCTCGATCTCCCCCTTCTGGGCATGCACTGCGCGGCGTGCGCCAACCGTATTGAAAAGGCGCTAGTCGCCGCACCTGGCGTGGAATCGGCAGCGGTCAACTTTGCCACCTCGCGTGCCACCGTTTGTTTCGATGAGGGAATCACCAACCGGGCCATCCTGCGCGAAGTGGTGCGTGGTCAAGGCTACGATGCCGTGCTTCCTGATTCCGCCAGCCCTCCCGGTTCCCCCCAGGCGGAGGACGAGGCTGATGCCTTGGCCCTGCGGGCCCGGGAGAACGAATACCGGCAGGCGCGGCGGAATTTCATCCTGGCGGCCTGCCTCACTGTGCCGGTGATGGCCCTGGCCATGACAGGGCATCTGATCCCGGCACTGGAGTCGGCCCTCCAGTTC
>Ga0222712_10004352_pt1 | contig 14847 bp, 11 predicted proteins | sample C33_657DmetaG_FD_165043 | JGI IMG/M metagenome (GOLD analysis project Ga0222712, IMG submission 165043) | Estuarine water microbial communities from San Francisco Bay, California, United States - C33_657D | ecosystem: Environmental > Aquatic > Marine > Unclassified | place: USA: California... | reverse complement strand
CAAGCCGACGAAAAAGAGCGAGATTGAGAGTAAGATTTCGAATGTACAAGGATGCGAAGCGTTCGGGGCGATGGTGATGAACGCCGAGACGGTTTTAGGGGAGTTGATGGAGAAAGCGCGCGCGGTGAAGGCGGAGCGGAACCGAGCGGCGGTGGCGACGCTCAACGCGGAGGTGCGACGAGGGAAGAATTACCTGCGAGGGGAGGTTCCGAAGCTTCGCAAGTTGGCGAAAACGAAAACGAACGGGGTAAAAGACGAGGATGTGAAGATGATGCTGGACGTGGTGGATGATTTCGAGCGACGCGTCGAGGCGGTGTCGGATGGCGTCACGCGAGCGCTCGCGCCGCAGAAGAAGGCGCAACCGAGCGCGAGCGCGTCGTTCGGCGGAACTTTGGTGGCGATCAATATCGATCCGAACGTCAATCCCGGTTCGGAGGCGAACCCTTTGATGAACATGGAACACACCGACGAGAGCCGGGCGTTTCAGCGCGAGTTTGAAGAGCGTAAGGCGAAGCAGGACCAAGGTTTGGAGGTCATCTCGCGCGGTTTAGGCGTGCTCAAAGAAATCGGCGGGGAGATGAACGAAGAGATGCGTCGACAGGAACCCATCACGGATGCGATCGAGCAAAAGCTAGACGCAGCGACGGATGACATGCGCTCGGTGAACACAAAATTGAAAGAGGCGGTGACGAAGATGCGCTCGGCGCGCAAATTTTGCATCGACGTCATTTTAATCATCGTCGTTTTGGGCATCGCCCTCGCGTTGTACACGACGTTGACGTGATTCGTCATCGATCTCGATCGATTCGTGTTTGTTCTGTTTGTTACATTATACATAGCGTCCTAGTCATCGCGCGCGTCACTCCCACCTCCAGCGCGCGACGAGATCGAAAAACTCTTCGCGTTTCGCTCGCGACTGCATCGTCAGCGAGTGCCCAGCCTTTTCAAAAATCTTAACCTCAACTTTTCCTCCCGCGCCTACGGCGAGCTTTGACTTGTCGATCGCCTCACCCATGGGCACGACCTCGTCCCTCCCGCCTAAAATAACCAACACCGGCACGCGAAAGCTCAGATTCACCAACGCGTTCGTTTCGGCGTTACCGTCGACCAAATCATACAACTCGCACGCCGTGCGCAGGGTCACTCCACTTTTCCACGCCAACTCATCCTGGTCGCACTGCGCTTCGGCGTCGAGATCGATATCTGGCCCGTCATCCGACGCGCTCGAGCGATCCGTCGGCCGACCGCCGACGACGAAGCGCGGCGCTATTCGCGCCGCCAACCCGAACGCCGCCTTCGCCGCGCGCGAAATTGGCATCTTCATCTTCATCAACGGATTAATCAACACCACGCGAGCGATATCGAAATCCTTATTCGCTCCAAACTCATTCGCCACGTAAATCGCCAACGCCCCGCCTAACGAGCTCCCGCAAATCACAATCTCCACCTCCGTCCTCGTTTTCCCGATCGCGCGTAACCCCTCGATCAGCGCCTCTTTCGCGCGCATCGACGTCATGACCTTACCATCAAAAACCCCTCTCTTTTCCCTTCTCTTTTCGCGACACGCGCCGTGCCCGGGTAAATCAAACATCACGCACGCGACTTCGCGCGTCGCCAACGCGCCCGCCAGCGCGCGCGCGTTCGGATGTCTCGCGTGTGAATTCAACCCGTGAATCCCCAGCACTACGACTCGCACGTCGACATCACGCACGGCGTCATTCGTCGTCAGCGTACACATGAACTCGCACGAAAGCACGCGAGTGCGCGCGCCAACGGGGTCGAGCTCCATCTTTGAGCTCGGAGCAATGGCGTCACAATCCGCCTCTCATTCGCCCATCATGCGCGTTTTAGACGACGACTCCTCGAGCTCGCTCGACGTCGAACGACGTAAAGTCGAGGAATTATTCGCCAAAGTGCGATCGCTGACGACGACGACGACGTCTAGCGCAAAGGCGCAGACGAATGGAAGAGGCGACGCGCGCGCGCGCGACGAACCGGATTGGGTTCGCGAAGCGGCGGACGACGCGCGTCGCGCGCGCGCGATGGCGAGCGCGATGTCGTCGAGCGAGACATCGGAGGACAGTGAGTGCGATCGCAACGAAGGCGACGTGAGGGCGACGAGAGGTGACGTGGTGCACGGCGAGGGTGATGAGACGCGAGGCGAGGGCGAGGACGCGAACGCGAACGCGACGACGACGACGAAGTCGACGAAGACGAAGATAAAGATAAAGAACGCAGCATCGGCGACGATGAACGAGAAAGAAAACGAGACACAGTGCGAGAAAGAGAAAGAGTCGAGCGAAGGACGATCGACGATGGAACTCGTGTCGGGGGCGAACGCGGTGAGAAACGCGAGCGCGGTTCTTTTTGAAATCGAAGGCCGAGGCGACGCCGTGGATTTGGACGGCGATACCGGCGCCGTCGGGCGATGGCTCGCGGAAGATAAACGCGCGCTCAAGGTGGATATGAAAGGGGTGATGTATAACGCTCGAGTGGTGCGGTGCGCGGGAACGGTGGTGGTTGTCGCCGCGAGCGCGGGCGTGGCGAAGATCGAGAGCGTCCATCGCGAGTTCGTGCAGCTTCGCGAGGACGCGTTTGGGATGAACGGGGATGAACACGCAACCACCAACGCCGCGTCGCTGTTCGCGGAAGACGTTGAGGATGAATCGAACGACGTCGATGACGACGCCGAACGCGAGACGGCGGGCGCGAAGCGGAAACGAGCCGACGCCGGAGGCGCCAAGCCGCGGAAACCCGCGACGAAGCGCAAGGCGCAAGGGAAGAAACCAAAAGCACAAACAGCGAACAAAGGGAAGAAAAAAGACCTCGCGCGCGCGCGTTGACGATGTGATTTAGTTGTGAATAGAGTTTGCATTGAACGCGACGCGTTCGCTCGACTCGCGCGTTTGCCTTTCTTTCGCGCTCGTCGTCCGCGTCGCCTCACTCCCCGTCGCGCGCGCGCGAGGACGTCGACGTTTCAAAATCTCTCTCTAACGCGCTGTCGAAGTCGTCGAATTCGACGTCGTTAATCGCGCGTTCTTTTGTATCGTTGACGTCCTCGTTCGCGGCTTCGTTCGGTTCGCGGATCGCATGCCGCCGCCGAACGATGGCGCTCGGCGAGTCTTCAAGCTCGCTCTCGACGCTCAAGACGATCGCAAGTCACGATATGTCATCGAAACTCGCATCGCCAGCGGTGGGCGCCTCGGGGTGATCTTGATGGGTCTGAAGTCCCCCGATCGCGTCATGGTGAGCGCGTCGACGTCGCGAGCGACGCTCTCGGGCGAGGAATTCGTCATCCAAGACGAACGCGTCATGCGCGAATTGCTCGACGCCAAGGCGATCAAAATCGTTCGCATCGAACACGGCGATAGGGTGTGCGTGTTGGACGACGGGAAGGATGAAGTCGCGAGCTCGAGCTCGAGCGCGCCGACGCCGACGCCGACGCCGACGCCGACGCCGACGCCGACGCCGACGAACGACGACGCCATCCTCGGAATGTTGAGCGGGATCATGAAAGGGGCGTCGCCGCGGATCAGACGCGTGGAGGACGTTTCGAACGCGATGACGCACGGCGGCGCGCGCGCGTCGTCTCCGGCGAACGCGCCGAGGGCGACGATGTTGACGCCGCGAACGGCGCGAAGCGGAGCGGCGACGGCGGCGGCGGGCAAGCCGCTCGCGAACGCGAACGCGTCGAGCGCGTCGAACGCGAACGCGAACGCATCGTACGACTCGCCGTCGTCGTCGTTCTTCTCGCCGTCGTTCGTGAGCGCGTACGAAGGGGGGATGACGAACGGGCACTCTGGGGATGAATACATCGAAAGCATGATGAACGATTTCACGGGATTGTTAACCGAGAGCGCGGATTACGCGTCGACGTCGACGTACGGGTCGAACGATGGTTTGCCCCCGGGATTTGGAGGGTTCGGATCGCGCGCGACGGAGTCGCGGCTTGGTTCGGCGTACGCCTCGCGCCGCGCGTTCGGGACGCTCGGGGAGTTAGAGCTGAGTACGTCGTCGATGAGCGGCGGCGCTCGCGAGTTGAGCCCTTTCTTCGCGACTCCGGGCGCGATCGAGGGCGAACTCGAGGGCGAACTCGAGAGCGGGGTGGTGCACGCGCCGCACGAAGACATGTCGATGCTTCGCGCGGAGAACGTTGACATGGGCCTCGAAGATTTTGGCACGAATGATTTGGGGATGGACGCGACGCCGGGCGAGTTGAGAGACATGCTGCACCGCACGACGTTAATCGAAAGCGTGGAGAATGGTTTGCACGACTTTGAAGACGGTTTGAAACAAGGGACATCACGAGAACGTCGGCGCGAGAAGCGCCAACTCGGGCGCATCGCCGCGGGGACGGACAAACCCGCGGAGTATTATGAAGCGGGTGCCATCGCCGAACGCGCCGCCGAGGCGGCGCGTAAAAGCCACGAAATTTGCGACGATTTCAACCTCAGCGGCGATAGTGCGGGGTGTGTTGGTGAATGCGGTTGCGCGCACGTGTGCAAAATGTGCGAATCGCCACAGCATCCGTTCGGTCTGTGCCCGCAACTCGCGATGAATATCGATAAGCGCATCGCGGAAAACGTGTGTGTCGAGTACTACTTGAACTCCGTGGACGACACCGGCGGCGCGCTTCGCACGGGATGGGATCAAGAGCATCACACGTGGAATCTGTGCCCGCGCGGTAAGGCATGCACGCTTCCGCACGTGTGCGGATCGTGTGGCAAGGAAGGAACCAACGCGCACTTGCCGTCGTGCCGCCTGGCCACTGTCTTTTCTCAACCAAAAATTGATCTTTGCCGAAAGTACTATCTGCATTCGCTCGGTGATTATTTCAAGATGGAAGGTGAAAATGGACAAAAGTACAAGCTTGGAAACAATGGCGGCTGGAATCTGTGCGCGAAAGGCGATCGATGCCACTCGAGGCACATTTGCGGTCACTGCGGCGCCGAAGGTCGCGGCAAGCACGCTCCCGATTGCAAGCTGTACCCGGTGTGCGGCGTCGTTCACACCGCGGATAAGCAGCCGTGCTTTCTTTACTACATGAAATCGTTGATCGGCATCCGCGAGTTTGAACAGAGTCTGCTGAGCGGCACCGCGAAGGGCTTTTGCTCGCAAAAGAAGGGTGAGTGCACGGGGTATCACGTGTGCGGATCGTGTGGCAACGAAGGCGTTTCACCGTACAATGCGAACGGCCACACTTCAATGTGTCGCATGCGAACGATCCTTAATGAAGTCGACCCAACTTTGGATCCGCGAACGAAGCAATTACTCAAGGACTATGAAGCAGAGCTTGCGCGTTTACGGGAAGAGAAGAACGCGTTGAAGGATGCGAAGAACCAATCCACGAACACTGAGGAACTCGAGCCGAAGCCCGTCGAGCAACCTCCCGCCGCTGAAGAAGCAGTGCCTCGCGTTAAGTTTACGCCATCGGAAATGCGAGAGATCAAAAACATTCTTGTCGATAACGGACTTTTGACCGCGCCCGCAAATTTACCAAAAGACGAAGACGCGCCGGTGGAGGGATCAAATGTTGATAAAGACGCCCATGAGCCGATCAAGTATACGAAAGAAGAACTTATGGAACTCATGCGCCAGATGAAAGCGGAAGGTGTGTTTGCGACCGCCGGCGATGAATCTGGTGTTAAAGCAAAGGCGACTGAAGATACGAAACAAGAATCGACGTTGAATCCTGAAGAAATCGTCGTGGTTGACACCAAGATGGCTCGCGTGCTCAAATCGGAAATCTTCGCATGCTTACGAGGCATCGAAGACCAAGTCGAACTCACGCTCGAAGACGCTATCTCGAGCTCGAACAAGAGCATGAAACGCTCTGAAAACCCAACTGAACGCCTTAAATACATTCGCGAGACTTTAAGTCTTTTGTCAAAAAAGTAACGATTACACGGAAATGTCCTCAATTGCAATACAATTCTTACAAGAACTAGAAAAAAATGTTGCATGTGCGCGCGATGGAACATCTATCCCGACGTAGAAAACGCCTGCTTGATTAGAGTCTTTTGTTTTTCTGTTAAGCTCTTTGGGAACGTGACCTTTTGCACCTTGACGATCAAATCGCCGCGAGCGCCAGTTCGTTGATTCGGCATCCCTTTATTCGGTACAACGCGCACTGCGCCAGCCTCAGTGCACGAATCCTCGAATGACACCTCAATTTCTTCGCCGTCGATCCCAGGAATCTTAACCTTAAACCCCACGAGGGCGCTACGAATCGTGATTGACGGAATCGAAAAGACCAAATCATCCTTCTCGCGTTTGAACCAACGATGCGACGCCTCTTTCACAACCACCACGAGATCCGCCGCGCTGTCCGCCACCCCGGGCTCTTCGTTTCCTTTGCGTTCAAAAGTAATTTTCGTCCCGTCTTTCCACCCGCGCTTGACGTCCACGACGATCTTCTCATCTCGTTCGATCAAGCCTTGCCCGCTCGGCGCGTTGACGCGTCGTTTAATCGCAAACTGTTTCTGCGTCCCTCGATACAGCTCTTCGAGCGTGCACTCGAGATTCACCACGTTCTCGCCTCGTCGTTTCTTCTGCGCCTGACCTCCACCCCAGTCCATGTCGTCGCCCGCGAACGCGCTCCCGAACCCGCCGCGACCGCCGCCGGCGCCGCCCATCTCTCCAAAAACGCCCCCCCCGCGACCGAACGCGCCGCCACCGAAAAAACTCTCAAACATGCGCGCCGCGTCTTCGTTTGAAAATTCGCGCGACGCGAACCCGCCGCTCGTCGTGGGTTGACCACCGAACGCGCCGCCGAACGCGCCGCCGTGGCCGAAGCCACCGCCGTGGGCGCCGAACCCGCCGCCCGCCGTCCCGGGACCGTCGTGCGTCGGCGGTTGAAACCCTTGCTTCAGCCCTTCCTCGCCGTACTGGTCGTAAATCGCGCGCTTGTTCGCGTCCGACAACACGTCGTACGCCTCGGCGACGCGTTTGAACTCCTCCTGATTCCCGCCTTTGCGATCGGGGTGCGTCTTCATCGCCATCTTTTTGTACGCCTTCTTCAGCTTGTCGGCGTCGCGCGCGTCGGCTTTACCGACGCCGAGCAAGGCGTAGAAATCTTTTGGGAGCGCCATGGCGACGGAGCGTGCGCGTGCGGAGTTAACGCGTCGTCGTCGTCGTCGTCGCGCGCGCCGTGAAATCGCGTCTTTCGTGTTCGTCATGAATGGTGATGGTGATTCATTCGTACATGTGGGCACCGTCGGTGCCCAAGTTTCTAGAAGGTTCCGCGAGGCGAGCGCGCGAGGCTTGGATCATGCGCGATCGAGCGCGACGTCGCGCTGGAATCAATCTCGTTGAGCATTTTCAAGCGCAGTCTTACCATCGACGAGCTGGACTTGTAAACATCTCGCGCCGTCGATTTCGATCCAGACGTCGCGAGCGAGCCGGTCGCGTCGAACGCGAGGAATGCCTCGCTCGAGCCGGAGCATGATTCTGGCGCGCTCGAGCTGCCACTTGGCGACGGCGTTTTCGCTCACCCGGGCGTAAGTGTCGCCCATCATGGCGACGAGGAGGTTTAACAATACGATGGCACCGAGGATGGTGAAGGAGGCGAGCAGGATGATGATCATCGCCTTGCCGGCGTCGCCGCGATCGGTGGTTTCGACGACGTCTCGCTCAAAGCCGCCACCGGTGAGCCATTCGAAGCAAGAGAGGAGCTGATCGCCGAAACTCGCGACTGATCTCGAGGAAATGGGCTGGAGGATGATGTAAATCGCCGTGGAAAACGCGACGACGAACAAACCGAGAATGACTCCAAACGGCCTCACGTCGTCCATGATAATCTCGTACACCATGATCACAAAGTGACCGGTGCTTTTGAACCCCATAAATAGCAGGGTGAAATAAAACCAAACGGCCAAGAAGGAACAAGCAAGCAATGCGTCCGCGACGAGGTCGAGGTTTGAAACCGTTCGGAACATGACGGAGGCGAGGTAGGTGATGCAAAATATCACGCTCACCGCGCTCTGTCCGCTCGCGTCGGCGCGATTCGCGTACTCGTGCAGGAGCTGCGCGGTCACCGCGGCTAATATCGCCGTCTTCGCGGTGTGTGCGATCGTCGAGATGAGTCCAAGGTCGTTTGATGACTCTGCGAGCGACGTCACGTGCACGGTCGTCATCGTGATCAGAAACGCAAAGAGCTGCGCGATGCGCGCGTAAAACAAACGACCAATATACACGTCCCACTTTCTTTGCAACAACTCTTGAATGATCGGAAGACCAAGCAAATCAATGTGACCGCGCTCGACGATGTGTTCAAGCGCGCAGCGCCCGGTGGCGCGCTGCTTGGTATCGATGTCTAACAACGGCACGCGTCTACACGTCACTGGGCCGTAAGACCACTCCGTGACGCACAAACGGTCGATGAGAAAATTAAACATTTCCAAGTACCCATGGCTCGCACAAAACAGCAGCGGAGTCAACCCATCGGCGTTGGCGACGTCCTCCAGCGCCCGCGCGCTTTTGGCACCGGCGCCACTCATCATGTCGCACACCAACTTGAAGATTTCTGGCTGGTTATGAATCGCCGCCAAATGCAAGCACGTGTTCCCGTTCGTATCGCGCGCCATCGCATCCGCCCCGCGCTCGAGTAATTGGCGCACCAAATCACCCTGACCCGTGCTCACCGCGAAACTCAGGGCGTACTCGCCGTAATAACACGGTTGACCTCGCGAAAAGAACCGCCCGGTCGCTCGAGCCGCGAGCAACGTCGCGACATCCGGCGTCGTCGTCAACAACCAATCCACCAACGCCCTGTTCTTATTCACGATCGCGATGTGCAAACAACTCTCTCCGAAATACTCACTTCCGACGTACAAATCGTTTAACGTCGCCGGCCATCGCGTTCCTATCGCCTTGGCGCTCCGCAACTGAGCGTTACCTTCGATGTCGCTCGACCCTCCGTAAAGCAACATCAAATGCAACGGCGTCTCTCCCACTGGTCCGCGCTCGCGCAGGCACGCCCCATCGCGCTCGTCGCAGCACGCTCGCACGCCGCGCTCGTCCCCGCGCTTGAGCGCCCCCCACACCCCCCCGGCGGTGTTCGCGTGCGTCGTCTGGAGCTCCACCGCCCGGCTCGCCGCGACGCTCAGCACGCGCGCCCCTTCCTCCGCTCGTTCCACTTCCTCGCTCAACGCACGAGCTGCGATCGATGCGACGATTGACGACATCCCCTCAACGAGCGCGGTTCGGTGCGTGAAGAAGAGAGTCATCAGCGCTCGAGCGACGCCGCGAGCTCGAGCGACGTCGGACGCGAGCTTCGTCGCGCGCTCGCTCGTCACCGACGTCGACGCCGCGCGATAGGACGCGACTATGACTTCCAAAGAAATCGCTCTCGACACAAAAGCAACCTTTAGGCGCGCCAGAGCTCGCGCGGCGCAGACCAAGGCGAGAAAGGCGCACGCCGCGTACGCGGCGAAGAGACGACGGACGCGAGCGCGAGCGCGCCTCGGGAGATCGTCCAACGACGACGCCCGAGGACTACGCGTCGTCGCATCGGCATTCGCGAGTGAATGCGTCGAATGCGCGAGCGCGCATTCGGTGGGCGCGATGGCGGCCATGCGCGCGCGCGGCGAGCTGTGCGGCGTAGGACGAAGGACGTTTCTACCGTCGCGTCGCGATTGCGATAACAACGCACGTGACGCGACGAACGAACGACACTAGAGCGCTAGAGCAAGATGCGATATTTTTCCTCTCGAGGGATTTCGCATATGGACACCACGCCCGAGGCGTTGATGGAGGCGTACGTCCAAGGATCGACGGCGCTCCACGCGGCGGCGTGCGCCGAAGTCGCTCGAGCGCTCGAGCGCTTGGTCACCATTCGCACGCGCGCTCGATCGCGGTGCACAGTCGCGTTCGTGTGTTCGTGTGGAACCTTCGTGTCGTCGCTCCATAATCGCACGCCGCCGTCGGAGCTCGCGGTGAGGAACAGGGAGTCGTATACCGGATTATACGCGCACCGCCAAATCCAATGGTCGTGCCCGGCGACGACTTTCACCGCTCGCTCGCTCGCCCTGGTGTCCCAAAATTTCACCAGCCCATCGTCCCCGCACGTCATGATCTCGTGCGATTTATTCGGATTATACCTCACGTCTCTCGTTTGCGTCGCGTGCGCTTTCGATATCGTCGCGACTCGCGCGCCGCGGCGAATATCAAACGTCGCGACGTCGCCGTCGACGCCGCACGTAAACACATCGTTCGTCGTCGCGCACCACTCCCCACCGCTCACGCCATCTTGCGTGGTATTCATTTGTGCGATCGCGTGCGATCTCGATTCGCATTCTCTCGTCGCCATGGATGTCGACGCTCGGTACCCGCTCGCGTCGAGCGTCCACGCTCGAGCTCGCGTCTCATCCACCGTCATCAGCGTCCCATGACGCGCGTGCGCGCGAGCGATCTTCACCGATGAAAATCCATGCATCTCGTCGTCTCCGTCGTCGTCAATATCGCGTTTTGAATCGCTCGCGAGAAGTGGAGTGAACGCGCTCGCTCTGAGCTCGCCGCTCGCGTCGGCGACGAACGCGACGCCGCACCCGCGCTCGCGACGAAGCTCCACTCCCACGTCTTCATACGTCACGACGACGACGGTGGTGGAGTTGCCACAATCACTGACGTCGACGTCGAACGCGGCGGCGGCGTCGGGAAGGGTAAAGAGCGCGCGCTCATTCGCTCGAGCGCCGTCGCGAGCGCTCGAGACGAGGCGACACGAGTTGACTCGAGTCAACGCGTTGGTGATGGAGAGGAAACGCGCGAGGGAATCGCGAGCGAGGGAAGATGGAACGGCGACGATCGTACGCGAGGGGTGGTCGAGGGCGACGTCGATGGAGGAGGTCATCGCGCGAGCGAGGGGACGAGTGCGGGAGCGAAGCGAGACGACGAGGCGTGGAGGCGCGTCGGCACGGTGTTGCGTGTATCAAAACGTTGCGCGGTGAGTACTAACTCACTGATTCTATCGCTTATCGCTACGTTTAGTCTGTGGGTGCGCTCGAGGTAGGCACGAGCGAAGATTTGCGAGCGCCGAAAGGGGTCGCCGCGCCGCCGCTCGCGAAATCTTCTCGCGCCTTCTAGTCAAAGTCCAAAAGGTCGCTGATCATGCCGAGATGCGGGAACTCCTCTTGGATGCCTGGTGACCACGTTGAAGGATGACCCATCCCCGGGGGCGGTTTCATCGTCGTCGGCGTGCCGAGCGGATTGTTGCCCATGACGCCGAGCGGAGGCGCCGGAGGTTGACCGTACGCGCCATTCATGCCCGGAGGCGCCGAAGGCGGCTCAGGAGGTCTGGCGCCCGCGAGAGCTCCCGCCGCCATGGCGGCGAAGGACGGTGGTAATCCATTCACGCTGTGCACGGGCGAAGCCGGGCCAGCGTCGGGGACGCGCGCGGATCCAGGCGGCGGTGGGCCGCGAGGCGGCGGCGGTGGGCCCACCGCGTCAATCGGCGGCGGCGGCGGACCAGGGGGCAAGGGTGGTTGCGACTTCGCGCTCGCGAGTATCGGTTGCAAGCTCGAAGACGAAGCGGAGTGACCATTCAACAGCAAGCTCGAGGAGCCCATGTGGACCAAGTTAGTGGTGTCGCCCAACATCGCGGACGCCGCTTGCGCCGTGCGCGCGACGTCGAGCGTATCCATGGAAGACTGGGGCATCGAAGTGAAATCCCCAACCGAAGATGATCCAGCGCCCCCGAGATTGATATCATTCCTAAGTTGCAGAATAATGTCCCTAGCCTTATCCAAATCCCTGTTCAACTGCACGCACTCGCTCGTCTTTTCCTCGAGTTGAAGCTCGAGTTGGGAGATGCGCGAACGCAACGCGCTCACTTCGTTGGAAATCGGCGCCGGAATAACCTTGGACGGCGAAGACGATGGCGCGCTGACCGTCGCAGACTTGGTTCTCGTCGGCGTCGATGGCGACTCGGCTTTGGGCGAAGGAATCGCCTTCGCCGCGGCCTCGGCTCTCTCCTTCGCTTCGGCTTCCTCCTTGGTTTTTCGCGCCGCGTCCTCCTTGGCCTTCTCCTCCGCCTCGCGCTTCGCCTTTTCGGCAGCCTTGGCCGCCGCCTTAGCCTCCCGCACGGCGCGAGCTTCGGCTTCAATCTTCGCCTTCGCCGCCGCTTCGGCTTCGTCCCGCGCGCGCTCTTCGGCTAAAGCTGCCGCCTTGGCCGCGGCGCGCGCAGCGCGTTCCGCCTCCTTGACGGCTTCGAGTTCCTCTCGCTGTCGCGCCTCCTCCGCCTCCTTCTCAGCCTTCTCAGCATCCTCGATCGCCTTCTTCAGTTTCTGGCGCTCCTTTTGCTTTTGCTTCTTGCTCTTCTTCGCGCCTTCGAGCTGCTGCGCCAAACGTTCGGCCTCTTCCTCCTCTGCGATGAGCGCCTCTTGACGCATCAACGCCTCGGCTTCGCGAAAAGCAATTTCCACGCGGTTGACAAAGACGTGCGAAAGCACGTACATTTCAATCGTGCGCCGTCCAAGCTCGGCTAGACGTTTTTCGTCGCGCTCAACGGCATCAGTGGCAGATAAATCATCAGCAGCTGACTTTTTATCTTCCTCATCGGCGTCAAACGCGGTGCCGTCGGCGGCACGTTCGAGCGCGGAGACAAAGTCCCCGGTCAAGACGCACTTGTTTTGCACGACGCTCAACGCCACGGAGCATTTAGACGTGCTCAAAGAGTTCGTCGCTGTCTTTTCCAAGTCTTCATCTGCGATATCGAGCGCTCGACATCCGCAATAAAGGGCATCCATGACGAGCGTGGACGTGACTTCCTTCTCGTTAAAGAAGCGCTTGACGATTCCCTTGAGGAGAACATCTGCCTTTTCCATCGTGAGCTGCGCCTTCTCCTTGCCCGCGCGCGAGTTCCAAAACTGTCGTAAATTCGCCCATTGCTCCTCGTTTGATCGCATGACGATGAGCTTTTCGCGCCTCTCATCTAAAAATCGACGGCAGATACCCTGTTTGTGTCGTGAAATAAAACGCAACGTCAGCACAATGTTCGTTCGCGAGGACGACCGTTTCGAGAGCCAGTACGGAAACATCGTTCAGATTCTATGGGTGTGTAGATGTTCATCAGAATATATTGCTCAGAACGAGAAATGCTTGATATGGGTTTTCATCAGCACGATGCTTCTTGGAGACACGAGAGTTGTCCATCAAAAGCGGTCGCGATTACGCACCTCGACGTTGGTCAGATACACCCTCACGAGCTCGCGTCTGTACTGCGGATCTAAGCACCGGAACGGTCGCGAAATCTTTTCGTGAATGACCTGAACCTGCGCCTTTATCACGAGCGTGTCCGCGACGGTGAAACCGTCGAGAACCTTGCTTAGCTCCATAAACTTTTTCCACCCCCAGTCGTGTTCCTTCTTGCAAAAGCGATGCAAAGTGTCGCTGTATTTTGACTTTTTCGGATCCTTGTTCACGACGGCAATCGTAAACTGCGCGAAATGACTCCACCCTACGCGCGAAACGCGTCGAAACGCGAGGTCAGCGAGAGCGAAACGCAGAAATTCAAGCCTTCAAAGACGTCGACGACGCGTAAACGACGACGAATATACCGCACGCACCTGGTAATAACTTGTCGTAATCGGCGACGCACAAAAACAACGACAGGTGATTGCTCACGTCGCACCCGTTGGGATACACCAATATATACCTACGCGCGAAAATTCCAACGTCAATACGCGCCACGCGTCACCGCCTCGGGCGCTCATTCCAAACTCCCCAACTCCTATCCTCGTTCTCACTCACTCCTCGCCCTCGCTTGTCGTACCATTTATACCCGCCGACTTCAAACACGTTCGACCGCAGCTCGCGTTTCGTAATCGTCGAAAAATGTTCAATCTTCCACGTAAACTTCCCGTACATGCTCATCGGTTGCGGTCCTGCGCGCGCACAAACACCCCCAATCGGTCAATCTCTCGCGCTCATCCCTTTCACTTTCCATCATTCCTCCTCCTTTCGCTTCAACACCCCATCGCCTTCCCAAACGTCTCATTCCCTCGCTCGCGCCCGCGCCGATCGCTCCAACTAGGTCCATTCGCCTCTCCCCCGCGCGCGCGCTCCTCAACCACCTCTCGCGCTCGTGCGATCGCACTTCAAAACAAAAAAAAAAGCACGTTCAAAAACAAACGCACCCGCTCCATCCTCCGCGGCGAACGGGCCACCATCGCCGCAATCCAGCGGCCCCGTGCGCGTGCGCCACTCCACATCCGCGGGGGTGTCCGGCGTGATGCTCAACGTCCCATCGCCCCCGATCGTGCTCGGCTCGCGGGACTCTCGCGCGGACGCGCGATCGCTCGACATCCCAATCGCGCCGCTAGTAAATGACGTAAAATTCATCGAATCGTTCTCCGCGATGTCATCCGCGAACTCGTGCGCGTTCGCCCCGACGTGCGCGTTCGCGGCGACGCCCCAATCGCTCCCGTCGTCAATCGCGCTCGCGTCCGATGTCGGCGCTGAACCGCCCGCGGATGCCCCGCTCGAGCCTTGCGCGATCGCGCCTAAGCGATCGCGCGTGTCTTGCGATGCGTGACGGTCGTTTTTCTCCGACGCCCCGTGCGCCGTGCGGCGCATCGCGCGCGAGTGGGCGACGCGCGATGACGATCGCGTTCGACTCGATCGCAACGAGCGATCGAGGACGCGCGCGGGCGATCGACGGGACGATGATCGCGCGGGATGGGCGATTTGGGGGGTATATTGTACGATTTTGGGGGTATAGTGTACGATTTTTGGAGTATACTGACTGCGATTTTTGGAGTATACTGACTGCGATTTTTGGAGTATACTGACTGCGATTTTTGGAGTATACTGACTGCGATTTTTGGAGTATACTGACTGCGATTTTTGGAG
>Ga0222712_10004351_pt1 | contig 14848 bp, 11 predicted proteins | sample C33_657DmetaG_FD_165043 | JGI IMG/M metagenome (GOLD analysis project Ga0222712, IMG submission 165043) | Estuarine water microbial communities from San Francisco Bay, California, United States - C33_657D | ecosystem: Environmental > Aquatic > Marine > Unclassified | place: USA: California... | reverse complement strand
GGTCAACGTGCTCGAAGCTCTCAAGAGCGGTGGCGTCAAGGTCGTGCGACTAGACGCGGTCGGCTACGCGGTGAAGACCCCCGGCACCGACTCGTTCATGACCGCCGAGACACTGGCTTTCGTCGGTGAAATCACCAAACTGATTCGCTCGTATGACATGCGCGTGCTGGTTGAGGTTCACGCCCACTACACGCAGCAGCTCGAGATTTCTCCGCTGGTCGACTTGATTTATGACTTCCAGACCGCGCCGCTGCTGCTCCACTCGTTCTTCAAGGGCACCGTCGACAAGCTGGCCGACTGGTTTGCGATTCGCCCGAGCAACTGCCTCAACGTGCTCGACACCCACGACGGCTACGGTGTTATCGATGGCGGCCCGATCAACGGCAAGCCTGGCCTAATTAGTCAGCAAGACATGGCCGACATCTTTGCTCAGGCCGAAATCAACACCGGCGGGCATTCAGGTCTGGCAAGCGTCGTGCCGCAGTGGTTCACACTGCCACACCAGATCAACGCAACCCTCCCCAGCATTCTGGCCAACGACACCGCATACGTTGCATCGCGCGCGGTGCAGTTCTTCTTGCCTGGCGAACCTCAGGTTTACTACGTCGGCCTGTTCAACGGAATGGATGACCGCGAGCTCTTTGCCCGCACCGGCCAGGGTCGCGACACCAACCGGCACCACTACACCCCGGCCGAGATCGAGGCAGCGCTAGAGCAGCCGGTCACACAGGCGATCATCGCCCTGGCTCGACTTCGCAAGCACGGGGCGTTTGACGGTGACTTTTCTTATGCGGTTACCGGCGGCATGAGCATCCGCTTGATTTGGGCGAAAGGCGACGAGCAAATCAGCCTAGAGATTGACACCACAGTGGGCAACCCGAGCTTTGCAATCGAAGCAACCACGGATGCTGGGCTGGCGCGATTCGCGTCGGTCGAAGAGTTGGCAACCGCCCGCATCGAAACCGCAGCCCTGCCTAATTGAAAACCGATGCCGCTCGTTTAGTGGAGCGCTGAAGAAGGCACCCGTGCCTTCAGCATCGTGATGCCGCCCGTGTTGGTTAGTGACCAACGCGGAGCCAGGTCATCAAGCATTTTCGAACCGATGCCTTTTGTTCGCTTTTCAACTGGAGCGATGCCATCGTTTGAAATGGTCAGCTCGAAACGCTTAGCCACGATCTGAAGATCGATCTGAACCTTGGTTGCCTTGCCATGGCGATAGGCGTTTCCGACCGCCTCCTTGCAAATTTCAGAAATGCTCTGCTTCGCGAAGTCATCTTTATCGAGCAGGTCAACGGCTTCTTTCGATCCTGTGTAGGCGATTGCCACAACACCTTGCCAAACCTCGAGAAGGTCATCCATGGCGCTTTTCAGATCAATCTCGGCGTTGAGTGGCTTTGAGAGCGACTGGGTAATGCGTTCCATGTCTTCTCGCACCTCGGCCACATCAAGTGGCGTGATGATGGGTCGCATGGTGAGTCGAGCGATTGCAGTGGTTAGGGCCGCCTGAACCTCGCCGTGCAGAACATAGCTCCAGCGTTTGTTGGCGACCCAGAAATCACGTTGGTAAATTTCCCACTCGGCTTGCAGCGCGGCATTATTCTCGGCTAGTTCGCGCTCAGCGACTTTTTGCGTCGCCGACAATGCCGTGACAAACGATGTGCCTATGTAGATCAATCCGAAACCCCAAGCCACAGGCACGAGGTAGGCAACTTTGAGTTGCGTGCTGTCCACGTATTCGATTTGAAAAAGCCAGCTTGTCAGTATTCCGGCCGCCGGCAACAACAGAAACAGGCTCAACTTCACAAATTTGTTTGCCAGTGCCTTAACCTTGCCGGCCAACTTGACTAAGAGCAGAGCCGCAAACGTTATAAGAATAAATGGGTATCCCTGAATGAACTTCTCTGTACCGACCAGCAAGATGCTCCCGTTGATGTACCCCGGCATGAAAGCGAAGAACACAACGAGGGGTCGAACATCGCGCCATAAATCGAGACGCTCAAAGAAGGCCACAGTTCGAACTTTTGTGGTTTCCTTTCCAAACCCATCGAAGTATTGAACTGAACGTCGGTCTTGCAACTGCGCGGCTAAGGGCCGCACCGTGTTCAGCAACGTGTGTTTCAGATAATCGACCTGTTCTTGAACCTTCATTTGCTTGCCAAGCAACTGCTCGAATTCGCGCAATCTAGGCAAGATTAATTCTTGGGCCTGGCTTCGCAAGGTCTGCTCATGTTTCTGCAGAGATTCCTGCCGCTGGTTTCGCAGTTCGATTAGTTGCGAGCGCTTTGACATCAAGGTCGACATGGTTTTGAGGTGGCGCAGCCGCTCACCAAAGACACTCACGTATATCAGGGCTATGTAGACCAGGCCAAAAGCGCCGCTACTTAGGTTCAGCAACCACCGTGGGTCAGACATGACTCCCAGCTGAAGTGCCAACACCACTTCAACAAAGTTCTTGAGCAAACCTGCCAACGCGAAAAGCACAAGGTTGAGCAGCGGTGCTAGTCGATGCTTAAATGCGCTCTTTGGCACCAGGATGCGAACCGCTAGCCCAATGGGAATGAACACCAGATGCGACAGCACACCAACAATCACCCAGTTGCCCTGGTAAACCTCAAAGGGTAAAAAGTTGATGATGTAGTAGGCGACTATGTAGTTCGGAATTGTGTAGAGAAAAAAACGCCAACCCCAGATATTGCGTTCGCCTAGCTGGCTCCAAATTCGCTGTCGGCTGCCCGACCGTGTGCGAACTTGCTTTTCAGCCATCGGCCCGCGGTGTGCCGGCAACTTTGATGTATTCACGAATGAGGGTCGCTCGAGCTAAGCCTTCATCAACCCCGCTCAATTTGAGAGCATCGATCGCTCTAGCCACCACGTTTCTGACTGCTCGCGGAGTGGTGCCGCGTCTGACAGCAATCTGCGAAGGGGTGAGCCCAGCAGCAAGGTACTTGACCACGTCTAACTGAGTGTTCGAAAGCTTGGTGAAAATGTGGTCTGGGGTTTTGAAGTGCTGCTGATCGATGCCGACCTTGCCCCTCAAGGCGGCATCTAGAGCCGTGACCAAATAGCTAGGCTCTGCCACTCTGCTCTTCACTAGATAGCCGGTGTTCTTTGAGACAACTTTCTTGTGCCGGTCAACCAATCTCGGTTCGGCGATGTGGGTAAGAAAGAAAACCGATAGCCCCGGATACAGGGACAGCAAGCTTTCGGCCAGGTCGAGGCCATTGGGACCGTCGCCTAGTTCGATATCGAGTAGAGCTAAGTCTGGATCGAAAAGCTTCGCCACACGCTTGGCCTCTACGGCTGATCCGGCGGACTGAACAAGAAAGCCTTCAGATTCGAGCAGGTTCGCTATGAGGTTGCGAAGTAGCGATTCGTCTTCAACGACGAGAATCTTTCGTTCAACTTTTTGCAAGGCTGCCTCCTGCTCTCACGGTACATTTTCTCTCGCCTGCGCGCTTAAAAAAATACCTATTTAGGAACACGAACACGACAGCCTGTAGTGTCGAAGCATGCTCGATTTCAACGACGATGCCTTCATCGAGAACCCATACCCCGCCCTTGCCGAACTGCGCAAAATCGGCAAACCCGTTTGGCACGAGGGCGCTCAGATGTTCTTGGCGGCGACATATGCCGACGCCAATGCGGTTCTGCGCAACCGTTCACTCGGCCGCATTTTCAAGGCCCGTGAGCCAGATAGTGACTGGAATACCTTCAACTGGCTGCACAGCGACAGCTTGCTCGACTCGGAGCCCCCGAAGCACACTCGCCTTCGCTCACTGTTGGTAAAAGCCTTCAATAAGAACAAGATCGATAGCCTTCGGCCAGATGTGGTTCGGTTGACCGAGTCGCTACTGCAGGGCATCCAAGCAAAAATCGAACGCGATGGTGAGTTCGACGTTATTGCCGACTTTGCCGAACCTCTGCCGGTAAAGGTGATTGCTGCGTTGCTCGGGTTCCCCGATGAAGACGAGCACCTGCTGAGGCCATGGTCGCAGGCGATCGTGAAAATGTATGAGCTCGACCCGAGCGAGCAAACCCAGGCCGAGGCGCAGCAGGCGAGCCAAGAGTTTGCCGACTATGTGCGCGTGCTCATGGAGGCGCGTAAGGTGTCACCCGGCACCGACCTGATCAGCGACCTGGCCGCCGTCGAAGAGGATGGTCAAAAGCTCAACGCGCAAGAGTTGATCGCAACCTGCGTTCTTCTGCTCAACGCCGGCCACGAGGCGAGCGTGAATGGTTTCGGCAATGGGCTGGTTGCAGCGATGCAGCGGCCCGACCAGTTGCAGATTCTGCGCGAGCGACCATTCGAGGTTGCCGCCACCGCCGTTGATGAGTTTTTGAGATTCGACGCTCCCCTTCATTTGTTTGAGCGCACAGCGACGGCCGATGTCGAAATTGGTGGTGTGCTGGTTCGCGAGGGCAAAAAGATTGCCTCGCTGCTTGGTTCGGCCAACCGAGACGAGACGGTGTTTGCCAACCCAACCGAGATGGACATCACTCGCGACCCGAACGCGCACATCGGGTTCGGCGCGGGCATCCACTTTTGCATTGGGGCGCCGCTTGCTCGCATGGAGATGACCACCTCGTTGCCGGCGCTGTTCGAGCGGTACCCAACTCTCGAGTTGACTGCCGAGCCGGTTCGCCGACCGGGGTTTGTGCTTCGCGGGTATGAATCGGTGCGTTTGCGCGTTGGCTAAAGCGGCAGCGTGAGGCTGATTTTTGCGCCCACGTTGTTCTTGTTTGGCACCATGCTCCAAGCGATCGAAAGCTCATCGAACATGCGCAGACCCACGCCCGGTTTCGGGTTTGACGCTGGTGGTAAGCCGTTGCTCGTGGCGATCAACTCGACGGTTGACTCGGCGCTGGTTTCGATCGAAATGTGAAGCTCGCTTGAACCTCCGTGCCTGAAGGCGTTGCCGACAATCTCTTTCGATAGCTCATTCACGCAGAACGCCAGGTTGGAGTCGGCGAGAAGCAACTCACGCACCGTTTCATCGATTTCAAATGTGATGTCACAGGCTCCGGCCCAGGTTTTCACGAGGGCTTCGAGCTCTTGCTCTAGATCGATGTTCACTTTGTTGAGCGGCGCGTTGATGAGCTCGAGAGCTTTCTGAAGGTCGGCGCGAATGAGTTGTAGTTCGGCTTTGGTGGGGCGGGCTGCGTTTCGGGCTCTCGTTAGTGCCACGCTGAGCAGGCTTTGCACGTCACCGTGAACCATGTAGGTGTAGTTGCGACGAGCCACCCAGATGCGCTGCTCGAATAGTGCCTCATCGCGCTTGAGTTCTCGCTTCTTTATGCGCAACGCCTCGCGCAGTTCGACGAGGTTGTATTGAAAAATGTAGGTTGCCGAGACGATCAGCGAAAGAAGCAGCGTGCTCGAGCCGATATTGATAATCAGCGGGCCGGCGAATCGCGAGTCGAGCCCGAGGCTGATTGCCCCCATGTCAGTTATCCAAAATGCCAACAGCCAGAACGATGCACCAAAAAAACCGGCAATGGTAAGGCTGACTAGAGCTGGCAGCGTGCGAGACGAGAGAAGCAGTCGCAGAACCTCGAAAATTACCCAAAGCGCGAGCAACATAACCAGTGACTCCGGAATGTGACCGAAGCCGTATTCGAAGGCCGAAAGCGAGATGAACATGGGGCCGGCGAGTAAGAGTTGAACCCTTGGTTGCCAACTCTGCTTTAGGCTCGCACGTGACGGTAGCGCACTTACTCGCCGCGGTTGCTCAGCGGCGGTGGGCAACGACTTAGCTGGCTCGGCGGCGACCTTCGCAAGATAGCGAGTGAGGGGGCGAACGGTGTTATCGATCGCATCGCGCAGTTCGTCTAGGGCGCTCTTGAAGTCGAGGGTCGACTTAGATGCCCCGAATTGCGCACCAAGTGCTCTAAGCACCGGCTCGAGGCGCTTTCGCGTCACCGCACCCAAACGCTTTTCTTCTTCGGCGAGCAGTTTTGCTGAGTCGTTTCGATAGGCCTCGAGCTCGGCATCAATCGCCGAAAACGCGCGCGAACCTTCGGCAAACTCGAGCCTCAGGTTGGCAAAAATGGCCACGATGATGAACAGCCCGAAGCTGGTTGCACCGGTTAGTAGCGGTCGCAGGGTTCCGGCGGCGGTGGTTGTAGTGCCAAAAACCAGCGGTTCCAGTTGGTTCATGATCAGAGGGCGAATGGCGCCGAGAACGAACACCAGGCTTAGATTCAAATACACGCGGATGCTCGTGCGAGCCATGCGGTCAATCGCAAGACCGCCGAGCCAAAGCAGCGGTGCGATGATCAGGTTTCCGACCACCACGCGAAAAAGAAACACTTCTGGAGCCATGCCCGAGATCGGAATGTCAAAAGAGGCCGTGGTGAGCGGGTAGAGCACGATGAACGCGAGCAATACTGTTGGCCGAAGAGTGTTCTTTCGCCCAAGCAGCGAGAGCTGAAGTTCGTAGCGTGACGCGCTAGCCACTCGCCTTGGCATCAGTGCTGTTCGGGTAGTCCGGCGGCCTTCATGAACTCACGCGCGGCCAAAACTCGGCCGTGTGCCATGTCTGAAATCTCGATGCCGGCTGACGCGATGGTTCGCTTTAGCAAACCCTCGACTGCACGAAGGGTGGTGCCGCGAATGGCGGCGATTTCTTGGTTCGATCGGCCAAGCGCCACAAGTCGCAGAATCTCGAGCTGCGACTTCGAAATGCGCGATAGCGGGTGACTGCTGCGAACATCGTCGCGAAATTTTTGACTATCGGTCTTGCCGATCACGGCGGCGATTGCCTTGGTGAGCACCTCTGGGTCACGAAGGTTCGACTTGCGCAGGTAGGCCGAGCCTTCTGGAATCTTGCTGTCGCCGCGGCCCAAGAAGCGTGGCTCGGGCAGGTTGGTCAGAAAAACGAATGCAATGTCTGGCTTGGTCTGTCGCAAAGCATTGGCAAGGTCGAGCCCGGTTGGGCCCTGCCCCAGTTCGATGTCGAGAACCGCAACGGCCGGCTCGAAGTCTGCAATCACGCCACGGGCTTCCACCGCAGAAGAGGCAACCTGAACCTCGAACCCTTGCGAGGTCAATGTCTCGGCGACGAGAAGTCTGATGAAGGCTTCGTCTTCAACCACGAGAATGCGCGTTTTCATTTTGTCTCTATCTTGCAGGCGGGTGTTCCGCCGGGCAATTTGTGTCGATACTTAGCCACCAAGCGGTAACCGATTCTTGAAAGCCAGCATATTGGTGGAACAACCATCAAGAATGCAATTGCACTCAAAAACCAATTCTTTTGCAAGCGAAGAATGGCCGCAAATGCCTCGTGGCCACCAAACGGCTGCCCGTCGACCACCATGTAGACGCGCTCTTGTGCCTGGGGCTGAAGCACGCCGTATTCGGTGGTGTCGATGAACTGCCACGGGTGGGCGACGATCGGCGTCTTCGAACGGCGAACGATGAAGTTGGCAGTGGTCGTGCAAAACCCGCAGTCACCGTCGAAGATGAGGGTTGGCGTTTGGCTCGACATGTTTCAAGCCTATCTTTGCCAGCCGATGACGGCTTCGGCTGCGGGCGAACGATTAGGTTTGAAGCATGAGCAAAAAGCAAGAGTTTGGCGCAGCATCCGAGTTTTCAAAGTTCGCCGCATCGAGGCGCAGCACCCGCGACTTTTCATCGAAGCCGGTGCCTCAAAAACTCATCGATCAAATCATCACGGATGCCCTGACCGCACCATCTTGGTCGAACACTCGCCCTTTCAAGATCGCCGTTGCCCAGGGTGAGGTTCGCGACCGAATAAGTGCCGAGTTTCTGAAGCGCTGGGCGGCGCTCTCGAAGGCTCGCACCGGCGGCTGGCTCGACAAGTTGCGTGTGGCGGTTACTCGCTACGGTTTGCCAACCAGCAACGCGGGCATGGCCAAGCCTTACGTCGCCGAACTACGCCCGCGAGCGCAGCGGGTTGGCAAAGAGCTCTATGCGATGCTCGGAGTGGAGCGCGGCGACGCCAAGGGTCGCGACGCTCAGTGGGCTCGCAACTATGAGTTTTTCGGTGCCCCGGTTGAACTCTTTATATACGTGCACAAGAGTCTGGGCATCTATGCCGCGTCTGACGCAGGCCTGATGATGCAGACCTTGTCACTTTCGGCTCACGCCCACGGCCTGGGTGCCTGTGCGCAGGGCGCTGTTGGCATTTGGGACGACGTAGTGCGCGACGAGTTCGACGTGCCTCGAGAATACCGCCTTCTGTGCGGAGTTGCCATCGGCTACCCAACCGACGCCAAGGTAAACACCTTTCAGGCTCACCGCCTCGGTGTCGACGAGGTAACCCTGCCCATTTGCCGACCGCTAGGCTAGCGCCATGAAATTTCTTATCTCGGTAATCGACGACCTGAGTGGCTCTGGCACTTCCGAAGAAATGGTCGCAATCGACGCCTTCAACGACATGCTGCGCGAAAAGGGTCACTGGATCTTCGCCGGCGGAATGATGCCGCCCGAGACCGCGACCGTTATCGACAATCGTGCCGATGCAAACCTTCACAACGACGGGCCACTGATTCCATTCAAGGAGCAGTTCAGCGGGTTCTGGATAGTTCAAGCAGACAGCCTCGAGGTGGCCCGCGAGCTAGCCTTCGGTGGCTCTAAGGCCTGTAACCGCAAGGTCGAGCTGCGCCAGTTCTACGGCAACTAAATAACGCCAGCATCCAAGCCGGCTAAAACAGCGGATGCTCGCTCGCGCAATTCGGGCAAATCACTCAAACGTTTCAACCCCTGCAACTGCTGACCCATGCGGTGGTTCTTGGCGAACGCTTCTTTGTGCCGGTCGAGAAAGTCCCAGTAGAGAGTAGTGAACGGGCAGGCGTTGTCGCCGACCTGCGGGTGTATGGCGCAGCATCCGTGCCCATAATCAACCTCGGCACTTGTCTGAGCAATATTTCACGTTGGGCCAATCGCGGGACCACTTTTTGCGCCACTCGAAGGGCAGCCCACAGCGTGCGCAGATTTTGGGTTCGAACCCGTTCTTTGTTTTTGCTTCGCGAGGCATGGGCTCTAGAACCGCCAACGCCTCCACACTATTTCGCAAACCATGAGCGATCAGCCTGAGCCTAGACTCAAACACATGCAAGACCATTACGACGAGCTCGGCCAAGAGTGGCGAAAGATTGGCCTCACTTCGCCGGCTGTGCGTGCCCTCGTCGACGCCAGGCTGTTCAAGGTTTCGGACCTGCGAAAAATTAGCTTGGATGAACTCACCTCGATGCACGGAATGGGCAAGTCCGCCGTGGCCCGTATCAAAGTGATCATGAACGCGAAGAAGATCAGGTTCAGGCCTTAGGGCTGCCCCAAAAGAGTTTGCAACCCCGTAACTCAAATGCAACAAACGAACAATGTTCGTTCATAACTTCGGTGCTAGTGTTCCCGTAACTGCACATTTAGTCGCCTGAAGCGACGGTCTGGACATCATCATGGGCATCACCATTGGTTCGAAAACTCTAAAGCGCATTGTTATCGGTTTCGCTGCAGCTGTTCTGTCGCTTGGAGTGGCTACTGCGGTTGAGGCCGTCACCACAACTAAGACATCCTCGGGCGTGAAGTGCACGATTATTGGCACGGCGGCAAGCAACACGATTACGGGCACCGCAGCCAAAGACGTGATTTGTGGCCTCGGCGGAAACGACACCATCAAGGGCCTCGGCGGTGACGACATCATCGACGGCGGTACCGGCAACGACGTAATCAACGCCGGCGATGGCAATGACACAGTGATCGGCGGCATCGGTGACGACAAGCTGCGTGGTGACGGTGGAAACGACTCTTTCTATGGCGATGACGGCAACGATGCCCTCACCGGCGGCGAAGGTAACGACACCCTGCGCGGTGGCAATGGCAACGATGCGGTGACGGGCGACGCGGGTAACGACACTGCGGTGGGCGGCGTGGGTAACGACAGCATCAATGGTGGCCTCGGCGACGACAAGATTTCTGGTGAAGGTGGCAACGACAGCATCTACGGTGGCGACGGAGTCGACACATTGAGCGGTAATGATGGCGTGGATGCTGTGACCGGCGACGCCGGAAATGACAAGCTCACCGGTGGTGCCGGAGACGACAACCTCGCCGGAGGTGCCGGAGACGACAACCTCGCCGGCGAAATCGGCAACGACACTGCTAACGGCGGCGATGGCAATGACACGCTTACCGGTGGCGATGGCAATGACACGCTTACCGGTGGCATCGGAGACGACACTGTGGGTGGTGACGGAGGCAACGACAAGCTGGTTGGAGGCGACGGAACCGACACTCTCAGTGGTAGCAGTGGCGACGACACAATCGCAGGTGACGGTGGCAACGACACCGTAGTCGGTGGAGACGGCAACGACACACTGAACGGTGGAGTCGGAAACGACACCGTTGGTGGTGACGGAGGCAACGACGCAGTCGTCGGTGGAGACGGCAACGACACACTGAACGGTGGAATCGGAAACGACACCGTGGGTGGCGATGGCGGCAACGACGCGATCGTCGGTGGCGACGGCAACGACGCTCTTAATGGCGGCGACGGAAACGACAAACTTACCGGCGACGCGGGCAACGACACTATGAAGGGTGAAGCGGGTAACGACGGAATGATTGGTGGCGCAGGTTCAGACAACCTAGCCGGCGCAAACGGTGTTCCTGCCCCAACCGAACGCAACCTTTGTGAAAAGGATGCCGCCGACACCGTGACCTACTGTGGTTTCGACGATGCCGCACCATGGATTGTTTCGGCTGAGCTTGAAAAGACTTCGGTCGATTCATCCGCCACTTCACAAACAATCAAGGTCACGCTTCAAGTAACAGACGAGCTCATGGGCGTTGACACCGTGGGTTGTTCAGTCATGTTCGACGGTGCTCGTTCAGCCACTGGCTATGACCGTGCTGTGCGAACCTCTGGTGACGCAATCGACGGAATCTACACCTGTAACGTGACCATTCCGTTTGGCGGATCAACCGGGCGCTGGGGTCTGAACCTAGACACGATCGACCGTGCCGGAAACATGGGCTTTGGAAACCAGGGACCAAACGGAAAGTGGCACAGCAACCTTCCGGAAATCATGGACCAAACCCCTTCACACTGGATTCAGCAGACTGGTGCTGGCGACAACCAATCACCGAGAATTACAAACCCGGTCTTTAGCAAGACCGAGATTGACACTTCGGCTGCTGCCGACAGCTTCAACCTAGACATGACGATTACTGACGACTTCTCGGGCGTTGACACTGTGGGTTGTGGCCCTCGCCACAACGCGGTAGAAAACTTCGACATCAAGATCGTTGTGACGAAGCTCAGCGGCACCGACTCTAACGGTGTCTGGCGCTGTGCCTTCACCTTGCCTAAGAACTCTGGCAAGGGCAAGTGGCACTTGGCCGTGTTCGCAAGTGACAAGTCTGGCAAGCGCTACAGCATTAACGGAAAACCAAGCACTGAAACAACTTGGGCCGTCGACGACATCAATGAGCTGTTCATGCAGCCGCCACTTGACCTTGGTGTGAACTACATCACGCAGGTCGGTGACGGCGACGATGAGCTGCCAGTAATGACATCCATCACACTAGACAAGACTCAGGTGAACACCTCGAGCAGTGACCAGACCGTGGTTGCCACTCTGAACCTTGTCGACGTGCAGTCTGGAATCAGATCGGCCGAGTTGCGGTCATTCTCGCCAACAACGTTCGCCCAAAACACCTCGGCGTGCAAGGTATCTGCCACCGATGGTGTCGGAGGCGAAGTTTGGACATGTACTCTCAAGCTTCCACTCGGTTCACAGAAGGGTCTACACGCGTTCTCGATCATGATGTATGACAAGGTCGGAAACCGAGTCACCTACGATCTAAACAAAGACACCGGAAAGTGGAGAATGGCTCCACTAACGTTCTACAACTACCAAGCCACCGACAACCTCGAGCTTGGCCCGGTAGGACTTCTAAACACCGACTAGTCGACAGAGATGCGTTAAAAGTAAAAAGGACCCGGCTTCTGCTGGGTCCTTTTTGCTGTGGAGGAAGCGGTGGGATTTGAACCCACGGTAGCTATTAACTACGACAGTTTTCAAGACTGTTCCGTTCGGCCGCTCCGGCACGCTTCCGTGGCTATATTCTAGCCGAATGGCCGACCGAAGAATAAGCCCTCGATCTTCTGCAAACAGGGTTGCGTGATACGAACGTGTTGTTGCACGCAACCTCACGCCGAATAGAGCTGAGTACTACTCGCTCTGTTTGAAGACCGAATCGAACGAGTTTTCCGGTGTCTTCCAGAGCAGGGAGCGTACAAACTTGAGAGCTTCTTCGGCACCGTGAAGGCGATCCATTCCCGCGTCTTCCCATTCGACCGAAATCGGACCCTTGTATCCAATCGAGTTCAACGCTCTGAACGACGACTCCCAGTCGATTTGGCCGCGACCGGTTGACACAAACGTCCAACCGCGCTGTGGGTCATCCCAGCTCAAATGCGAACCAAGTCGGCCTACGCGCCCGTCTTGCTTGCGAACGAAAGTGTCTTTGCAGTCGACGTGATAGATGCGGTCGGCAAAATCGAGGATGAAGTTGACCGGGTCGATGTCTTGCCAGTGCATGTGGCTTGGGTCCCAGTTGAGGCCGAACGCTGGCCGATTGTCGATTGACTTAAGAGCCTTGACAGTCGTGTAGTAGTCGTAGGCGATTTCTGACGGGTGAACTTCGAGCGCAAACCGAACGCCTTCTGAGTCGAAGACGTCCATGATCGGGTTCCAACGCTTTGCAAAATCGTCATACCCCGCCTCGATTACCTCGGCCGAAACCGGCGGAAACATGGCAACGTACTGCCAAATGGAAGAACCCGTGAAACCAACCACCGTGTCAACGCCGAGTTTGCGAGCGGCGACCGCGGTGAGTTTCATTTCTTCGGATGCACGCTGCCTTACTCCTTCGGCTTCGCCATCGCCCCAGACCTTCGAGCCGACTATCGCCTGATGACGAAAGTCGATTGGGTTGTCGCAAACGGCTTGACCTTTGAGGTGGTTGGAGATGGCGAAAAGCTTTAGACCGTACTTGTCCAAAATTGAGAGGCGCTCTTGAACATAGGCGTCGTCTTCGGCGGCCCGCCAAACATCGAGGTGCTCACCGCTGCAAGCAATTTCAAGCCCGTCATAGCCCCATCCGCTGGCGAGCTTCGCAACTTCTTCGAGCGTGAGATCGGCCCACTGGCCGGTGAAAAGCGTTACTGGGCGAGTCATTTTTACCTCCGATAGCTTGCCAAAAGTTTAGTTTGGAACGGCACTGAACAGGTGCCCGTCGGCGAGATTCGAAGCGAGAGGGATACCCGCGCGCACTTCATCCTCACTGTAATTCACTGATTCTCCGGTGAATTCGTTGACCACCTTCAAAGCACCCTTGTGAACCGGGTGCCAACGAACCTCGTTTGTGGCTAAGGGCTCAGAGAACACGCAGGCCATTAGCTCTCGACCCGTTTCGTGAACAAAAGAGAGTGCCAAAACTTCTTGATCTGCCCTCCACCTTGAATCTGGCATCCAACCCGAGAGCGCAGCCCAACGCACTGAGCCGGCAGGAAAGAGTGGTCGCCAGTTTCGATAAACCTTCATCACATTCTTGGCCAGGTCGAGCTTTTCGGCCGACCAATTTGGAATGTCTCCCATGAGAATCCAAGGGCCGCCAACTGCATAGATTGCCAGTTGCGACTTGAGGGTGAGCTGGTTTTGATCGGACATGTAACTCGAGCACCAGTGAGCGGGCAGATACATGCCAAGACCAACCTTTGCCACAGCATTGTGGCGAACATCGCACCAGTCGTCGCCGATTGTGGTGTCGTGATGGGCAATCATCTGAAGGTCTAGCGGGCGGCCGCCATTCCAGCAGTTTTCTACCCAAACATCAGGAAACTTTTCTCGAAACTCTGAGAGCAGTCGATACCAGCCACGCACGGCCCAGTCTTCACCAAGCCCCTGTGGATGATCGTGAAGAGCGCTGTCGCACCGACTAATGGTTTCAAAATCGTGAAGAAGCCAAGTGAGCCCGTTCTCGGCCAGTTCGGCCAGTGCCCCGGCTAGATATTCGATGACAGGCCCATGACCCATGCAAAGAGAACTCGTTCTGTGAGAAACTACTTGAGTTTTGCCCCGCCAGGTTGCAATCCAATCCGGATGCTCGAGCGCAACCTGAGACGCTGGGTCGGCATTGCCGAGCGAAGCCCAAAGCCCGAGTCGAGTTGAGCTCGATGCGGTGATTTCGGCAAGCCCCGCCATGCCGTCGCTGAAGTGTGGCCCAGGTTGCCACTGCCCAACGATGGTCTCCCAGCCCTTGTCTAGCGTCAAAATCTCTAGATCGAGCTCTTTCGCCGTCGCTGCAACCGACGAGACGAGTTGCTGGTCTACGTTTGTGCCGAAACCCCAGGTGTCGACGATTAGTGGTGCCGAGTAGTCTCTGGCGCGTTGGGGCATGGCATCGGTAATCATCTCGCGCAGCCTTGAGTGGGCCTCGTCAACTGAGCCAAGGCCGGCGGTTACTTGCATCTGCGGCAAGTCGATTAGCTCGGCGCATGCCTCGATCGGGTAAATCTGTTTGGGAAGTATGAGTGAGATTTCTAGATTTCCGTCTTCGAGGCAAATGTGCACGAGTTGCGTGTTGCTTTTCTCCAAAGCCAGCGCGACAAACCGTTCTTCGCCATCGACCCCCCTGCCTGAAACAGCAATCCAACCGGCGGCATCCTGGTAGCGATCTCCCGCTACCGCAGGTTCACCGTGCACAAGGTAAAGCACGCCATCGTAGTCTTCTCTTTCGGGAAAGCCCACGTCCATTTGTGCATCCTGGTTCCAGGCTGCCGCATCGGCCGTGGCGTATGGCCCACAGACCGCAATCAGG